>FWPU01007928.1_pt1 | contig 18780 bp, 19 predicted proteins | sample 2228361 | NCBI WGS metagenome assembly FWPU01 (sample SAMEA103939777, study PRJEB20133) | metagenome
CTTGCCCGGTACTGCCGCGTCGGCTCAGTTGGGCTGCACGCGTCGCGCACTCGCGGTGCCGGCTGCAGCGCCTGACAGCGCCAGGCCTCCGTGCGCTGCTCGCGTCCGGCTCGCCGGGCTCGGTCCGCGACCCGCAGCGGCAGCCCGGTCGCGTGGTCACGGGCTACTTCGACGTGGCGGGATTGGCTTGTCTCGACGTGCCGCGCGCCGAAGCTCTACCGTGGCGCCCCCGGCGGCATCATCGGCCGGCCCCGGCCCGGGGGGACGGGCCCGGGCGGAGGCTGCGAAGCTTGCGGCGGCGGTGAGCGCTGGGGGAGCGCCTGCGGGGGAGGTCCGCGGTGAGGCTCGATTTGCGGCGGGCCGAACGACGAGCCACCCACCGAGTGCGGCGGCTGGCGGTGCGGCTGCGGCACCGGGAGCAGCTCGACCTTGTGCGGCATCTCGCGCGGAGGCCGGTCCAGAATGGGCGGGCGGTGGCCGGGAGGCGGCGAGCCCGAGGGCGGCGGCCGGACCTCGGGCTGGCCGGGGAAGGTGCCGTGCCCGGGCGGGTTCTGGGGCTCCATCGGAGTCGGCCGGCCCAGGCCCACCTGGCCGGGGCGGTTGAATCCACCGGGCGGCTCGAAGGTGCGGGGCGGCTCGGCGCGTCCGGGCGGCTGCCGTCCGAAGGCCTGGCCGTGGCCGGTGCCGGGCGGAGCGATGACTCCGCCATTGCCGTGGCCGTGGGGCGGGAAGTTGTCGCGCCCGAGGTGGCCCGGGGGAACGCCGTGGCCCTGGCCGGGCGGAGTGCCTCCGTGTCCGGGCGGTGTTCCGCCGTGGCCCGGCGGCGGGTTCTGCGCGCTACCTCCGGGCGGGAAGTGGCCGTGGCCCTGGCCCGGCGGGGGATTCCTCGGCACCACGTTGTAGCTGCATTCGCCCGGGGGCGGCCGGTAGCTCGAGCCCGGCGGCGGCGACCAGCTCGAGGCGTGGCCCGGCGGAGGATGCGCGCCCGAGGCCTCGTGGTACGGCTCGTTGTAGACGTAGACGTTGCGCCCGGTGTCCCAGTAGTAGCTGCCGAGGTGGCGGCCCGGGCCGTAGTCGTGCGAGTGCCGCCCGCGGATGTGGCAGTGCCCGCCCGACGGAATCGGGTGGTAGTCGTAGTACCAGATGATGGTGGGCCCCACGTACGTGTAGTAGCTGCCGCTGTACGAGTAATAGCTGTAGTCGGGCTCGTACTCGTGGGTGTGGTACCCGTCGATGAAGCACCAGCCGCCGCCGAACGTGACGGTGACCGGGTGGTGCCCGTGGTAGGCGTAGCCGACGCTGTAGTCGGCGGCGCGGTAACGGTACGTGTGCACCGTGCACGAGGCGCCGAACAGCAGCGGCAACGCGAGGAACAGAGTGCGGCGCATGGGCCAGTCCTTTCGCCCGGCAAATGCTTCGCCCGCTTCGACGGAGCGGCCCGCCTGCTATTCAATCAGTGCACGAGCTGATCCGGAGCCCCGCCGCCAAGCCCCGACTTTTCAAGGCATTTGAGCAGGTGCTCGCGGTACTCGGAGAGCTCGCGCAGGCCGGTGAGCATCCACCGCTGGCCGATCACCAGCGTGGGCACGCCGCGCACGCCGCGCTCGGCCGCGATGCGGTGCTCTTCGAGCACGAGGCGCTTCGTCTCGGGCGACTGGTAGGCGGCGACGAAGCGGTTCATGTTCAGCCCCACGTGCGCGGCCAGCTCGAAGACGACGTCCGAGCGCGAGACGTTGATGCCCTGCTCGAGCGCCGCCCGCCGCATCGCCTGCAGAAGCATTGCGCGCGCCGAAGGCCCCTGCAGCTTCGCCGCCTCGAGCGCCACCAGCGCCGGCACGCTCGAGCGCGGCACGTCGCTCTGCGTCCACAAATCGGCCGAGAGCCGCTCGCCCTCGGGCTCGAGCCGGGCGCGGCGGACGTCGAGCATGCGCCGGGCCCGCTCCTTCTGCGTGGGCACCGAGTCGTGCACGCGCATCGGGAAGGGGCGCTCCTTCCAGCGGACCAGATCCTTCAGCTCGTCGCGAAGCAGGCTCAGCCGTCGCTCGGCGAGGTAGCACCAGGCGCACAGGACGTCCTGGTAGACGATGACCTGAAGCGGCGTTCGGGACCGGCTCATCGGCGCGGACTTTAGGAACGCCAGCGGGCCGCGCTCAATACCGACCTTCCGGTCAGGGCAGCCGAGCAGCGGCGGGCTCCGCTCGCCGGCTGGCCGCTCCACCGCTCGGCCGACGACAGAACGCGCGACCGCCGGAAGACTTCCCGCGCGGCTATTCGGCCCAGGCCCTTCGGGCGTCGGCGAAGGCCAGCGCGTGGTCGATCATCGCCCCGGCGATGTCCTTGCCGGTGGCCTTCTCCAGCCCCTCGAAGCCGGGGCTCGAGTTGACCTCCATGATGGTGGGGCCGGTCTTCGACTCGAGCATGTCGACGCCGCAGATCTCGAGCCCGAGGATCTGCGCCGCGCGCACCGCGGCGTCCTCGTAGGCCTTGGGCAGCTCGACGGGCCGGCCCTCGCCTCCGCGGTGCAGGTTCGAGCGGAACTCGCCCTTCTTGGCCTTTCTGCGCATCGCGGCCACCACGCGGTCGCCGACCACCAGCGCGCGGATGTCGCGGCCCTTCGACTCGGCGACGAACTCCTGGATGAAGATTTCCTGCCCCAGGTCCCAGAAGGTGTTCAGCATCGTCTGCACCTCCTGCATGGTGGAGGCGATCATCACGCCCACGCCCTGGGTGCCGCGGATGAGCTTGACGATGGCGGGCAGGCCGCCGACCTCGTCGACCAGCTTCTGCACCGACGAGCGGTCGTGGGCCATCACGGTGCGGGGAATCTGCAGGCCGAAGCGCGAGAGCAGCTGCAGGCAGCGGAGCTTGTCGCGGCTTCGGGCGATGGGCACCGCGTTGTTGACGACGGGAATGCCCATCATGTCGAGCTGGCTGACGACCGCCAGGCCGTAGCTGGTGATGGAGGCCCCGATGCGGGGGATGACGACGTCGATGTTGCGCACCTCGACCCCCCGGTAGACCATGCGCGGTCCCTTGGTGGAGAGGATGAGGTTGCACCGCAGCGTGTCGAGGACGACGGCGCGGCAGCTCCGCTCCTTGGCGGCCTCGACCAGCCTCCGGGTGGAATAGAGCGAGCGTTTCCGGGAGAGAATGGCCACCAGCCGCCGCCGTTCGGGTGCGTTCTGCCCGGGCGCGTCGGGACGCTTCACCGAGCCGGGGCTCTTCCGCTTATGCTTCCTGCCCGCCATCGAGGGCGCGGAAGCTATCCCATTCCGGTCGTTCCCCGTCTATCGTCTCGTTTCCGATGTCGAACCCCAAGGACCAGCACCAGGACGAAATCATGACGAGCCCGGGCGAGGCGACGTACCTCGACCCGTTGGAGGAAGCGCAGATCACGGCGACCCACACGCTGGTCGTCGAGAACCGCACCACCCTGAAGCTCCGCAAGTGCCGGCTGACCGTCTCGAGCGGGCCGGACGCGGGGAAGGAGATCGTCAGCGACAAGGAGCGCATCCGCATCGGCGCGCACAGCTCGAACGACCTGGTGCTCGCGGAGGACCGCACGGCCTCGCGCCACCACTTCGAGATTCAGTACACCGAGCGGGGCTATCTCCTCATCGACCTGAACTCGACGAACGGCACGTTCCTCGACGGCCGGCGCATCGAGCGGGCCTACCTCTCGAGCGGCTCGCAGATTCGCGCGGGCAGCTCGACCATCTCGTTCTCGCCCATCGACGAGGAGGTCACCGTCGAGCCCGACCGCGAGGGCGAGCTGTGCGGCATGGTCGGGCAGTCGGTGAAGATGAGGCAGATCTTCGGCCTCATCAAGAAGATCAGCCCGATGGACGTGTCGGTGGTCATCCAGGGCGAGACCGGCACGGGCAAGGAGTTGGTGGCGCGGGCCATCCACGAGAGCTCGATGCGGCGGAAGGGCCCGTTCGTGGTGCTCGACTGCGGCGCGATTCCGCCCAACCTCATCGAGAGCGAGCTGTTCGGTCACGAGAAGGGCGCCTTCACCGGCGCGGTGGCCTCGCGGCCCGGAGCGTTCGAGCGCGCCAACCACGGCACCATCTTCCTCGACGAGCTGGGCGAGCTGAGGCTGGACCTTCAGCCCAAGCTGCTCCGGGTGCTGGAGAACCGCGAGGTGCGGCGGGTGGGCGGCAACGAGGTCATCGAGGTCGACGTGCGGGTCATCGCCGCCACCAACCGCGACCTGGTGAAGGAGATTCAGGCGGGCAACTTCCGCGAGGACCTCTATTTCCGCCTCTCGGTCATCAACATCCAGCTGCCGCCGCTCCGGCAGCGGCGCGACGACATTCCGCACATCTTGCGCAAGGGGCTGTCGGACCCCGAGGTGGTGGCCAAGCACGGGCGCAAGCGTTTCACGCCGGCGGCGCTGTCGATGCTGATGAGCTACCCCTGGCCGGGGAACGTGCGCGAGCTGATGAACGTGCTCTCGCACGTGCTGACGTTCTCGGACGGCGAGGAGATAGACGTCCACCACCTGCCGGCGCGCATTCAGGGGCAGCAGAAGGAGCAGCCCTTGCCGTTCAACGAGCACCTCTCGTTCAAGGACGCCAAGGAGCAGCTCCTCGAGAACTTCGAGCGCGAGTACATCGGCCAGGTGCTGCGCCGCTGCGACGGCAACATCTCGCGGGCGGCGCGCGAGAGCGGGCTTCACCGCAAGTCCATCGAGCGCCTGGTCAAGAAGTACCAGCTCGACACCCGGTCGATGAAGCCGCGGTGAGGAGGGGCCGGGGGCCTGCGGACTGCGGCCCGGGGTCCCTTGGTTCCAGTCGGGAATCGGGGCCCACATGGCCCTACAGATTCCCCATCGAGCCACGGAACCGCAGGCCCCAGGCCCCGGGCCTCTGCCCCCCTCGTCATCACGTCCAACGATCCGATGGGCCGGTGGGTGTTGCGCCGCCAGAATGGGGCTCGATGCGGCGCGAGAGAGAATCGGGCCAGGCGGTCGTCGAGGCGGCGCTGACGCTGCCGCTGACGGTGTTCCTCATCGTCGGCACGCTCCAGCTCTTTCTGATGATGCACGCGCGCATCCTCACCCAGTACGCCGCGTACCGGGCCACGCGCGCAGGCAGCGTCAACCACGGCAACTGCGCGCGCATGGTGCACACCGCCATCCTCTCGGTGCTGCCCGCCATCGAGTCGTTCGCCGGCCCGCGCCGCGGCCCCAACGTCATGACCAACATGGCCGAGGCGTTCGGGCAGCGCCGCAACAACCAGTACAACGACCGGGCCAGCAGCGGCGGCGTGTGGAACAACTATACGGGCACCATCATCTGGATCATCCGCGACGCGCCCACGCCCGCGCAGGTGGCGGCCCGCGCCAACAACGGCCAGGACACCGAGTTCGACCAGCCCGGCAACCTGATGCGCCTCGAGACGCGGCTCATCTTCTGGTACCCGATGCGCATCCCCTTCGCCAACTGGGTGATGGGCCGCATCTTCCTGGCGAACTTCCGGCTGCAGAACTACCTGTACCAGAACCCGCTCATGCCGGTGCGGCGCTCGGCCGACTTCGCCAACCAGGACTGGATGGCGACCACTGGCGGCGGCTACACGCTGCCCGGAGAGATCGCCACCGAGATGGCCAGCCGCATCAACCGCGGTGAGTTCGTCTTTCCCATCACCGCGACGTACACGATGCGAATGATGACTCCCGCCAAGCAGGTCAATTTCCAGACCAAGAACTGCCCGCCGACGCCGGAGACCCTATGAAGAAGCTCCCGCACCCTCGAGGACAGACCCTGGCGCTGTTCGGGCTCACGCTGTTCCTCCTCACACTGCTCGTCTGCATGACCCTCTCCTTCGGCACCAAGGCCAAGGAGAAGATGGAGCTGCAGCAGGTGGCGGATCAGGCGGCGTACTCGAATGCGGTCTACACGGCCCGGACCTTCAACTCCATCGCACTGCTCAACCGCGCCAAGATCGCCCACCACGTGGCGCTGCTCGGCGTGCAGTCGGCGCTGAGCTACGCCGCCGCGTACCGCGGGTACCTGAACTGGCTCTTCGTGATGTACATCATCGAGCTGGTCGCGAATCAGATCCCGCAGTGCGACCCGCCGTTCCAGCTCTGCGGGTGCTTCGGAATTCCCGGCGTCATCTTCGGCCGGATGATTCCCATCATCCGTGAGATCCAACGCATACGCGCGGGGTGGGATCCGCTGGATCAGGCCGCGGCACTACAAGCCAGAAACAACCAGAGTCAGGCCGCCACGCTCTACTTCGCGCAGCTCGACGCCTTCTACCGCGAGCTCTACTTCTCGAACCTGCGGAACCAGCAGCTCACCCGTCAGGTGGTGAACCGCGCGGCCGGCGGCGAGCCCGAGTGGCAAGCTCCGAATACCGACTCGGTCACCGTGCGCGAGGTGGGCCTGTTCCCGTCGCAGGGGGCGGTGCTCCAGCTGAACATCTTCAACCGCCACCAGGTGTGGGCCACGATGGGCAGCTTGGGCCACCCGTTCGTCACTTCGCGCTTCTGGGATGGCGGCCTGAAGATTCAACAGGCTTTGCGCGGCATCATCGGCAATGACCTGCAGGGCACGCTGCTCCACATGGGGTCGGCGTACTACAGCCCGACTTTGCACGGGAACACCCTGTTCACCGTCGAGGGCACGTTCGCCTGGGCCGACGACCACGGCTTCGGTGTCGAGCGCTACAGCGGCATTGGCTGCAGCGGCCTCACGCTCCCCGTGTTCAGCATTGCCTGGGCCAAGTCGACCGACCTGAGCGACAACATGGACCAGCATTTCTGGCTGACGCTGCTCGACAGCCCCGACGCCCAGCCGGCCGAGGTGAGGCACACGATGGGCAGCTGCTTCGTCTGCCCGTCGGTGTGGACGCGCTTCGTGGACTACGACTGGGTCAAGGTGGCCATGGGAGGCGACGCCTTCGGCCAGCCGAAGAACCACGCGGTGGTGCAGCGCGACTACACGCTGAGGCCCCGCGCGGCCGACCCGTGGAATTTGGCCTTCCGCTTCCGTTTCACGCCTGCGGGTGAAGACCTCGAGCTGGGCCGGCAGGTCAGCGGCGCCAACCAGCGCATCGTCCTCCGCAATGGAGGCATCGACGTCTCGCGGCAGACGGCGCTGTCGACCGGCATCACCTACTACCACCGCGCAGGGCATTGGAAGGAGCCGCCGAACCTCTTCAACCCGTTCTGGCGCGCGGGGCTGGTGCACGCCGACGTCGACGACCAGGCCCGCTCGCGGGGTGGCGACGTGGCCCAGACGCTCAACGGCGCGGGAGTGGGCTGGGCAGCGCAGGCCTGGGGCGAGCTGCACCGCGTCGGCTACCGGGGGATTCAATGAGCGCGCGCAACCGCTACCGCCGGTCCCGCGGCCAGGCCCTTGCCGAGGTGTCGCTCGGGCTGCTCGTCTTCGTCACGGTGCTCGTCTTCGGCATCCACTTCGCCGAGGTGGTGTTCACCCAGATGAAGGTGACCGAGGCCGCGGCCGCGCCCATCTGGGACACCACCGCCGGAGATTTGAACGACATTCCCGTTCCGTTCTCGTACGACCCGAGCAGCGCGCTCGCGGCGGCTCGCAACGATGCTCAGCAGCGCTACCAGGACTTCGATGGCCGCACCAATGCCAACGGTGCGGCGCCGAGTCAGGTCTTCACCGTCGCCCGGAACCTGCAGCTGGCGTGCACCACCGGCGGGCTGAACCGCTTCTGGGGGCAGCTCGCGCCCTTCCCGTACATTCCGGCCGTCTATCAGGACAACATGGGCATCTCGTGCACCGGCGAGGCGCGCATCACCAGCATCCGCATTCCCAGCAACTTCGTCGACCAGGGGCCCGAGGGCTTCTTCCGCGCACCTCACAAGGAGGGCATCGCCAACCAGACCGGCATCAAGGTCTGCGCGGTGGGCCGACCCAACGGGCTGAACGGCCCCTGCACCGGCAGCTTGACCATGGCCGTCGACGACTGGGGGCTGCAGAACGACAACCTGGAGAACGTCATCTGCCCGGTGCTGCCGTACGGCATTCCCTGCCCGAACCTGCCGTACTGGAGCTCGGTGTTCGCCATCTTCCAACTCGGCGGCGGCGGGCAGGGCAACGCGCACGAGCAGCTCGTCAACTTCACCATGCGCGGGAACGTGCCGTTCATGCTCGGCCGCGCCACCAGCTTCTACATGAGCTACGTGGGCGAGGAGCTGATGTTCCAGCAGCCGCTGCTCTGGGCCGGCGACGGCATGACGCCGCTCTGGTCGACGACGCCGTTCCTCTTCATGCCCAGCTACGCGGCGTCGTACGCGATGCGCGAGGGGTGTTATCTCGGCTACCCATGCAACACCTCCACGCTCGCCCAGCCGTAGTCGCGCTCTGGGCGGTGCTCCTTCTCGGAGCGGCCCCCAAAGGCAAGTCGCCGGACGCGGGTGTCCTGCCCTTCAAGTGGGACGTGCCGCCCATCGTGGCGGAGGTGGACATTCCCGGCATCACCTGGTCCGCCGGCGTGCCGGTGAAGATGCACGCGGTGGTGGTGAAGGGCCGGGTGGAGGACTTGATGCGGCACTTCGTCGAGTCCTTCTCCAGACAGGGTCTGTACGTCCTTCCGCCGCACGAAGTACCCGCTTCGCCCTACCCATCGGTGACGGGGCACGACCCGGACGCACGCATCTCGTACACGGTCATCTTCCAGCCCAGCTCGCAGAAGGGGCTGGTGACGTTGGTGCTGGGAGAGGCCAACGTCGGAGCGGTGGATGCGCGGCAGGCGCAGGGGCCGGATTTTGCTCCGCTCTACCCGGGCGCGCGCTCGGTGGTGCGCACCAACGTCGAGGGGCTGAACACGGTGGCGTACGTCGCCCCGGCCAGCGAGCTCGAGGTGACCACCTTCTACAAGGAGAGTCTGTCGAAGGCCGGCTTCAAGCCCGAGGGCCAGAACGCCTGGCGCAAGGGGAACGAGGTCATCCGCATTCAGATGCAGCGGCTCGATGGGCAGCTGAACGTGATGCTGAGCCGCTCCATCGCGCCGGCCCAGCCGCTCGGCATCGCACCGGACGGGCGCTGACCGTCAGGGCGGCGACATGCCCCTGCGGCAGGGAATGAGCCGGCCCTTCTTGTCGAAGCACTCCTTGGGCGAGGGCGTCTTGCGCGGCAGCGTGCAGGTCTCGATGCACCGCTGGAAGCGGTCGTTGCAGCGCTTGCCGCACTTCTCGTCGGTGCATTGGGCGCCGCAGCTCATGAAGTCCTGGTCGCAGCGCTCCTGGCAGCCGGCGTGCGCGGCCAGAGGAGCGAGCAGGCATGTGCACGTTGCCAGCACCAGGGCGAACCGCACCTTTCAGCTCCCCTTCTTCTTGCGCGCCGCCCTGCACGTCTTGATGCAGCTCTGCACCTGCGAGCTGCACTTCTTCATGCAGGCCACCGTCTTCGACTTGTTCTCTTCCTTCTCGGCGCCGGGCGGGGCGCAGTCGACGTAGCAGTTGCTGCTCTTCATGGCGCACTGCACGTTGCAGTCGCTCATGTCGGGCGTCTTGACGCCGGGCGGCAGCTGTTGGGGGACGCCGTCCTTGCCGTGGGCGAAGGCGCCGGCGCCCGTCAGCCACAGCGCGCAGAGCAGGCCGGCCGAAAACCGCCGGAGAGACGACATGGGAGCCTCCGAAAGCTTCATTTCGATTCTACCTTCGGCCGCGCATCGAGACGAAACGTGAAGTCCCCCGCGTGGTGCGAGAGCCCCGGGCCTTCGCCGAGCTTCGCGTCGAGCCGGCACTGCTCGTCGTGACGGGTGCTGCCCAGGCCGGCCAGGTCGACGACCGCCTCTCCGCGGCCGGTCAGCTCGACCTGCATCTGGTGCGGCTTGAGCCCCGGCATGAAGCCCGGCCCGCCGCCGAGGACGAGCCCCAACTTGAGCGTGCCCTTGTCGCGCGTGAGCAGCTCGTACGTCGTCGACTGCGTCACGTTCACCATGCCCCGCGTCGCCGGACGGTCCGCCCGCCAGCGCGCGCCCACGCCCACCGGCTGCTCCGGAAACGGCGGCACGAGCTGGGCAAGGAGCTGCTTGAGGAGCTCGGTGGCATAGTACGTGCGCAGCTCGATCTGCCGGTTCGTCCCGCCGAAGCGGTCCTTGGGGCCTGGGTGGAGGACGAGCTCCTGGGGCAGGCCGCGGGAGTCGACGACGAGCCGGCCCGCGACTCCGGGGAGTGCCTCGAGCGTCTGGGAGGTGGCCACGTCCAGCTTCGCCGGCCTGCCGTCGGGTCCGAGCGCGTCGGCGGACACGACGCTGAGCTTCCAGGCGGCGGTCCCGTCGGGGCGGACCTCGGCGGCGACGGCCTCGAGCTCTATCTTCAAGGAGGGCCAGGCGTGCGGCGCCTCGCGATCGCCGACCTTCAGCTTGTAGCTGCCGCCGGTGGTGAAGGCGATGCGGCGCTTCGCTCCGATGGCCGGCCGGTAGCGCAATGGCTCTCGTTGCTCCTTCCCCTCCGAGAGGACCGTGATGGTGGGGGCCACGAGCCTCGTGTCGACGCCCCGGAGCAGCTCTGTCTGGCCGGCGGCCTGTGCGGCGACGAGAGAGGCGAGCAGTGCACCCGGCGCGCGAACCGAGCGGCCCGTGCGTTGAAAGGCCCGAAGGCCCGTGCTAACCGCCCGGAAGGCCATGAGCAACGCCCAGGATTCCGCAGGGAGAGACTACCGGCAGTCGGTCAACTTGCCGCGCACCGACTTCCGCATGAAGGGCAACCTGCCCCAGCTCGAGCCGAAGCTGCTCGCCTGGTGGGAGGAGAGGGGCATCTACGGCAAGCTCATTGCCCAGAACCAGGGCAAGCCGGCGTTCGTGCTCCACGACGGCCCGCCCTACGCCAACGGGCACCTCCACGCCGGGCATGCCCTCAACAAGGTGCTCAAGGACATCGTCGTCAAGTACATGAACCTCACCGGGCGGCTGTGCGACTTCGTTCCGGGGTGGGATTGCCACGGGCTGCCCATCGAGCAGGCCGTGGAGAAGCGGCTGCGCGACGAGAAGATCGACAAGCGCACGCTGGGCCGCGACGAGTTTCTGGCGAAGTGCCGCGAGTACGCGCTCGAGTTCGTCGACGTGCAGCGCGAGGAGTTCAAGCGCATGGGCGTGCTCGGCCGCTGGTCCGAGCCATACCTCACGCTCTCCTTCGACTACGAGGCGCAGGAGATCCGCGAGCTGGCGGCGTTCGCCCGCGCGGGGCTGCTCTACCGGAAGAAGAAGCCGGTCTACTGGTGCATCGTCGACGCCACCGCGCTGGCCGAGGCCGAGGTCGAGTACGAGGACCACACCTCGCCCTCGGTGTACGTCGCCTTCGACGCCGCGACGGATCTGTCCTCGAAGTGGCCCGCGCTGGCCGGCAAGAAGGTCGCCTTCGCCATCTGGACCACCACTCCGTGGACGCTGCCGGCGAACTTGGCCATCTGCGTGCACCCCAGGTTCGAGTACGTCTTCTACGACCTCGGCGAACGGGTGGTGGTGGTCGCCAAGGAGCTGCTCAACCGCTTTCTCGCGGAGATCGGCCGCGGGCTGGAGCCGAAGAAGGTCTCGATGCCCTCGGGCGAGAAGGAGGTGCAGGCTCTGGCCGAGCCGGCGCGCATCCTCGCGTACGCCTCGGGGACGGAGCTCGCCGGGCTCGAGTACCGGCACGTCTTCTACGAGCGGCGCTCGCCGATTCTCCTCGGCGAGCACGTCACCCTGGAGCAGGGCACGGGGCTGGTGCACACCGCTCCGGGCCACGGCCAGGAGGACTACGACATCGGCCTGGCCAACGGGCTCGACATCTACAACCCGGTGAAGAACGACGGCCGGTACGACGAGACCGTGGGGCCCCTGCTCGCCGGCAAGAAGGTGTGGGACGCCAACCCTGTGGTGGTGGACCTGCTGGTCGAGAAGAAAGCGCTCCTGAACGACAAGAAAGCGACCGTCAAGCACAGCTATCCACACTGCTGGCGCTGCCACAACCCGCTCATCTTCCGCGCCACCCACCAGTGGTTCGTCTCGCTCGACCAGACGGGGCTCAGGAAGCGGGCGCTCGCCGAGATCGACCGCGTGAAGTGGGTGCCCCGGTGGGGCCGCGAGCGCATCTACTCGATGCTCGAGGGCCGGCCGGACTGGTGCATCAGCCGGCAGCGCACGTGGGGCGTACCCATTCCCGTGGCGTTGTGCGAGGGCTGCGACGAGGCGGTGGTGGACGCCGAGCTCATGGAGCGCGTCGCCGACCGCGTCGAGAAGGAAGGCACGGGCGTCTGGTACCGTGCCAAGCTGACCGAGTTTCTGCCGGAGGGCTACCAGTGCCAGAAGTGCGGCAAGGCCGAGTTTCGCCGGGAGACCGACATTCTCGACGTGTGGTTCGACTCGGCGTGCTCGTTCGCGGCGGTGGCGGCGAAGCGGCCCAACCTGCGCGTGCCGGTGGATCTCTACCTCGAGGGGTCGGATCAGCACCGGGGCTGGTTCCACAGCTCGCTGTTGGTGGGCGTCGGAGCGCACGGCCGATCCCCGTACGAGACGTGCCTCACCCACGGCTTCGTCGTCGACGGCGAGGGCCGGAAGATGTCGAAGTCGTTGGGCAACGTCGTCGTGCCCGAGCAGATCATCAAGCAGTACGGCGCGGAGATTCTCCGCCTGTGGGTCGCCTCGAGCGACTACCGCGACGACGTGCGGTTGTCGGATCAGATCCTCAAGGGCCTGGCCGAGGGCTACCGGAAGATCCGCAACACCATCCGCTACGCGCTCTCGAACCTCTACGACTTCGACCCGGCGAAGGACGCGGTGCCCGACGAGGCGCTGCTCCCGCTGGATCGGTGGGCGAAGGCGCGGCTTTTCGAGCTGTGCCAGAAGGTGCGGGCCGCGTACGAGGCGTACGAGTTCCACATCGTCTTCCACTCGGTGGTCGACTTCTGCGCCATGGACCTGTCGGCGATGTACTTCGACATTCTCAAGGACCGGCTGTACACGTCGAAGGCGACGTCGGCGAAGCGGCGGGCGGCGCAGACCGTGCTGCACCAGGTGGCGAAGGATCTCTTGCGGCTCCTGGCTCCGGTGATGAGCTTCACCGCCGAGGAGGCCTGGCAGCACCTGCCCGGGCGATTCGAGGAGTCGGTGTTCCTCGCCGGCATGCCCGAGGGCCGAGCGGCGACGGACCATGCGCTCATGGAGCGCTACGAGAAGCTCTTCGCCATCCGCTCGGAGGTGCAGAGGCTGCTCGAGGCGGCGCGGCGCGACAAGATGATCGGCGCGTCCACCGAGGCCAAGGTGGTGCTGTCGGCGACCGGCGCGGCCAGAGAGCTTCTGGAGAAGAACCTGGCCGAGCTGCCGACGCTCTTCATCGTCAGCCAGGTCGAGCTGGCCGAGCCTTCGCCCAAGGCACAGCCATTGTCGCTGCCCGGGACGTTCTCCGGCTCGACGATGCACGCCGAGGTGCGGCCGGCCGACGGGGAGAAGTGCCCGCGCTGCTGGGTGTGGGCGGTCGAGGTCGGCAAGGGCCAGGACGTTTGCAACAAGTGCCGCGAGGCGCTGTCGTGAGGTGAAGGCGCTGCGGCGGCCCCGAAGCTTTAGCGCTCTCGCGCATGCGTCCGCGCGGCCGCGTTCGTTCGGGGCGACCGGCTCGCGTCGCCCTGCTCGCGCTTCTTCCGCTGGGGGTGGTGTTGGCGGTGGAGTGCATCGATCGCGGCGCGCTCGCGAGCGTGGCGCAGCTGCCGCACACTCCGCCCGCACGGCGTCCGATTCTCGCGGAGGAGGCGCCGTGGCTCGCCGAAAAGCAGCGCCCGCTGGAGCTTCGCCCCATCCGGCCCTGGGCGACGCTCGAAGCGGCCGGACGGCTCGTGGTCGGGAGCGAAGGCGAAGCGCTGCCGGGTGAGACGATTGCGTCGCTGTTCGCGCGGAGGTGGCTGGCGAACTCGGCGGCGGGCGCCGTTCGAAGCCCGGGCTGATTCTGGAGGAGTGGGCGCGTACGCCGAGACCGCGGACTTCGGTCGAGGAGCGGCGGGCATGCAGGCCGCGGCCGGGGTGTGGTTCCGGAAGCCGCTCGAGCTGCTGGCGCTCCACGAATGCCCGGCCGAGCAGCGAGCGATTGTCGGGAGTACCGGCGCCGGAAAGACTGTATAAGGCCATCGTGCCGCGGAAATACGTCATCCTGCTCGTCCTCTCGCTCGGCGTGGTGTGGCTCGACCAGTGGACGAAGTACCTGGTGCTGCGCGAGCTCACCACCGCCTTCGACGGCGCGCAGAGCCTCTCGGTCCGCCTCGGCGTGATGTTCTCGGACGCTCCGGAGATGGGCCCCGACGGCTACCACTTCCGGCAGCGGCGGTCGGTGACGGTCTCCGAGAGCTACTTGCGCTTCCGCTACGCCGAGAACCCGGGCGCCGCGTGGGGCCTGTTCCGCAACCTGCCTCCCGGCGTGCGCGGGCCGCTCTTCCACGTCGTCTCCATCGGAGCGGTCATCCTCATCGGCTATTACTTCTCGAAGCTGTCGGGCTCGAACCCGGCCGAGAAGTGGGCCCTCTACGGCCTGCCGCTGGTACTCGGCGGCGCATTGGGCAATTACATCGACCGCATCGCCCGCGGCTTCGTCATCGACTTCATCGAGGCGCACTGGCACGACCGCGCGGCCTGGCCGTCGTTCAACATCGCCGACTCGGCCATCTGCGTCGGCGTCGGCCTGCTCGTCATCGACTCCATCGTGCGCCGCGAAAAGAAGAAGGCGCTCGCCTGATCCGCGATGATCCCCGTTCTCTTCAAGTTCGTCCTCGACACGCCCCTCTCGCAGGTCCTCGCCCACCTCTTCGCCGTCCTCATCGTCGCCTACGCGGCGTGGTCGGGTTGGAGGAACGCTCCGGACCGAAAGGGCCCCAAGGGCGAGGTGCTCCCCGCCACCAGGCGCGACCGGCAGGGCCGCGCGCTCAAGCACGGGCTCGTCGCCTCGGTGCTCGCCCTCGCCGGCCTCTACTACGCCATGCCCCAAAGCTCGTGGATCAAGGGCAAGGGCGAGGGCATTCCCATTCACACCTACGGCGTCCTCGTCGGCGGCGGCTTCATCGCCGCGATCACCCTCTCGGCCTGGCTGGCCCGGCGCGAATGGCCGGGCGAGGAGGGCGAGAAGAAGCGGGATCAGATCTTCGACCTGGCCTTCTGGGTCTTCATCGGCGGCATCGCCGGCTCGCGCATTCTCTTCGTCATCGTCAACAAGGACCTCTCGCAGCTCTTCTCCCTCTCAGGTGGGCTGGTCTTCTACGGCGGGCTCATCGGCGCGGCCACCGTCGCGTGGGTGTACGCGAAGCGGAACGGCTTCGACTTTCTCCGCCTGGCCGACATCGCCATGCCCGCCGTCTCGCTGGGCCAATGCCTGGGCCGGCTCGGCTGCTTCGCGGCGGGCTGCTGCTGGGGGCGCATCGCACCAGCTTCGTCGGGCGTGGCGGTGCACTTCCCCGGCCGCGACGTCACCAACGTCTTCGGTCGGCCCGGTGACACCGCCAGCCTCGCCTACCAGTCGATGCAGAGCGACACGCGGTACGTCCTCGAGCAGACGGGGGAGATCTTCCACCAGGCCGTGCCGGGAGCCGTCACCATCAAGCAGTGGGTGACTCAGCACGGCCACACCCTGGGCCTCTACCCGACGCAGCTGTTCGAGTCGGTGGGCCAGCTCATCCTCTTCGCCGGGCTGCTCACGCTGCGCCGCTACCGCCGCTTCCACGGGCAGATCTTCGCCATCTGGCTCATGTGCTACGCGGTGCTCCGCTCGGCGGTCGAGCTGTTCCGCGGCGACGTCGAGCGCGGCACCCTGCACGGGTTGCTCCAGTACCTGGGGCTGAATTCACTGGCGGAAAGGGTGCCGCTCGAGGCCTGGTACAACGTCTCGACCAGCCAGTTCATCTCGCTGTGCATGTTCGGGCTGGGCGCCACCGTGCTCGCGCGCAAGATGCGGGAGCGGAACGAGGCCGCGGCCCTTTCGCTCCAGGCGGCGTGAAGGGGGCCACCGGCCATCCGCCGGCGCTAAGATGCCCCGTCAGACATGCCCGAGGTCCTCAACGCCAAAATCCTCGACGCCAACGAGGTGGTGAAGGAGTGCGAGGCCCTCGAGGTCGCCCTCGCCGAGCTCCGCGCCGCATACGAGCAGTACTTCCTCGGCATGGAACGCCACCCGCCCACCGACCAGCGCAAGGAGCTCAAGCAGCGGCTCGCCAGGCTCAAGGGCGGCTTCATCCGCCAGACCGCCGCGAAGTTCCGCGTCAACAACCTGCAGCAGAAGGTCTCCACCTACGAGCGGATGTGGGACCGCACCATCCAGGAGATCGAGAACGGCACCTACCGGCGCGACCTGTTCAAGGCGAGCCTCCGGGCCAGACAGCGCGAGGGCAAGCCTGCCGAGAAGGAGAAGCAGGCGCACAAGCCGCAGGAGCAGCAGGCTCAGCCGCAGCAGGCGCAGGGGCAGCTCCAGCCTCGGGCCAACTCCTCGCCGCCGCCGTCGGGCCAGCTCCTGTCGGATCAGAAGCTCAGGGCCGTCTTCGACGCCTACGTCACGGCCAAGCGGCGCTGCAACGAGGACGTGTCGAAGCTCACCTACGACGCGCTGGCCTCGCAGCTTCGCAAGACCGTGCCCGAGCTGCTCAAGCAGCACAACGCCAAGTCCGTCGAGTTCAAGATTGTCATCAAGGACGGCAAGGCGGTGCTGCGGGCGATTCCCAAGTGAAAACTGCCGGGAGTGGGAGCGGGAGCGGGAGCGTTCGCGGGAGATGAATCAGGATCTCGAGGAGCTGAAGGAGCGGGTGTCGAAGCTGACCTTGATGATCTTCGACATCGACGGCACGCTCACCGACGGGCGCATCTTCTGGGTGCCCAACTCGGGGTGGACGCAGCTGTACAGCGTGCGCGACGGCATGGGCATCAAGCGGCTGCAGGAGGCCGGGCTCGAGGTGGCCGCCATCTCCGGCGGCGACAGCCTCTCGGCGCAGATGCGCATGCAGTCGTTGGGCATCAAGCACGTCACCTTCGGCAGCCACGACAAGGTGGCCCACTTCGAGCGGCTGCTGAAGCAGCTCAACGTCACCGCGGAGAGGTGCGGGTACATGGGCGACGAGACGGTGGACCTGCCCCTGCTCAAGGCGGTGGGCTTCTCGGCCGCGCCGCCCGAGGCGCCGGAAGAGGTGCGGGCCGCCGTGCACTACGTGGCGCAGAAACCGGCCGGCCACGGCGCCGCGCGCGAGGTCTGCGAGCTCATCCTCAAGTGGCGCCGCTGACGGCATGCCGTCTTCGGCCGCACGGTGTCGAGCAGTCGGCTGATCCGCTGTAGCCCCGCAGACGGTCGCCGTTGCCGCGCCTGGACGCCATCCCTACCCTCGGGCATCGAACGAGGTCGGGTGATGGTTGGACGAACGGCGGTACTGGGCGCGGCGCTCCTTCTGGGCTGCTTCGAGCCCCCCTCGTCGGCCGTGGCTCGCCTCGAGGAGACGAAGGCCGAGGCCAGGGCCCTCGAGGTGTCGCTCGACATCGTCGAGCAACGGCTCCTCGCCGGGCAGGCCAAGGTCGCCCTGTGGACGGAGATGGCCGAGCGGCACCGCCGCGTCTCGGCGCTGGCCTGCGACAGCCAGACGGCGCACGCCGCCCAGATGGTCGCCCTCGCCGAGCAGCAGGCGCTCAAGGCCAGGCGCGTCAAACGCGGGCTGGTGGTGAAGAAGGGGCTGGCCGTGAAGAAGGTGGCCGCCAAGAAGCGGCTGCACCACACCGGCCGCAGCGCCATCGGCGCCCGCCGCTAAAGTCGCGTCAGTGCGTGTACGGGCTGCGCGACTCGGGGCCGGGAGCCGGCCGCGCCTCGCCCTCGGTGAAGCCTTCCTCGACTCAGCGGCCACATCCACGCGCTGCCGGCGGCGCGTCCACGCACCCGTACCGCCCTCTCTCTCGCCATGGCCCTGGCCCTCTCCTTCACGTACTCCGCCGACGCGCGGCGAAACAGCTCGTCCGCCACGGTGGTCACGCGGGCACGCGCCTGCTCGACCGAATGCCCCGCATCGCCTGTTTCATCCATCGCCCGTCCTCCTTGAGGTGCTCGACGGGCCGCTTCGCGTCGACCTCGCCCAGCTTCTTCTTGCCGTACGCGGCGATGGCGATTGCCACGATGGCGAAGAGCGCGAAGACGATGAGGGCCGACACCCACGCGGCGAAGAACGTCACCCCCACGAGGATGAGAAACGCCGCGAAGCACGAGAGCGCCGTCAGCCCCAGCACCGCTCCGACGCCGACCATGGCGCCGCCCCGCGTCGCCCGTCTGGCCTCCTCGCGCAGCTCGGCCTTCGCCAGCCGCACCTCTTCGCGCATCAGCGCCTGGCCCTCGCGGAAGAGCTGGCCGATCAGCTCGGCCGTCGACTTCTCCTTCAGCCCGTCGCCCACCCGGCCGGGCTCGATGGGTTGCTCGCGGTACACGTCCATGTTCGCCTCCCTGGCTGCGGAAGAGCCGCGCCAGCGCGAAGCCGCCGGCGAAGCACGCCGCCACCAGCACCTGGGGCCGCGACCGCCCCGCCTCGCTCACCGACTCGCGCAGCTCCTGCGTGGAGGGCCGCCTCGAATGGTCCGCCGTCCGCCGGGCCCAGTCGGCCCACGTCGCCGATGCGGCCGCCGCCCTCCATCGCCTCCGCGGCCTTCTCCATTGCCTCACCTCGGCCCTGTCGTCCTCAGCGTCAACTTGTGCATGGGCGTGGATCCGCAGCGGGCGTCGGCGGGCCGCCGAACGGCAGGGTGCGCGCGTCGGTCCATCGCGATCGCGAAGATCGGCGCATCGCGATCACCAAGATCGGACCATCGCGATCAGCCAGATCG
>FWPU01007929.1_pt1 | contig 18778 bp, 13 predicted proteins | sample 2228361 | NCBI WGS metagenome assembly FWPU01 (sample SAMEA103939777, study PRJEB20133) | metagenome
CGCGTCGTCGCGGTCTCGGAGCTGCGTCGCGACCAGTACGCTGCGGTCAGCGGCCTCCCGCCGAGCGCCATCGAGGTCGTCCCGAACGGGATCGACGTCGCCGCCAGCCTTCGCCTCCACCCCTCGACCCGGCGCTTCGTCGAGGCGACGGGGCTCCTCGGAGCAGCGCCGATCCTCCTCGTCCCGTCGCGGCTCGTGCCACGGAAGAACATCGAGTTCGCCCTCGACGTCACGGCCGAGCTGGCCGTCCTCGAGCCCGGCGTCCGGCTCGTCGTCACGGGAGCCCTCGACCCCCACGATCGAGCCGCCCGGGGCTACCGCCGCTTCCTCGTCCGGCGGGTCGCCGACCTCGGGATCGGCGAGCGGGTCACCTTCGTCGCCGACCACGTCCGGGGCGGGGCGACGGACGCCGTCGTTCGCGACCTCTACCGGCTCGCCGACCTCCTCTTCCTGCCGAGCCGGGACGAGGGGTTCGGTCTGCCGGTCCTCGAAGCCGCCGTCGCCCGCCTCCCGATCGTTTGTGCCGACCTCCCCGTTCTGCGGGCCCTCGTCGGAGAGGAGGCCGTTCGGTTCGACCTCGACGCCTCCGCCGCCGAGGTCGCCCGCCTCGTGCGGGAGCGGCTCGTCGCCGACCGCGTCTACGGTCTCGGGGTTCGGGTTCGGCGGGAGCTCGGCTGGGACGCCCTCCTGCCGAGGCTGACGGCGCTCGTCGAGGCGGTCGCCGGGGGCTGAGACGCGGGGCTGGGCCTTCGAGGTGGCCTGGGGCTCCTCCTGGCGGGGCACTTGGCGTCCCGCCAGGGCTGTGGCCGGCCGGCTCTTCCTGACCGGGTCCTGCCCCCTCGTCCGGGCCAAGGCCCGGCCGCCTCTTCCCGACCGACTCTCACCTTCTGGGCCGACCGTGGCCCAGCCGCCTACCCCTGGCCTCGCGTCGACTTCGGCCGCCGCCGTGGGTTCCCGCGCTTCTTCGTCGCTCCACGCCCCGGGCGCCAGGGCTCGCGGTCGAGGGAGGGCGCGTCAGACTCCAGGCGTCCCGATGGGGCGGCGAGTCCTTCGGGGCTGGGCGGAGGTCGCCGTCGACCGGCGGCCGGCGCGGCGAGCTTCGTCCGGGCGAGGCGGGCGACGAGCCACCCCGTCGGCGCCGTGGCGGCCCCCCTGAGGCGAACCCGCCGGCCGAGCTCACGGTCGTCGGTGACGACGAGGACGCGGGGTCGAGAGGCGAGGGCCGCACGCTCGGCGGCGCGCGACGACGAGTGCCACGTTCCCCGGGCGACGGCCTCGCCGACGAGGGCGACGATGAGGTCGTCGGCGGGGTGATCGACGGTATGGTGGACGGTCAGGCCGGGGCCGATCCGACGGCCGAGGCCCGGGGCCGGGGGCTCGTCGAAGACGAGGTCGATGGCGACCCCGGCCGGGACGACCGAGCGGAGGCGGCCGAGGACGAGGGCCGTCGGGACGGGTCCGTGACCCCGGCCGAGGGCGTGGACGACGTTCGTCCCGTCGACGACGAGGCGCTCGATCCCGGCCAGGCGGTCTCCGCGGGCTCGGGCCTCCGTCGCATCGATCCCGGGTCGAGTGGTCGGACGGCGAATCGGGCGGCCTCCTGCGGTCACGCCTCCATCCTCGCACAGGCGGCGGATACGATGGCGGCGTGCTCCTCCTCGTCGACCTCGACGGCGTCGTCTACCGTGCCAGTCGCCCCGTCCCCGGTGTGGCAGAGCTCCTCGCTCGGCGGGCGGCCCTCGGCGACGACGTCCTCTACGTCACGAACAACTCGATGTACGACCGGCGCCACTACCTGGCCCGACTCCAGGCGCTCGGGGCGCCCGTCGATCCCGGCCGGATCGTCACCTCGGCTCGGGCCACGGCCCGCTATCTCCGCGAGACCGCTGCTGGGGTCGAGGGTGTCCTCGTCCTCGGCGCGGGCGGCCTCGTCCGAGAGCTCCGAGGGGCCGGCTTCGATGTCGTGCCGGCGGCGAGGGCAGCAGCCGCTCTCCGGCGCGGGGCCCCGGACGGCTGGCAGGCGGCCGGTTGTCCGGGGGCCGTCGTCGTCGGTCTCGACCCGGGCTTGACGTACCTTCGCCTGGCGGCCGCGGCGGACGCCGTCCGGGCCGGCGCCCGGTTCGTGGCGACGAACCGTGACCCGGTCTTCCCGATGGAAGAGGGGCTTCGGCCAGGAGCGGGGGCGGTCGTGGCGGCCCTGGAGGCGGCAACCGGCCAGGAGCCGATCGTCATCGGCAAACCCTCCGGGCGGCTCCTCGAGCTCGCCGCCGCTGTCGTCGGCCGGCAAGCTGCCGAGGCCGTCGTCATCGGGGACAGCCTGACGACCGATCTCCCGGCTGCCCGGGCCGTCGGGGCCCGGATGGTCCTCATGCTCACGGGGGTGACTCGGCCGGAGCAGGTCGAGGCGCTGCCGGCGACGGGTCGGCCGGATGCGGTCGCCGCGGACGCGGTCGAGCTTGCGGCCGCCCTCGACGCGCTCGGCGGCGCCGGCTCGACGGGCTGAGAGGAGATCGGCTCTGCCCGGCTCGGCCGCGGTTCTGTGGCGGTCCGGGGTTCCGGCACCAGCCTGGTGCCCCTCGGAGGAGGCGCCAGGGGCCCATCGGCCGCTGTCCTTCGACCCATCCCGCCGCGCGCCACCGACCCGTCCCATCGCGCGCCGGCGGCCCGTCTCGCCCGGCTTTTCTCGTTTACTCCTCCCAGGAGTGACGTGGATCTCGGGGCTCGGTTTTCCACGCCGCTGACGGCGGGGCCTGAGCGTGGCGAGCCCCCTCGGGCCGGCCGCTGCGCCCTCTCTTCTTCCAGTTCACTCCCCCGGCGAGTAATCCGGAAGCTTCGTCTGCCAACTCACCACCGGGGTGAGTATCGTGGAACTTCCGAACCCCGGGAGCCCGGACCTACTCCTCCGGCGAGTAACGCGGAAATTCCAGCCCGCAGCACGCGCTCGTCGGCGGGTCGGCTGGCCGAGCCGGGGCTGCGGGGAGAGGAACGTGGGGGTTCCAGCCCGCTCCGGGCGCCGGGGAGCGTCATCGCCCCGGGCCCGGAGACGGAGGGCGAGGAGCGGAGACGCCCCCGGCCCTGCCGGCACGGAGCCAACGCGCCGGGGGGTGACCGGAACGGGCTGGACGGCACGGCCGGGGGCCCGAAAGGTCGTTCCGCTCGGGGGTCGTACACTCCAAGCTCGATGCCCACCCGTTCGACCAGCCCAAGCCAACGCTCGACCACGCCGGCGCGCCGGACGCCGGGTTCGGCTGCGCTCCCACCGGCCGGCGTGGCGGGGTCGACCGCGGCTCCGATTGGAGGGATCAGCGGCACGGAACGGGCGGCCGCGACAGCGACCGGACGGACGGCCGCCGAAGCCACCACCGAAGCCACCGCCCTCACCGCCCGCCGCGACGCCCGCCTCGCCGAACTCCCCGACCTCGTCGCCCGCCGGATCCTCGTCCTCGACGGCGCCATGGGCACGATGCTCCAGGCCCGGCGCCTCAGCGAGGCCGACTTCCGCGGCGAGCGCCTCGCCAACCACCCCCGCGACCTCCGCGGCAACAACGACCTCCTCGTCCTCACCCAGCCCGAGATCGTCGCCGCCATCCACCGCGCCTACCTCGACGCCGGCGCCGACATCATCGAGACGAACTCCTTCAACGCGAACCGGATCAGCCAGGCCGACTACGGCCTCGCCCACCTCGCCCGGGAACTGAACGAGGCCGCGGCCCGCCTCGCCCGCCAGGTCGCCGACGAGGCCGAGGCCCGCGATCCAGACCGGCCCCGCTACGTCGCCGGGGCCATCGGCCCCACGAACAAGACCGCCTCCCTCAGCCCCAACGTCGCCGACCCCGCCGCCCGGAACGTCACCTTCGAGGAGCTCGTCGAGGCCTACGGCGAGGCAGCCGAGGGCCTCATCGTCGGTGGCGCCGACCTCCTCCTCGTCGAGACGATCTTCGACACCCTGAACGCGAAGGCCGCGATTTTTGCCATCGAGGGCGTCTTCGAGCGCCTCGGCCTCCGCCTCCCGGTCATGCTCTCGGGGACCGTCGTCGACGCCTCGGGGCGAACCCTCTCGGGCCAGACCGTCGAGGCCTTCCTCGCCTCCGTCGCCCACGCCAACCCCTTCAGCGTCGGCCTGAACTGCGCCCTCGGGGCGCGCCAGCTCCGGGGCTGGCTCGACGACCTCGCCAGGGTCGCCCCCTTCCCCGTCTCCGCCTACCCGAACGCCGGCCTCCCGAACGAGCTCGGAGGCTACGATGAGACCCCCGAGGTGACCGCCACCCTCATCGGCGAGTGGGCCCGCGACGGCCTCGTCAACATCGTCGGCGGTTGCTGTGGGACGACGCCCGCCCACGTCCGGGCCATCGCCGCCGCGGTCCGCGGGATCACCCCCCGAGCGATCCCGCCCCGTCGGCCCGGCGTCCTCACCCTGGCCGGCCTCGAGCCCCTCGAGATCCCTCAGCCCGGCGGCCTCCTCGTTCACGTCGGCGAGCGGACGAACGTGACCGGCTCCCGCCGCTTCGCCCGCCTCGTCACCGCCGGCGACTACGCCGCCGCAGTCGAGGTCGCCCGGGAGCAGGTCGAGGCGGGGGCGAACGTCCTCGACGTGAACATGGACGAGGCGATGCTCGATTCCGTCGCCGCCATGACGACCTTCCTCCGCCTCGTCGCCGCCGAACCCTCGATCGCCCGGGTCCCGATCATGGTCGACTCCTCCCGCTGGGAGGTCATCGAGGCCGGCCTTCGCCAGATCCAGGGCAAGCCCGTCGTGAACTCCCTCTCCTTGAAAGACGGCGAGGCCGAGTTCCTCCGCCGGGCTCGACTCGCTCGCCGCTACGGCGCTGCGGTCGTCGTCATGGCCTTCGACGAGGCGGGGCAGGCGGAGACGGTCGAGCGGAAGGTCGAGATCGCCCGGCGGGCGGTTCGACTCCTGACCGAACAAGCCGGCTTCCCGGCCGAGGAGATCATCGTCGACCCGAACGTCTTCGCCGTCGGCACGGGGATCGAGGAGCACGCCGGCTACGGGGTCGCCTTCATCGAGGCCGTCCGGCGGATCAAGGCCGAGCTGCCGGGGGTGAAGACCTCGGGCGGGATCAGCAACGTCTCCTTTGCTTTCCGCGGCAACGACCCCGTCCGCGAGGCGATCCACGCCGTCTTCCTCTACCACGCCGTTCGGGCCGGGCTCGACATGGCGATCGTCAACGCCGCCGCCCTCCCCGTCTACGACGACATCGAGCCCGAGCTCCGCGATCGGGCCGAAGACCTCGTCCTCGCCCGCCGACCCGACGCCACCGAACGGCTCCTCGAGATCGCCGACCGGGCCCAGGCGGCCGCCCGGGCCCCCGAGCGCGAGAGCGCCTGGCGGAGCTGGTCCGTCGAAGACCGCCTCCGCCACGCCCTCGTCGAGGGGATCAGCGAGCACATCGTCGAGGACACCGAGGAGGCGCGGCGGACCCTCGGCAGCCCCCTCGCCGTCATCGAGGGCCCGCTCATGGACGGGATGCGGGTCGTCGGCGATCTCTTCGGGGCGGGGAAGATGTTCCTGCCCCAGGTCGTAAAGAGCGCCCGGGTCATGAAGCAGGCCGTCGCCGTCCTCGTCCCCTACCTCGAGGCCGAGGCGGCGGCCGGGAGCGGGCGGGCAGCCGGTCGGATCCTCCTCGCCACGGTCAAGGGCGACGTCCACGACATCGGCAAGAACATCGTCGGAGTCGTCCTGCGCTGCAACAACTACGAGGTCGTCGACCTTGGGGTCATGGTGCCGGCCGCGAAGATCCTCGAAACCGCCCGAGAGATCCGGGCCGACGTCGTCGGGCTCTCGGGGCTCATCACCCCCTCCCTCGACGAGATGGTCCACGTCGCCTCGGAGATGGAGCGCCAGGGCTTTCGGATCCCCCTCCTCATCGGCGGGGCGACGACGTCGCGAACCCACACGGCGGTGAAGATCGCCCCGGCCTATTCGGGGCCGACGGTCCACGTCCTCGACGCCTCACGGGCGGTCGGGGTGACGGGGGCGCTCCTCAACCCCGAGGCCCGCGACCGCTTCGTCAGCGACGTCCGCCGCGAGTACGAGCAGATCCGCGAGGAGCGCGGCGAGCGACGTGCGCGGGAGACTCGGCTCCCCCTCGCTGAGGCAAGGGCGAACCGGCTCGAGATCGACTGGCGGGCACAGCCAGCCCCCCGACCGACCTTCCTCGGGACCCGGACCTTCCCCGACTACCCGATCGCCGACCTCCTCGATCGGATCGACTGGACCCCCTTCTTCTCGGCCTGGGAGCTGAAGGGTCGCTTCCCCGACATCCTCGCCGACCCCGAGCGGGGCCGCGCAGCCCGGGACCTCTACGACGACGCCCGGCGGATGCTCGAACGGATCGAGCGGGAGGGCCTCCTTCGGGCGGCTGGAGTCGTCGGCTTCTGGCCGGCGGCTTCCACCCCCGACGACGACATCGAGCTCTACGCCGACGAGGCGCGCTCCCGGGTCGTCGGGGTCTTCCGCACCCTCCGCCAGCAGATGGCGAAGTCCGACGGGCGGCCGAACCTCGCCCTCGCCGACTTCGTCGCCCCCCGTTCGGCCGGCGTCCTCGACTACGTCGGCGCCTTCGCGGTCACCGCCGGCCTCGGAGCCGAGGAGGCGATCGCGCGGCTCGAGGCGGCCCACGACCCGTACGGGGCGATCATGCTCAAGGCCCTCGCCGACCGGCTCGCCGAGGCCTTCGCCGAACGGCTGCATGAGCGGGTCCGGCGGGAGTTCTGGGGCTACGCGCCGGAGGAGCGGTTGACGAACGAGGAGCTCATCGCCGAGCGCTATCAGGGGATCCGGCCAGCGCCCGGCTATCCGGCCTGCCCCGACCACACCGAGAAGCGGACGATCTTCGCCCTCCTCGGCGCCGAGGCGATCGGGATGCGGCTCACCGAGTCGTGCGCGATGCTCCCCGCCGCCTCGGTGGCCGGCACCTACTTCTGGCGACCGGAGGCGACGTACTTCGGGCTCGGCCGGATCGGCCGCGACCAGCTCGAGGACTACGCCCGCCGAAAGGGGGTCTCGGTCGAGGAGGCGGCTCGCTGGCTGGGGCCGAACCTGGCGGAGGAGTAGCGGCGGATCCAAACGAGGGTCGCCGCCCCGCCGGACGCTGCCGGCTCGGACCGAACCTGGCCCGGCGGAGCGGTCGCGGCGCGGTCCGCAGGGCGGCGGGGAGGGACCCCAGCTCCTCAGCTCGGCGACGGGGTCGAGCTGGCCGAGGGCGTCGCGCTCTCCGAGGGTGACGGGAACTGGGTGTTCCCACAGGCGGCGACCTCGTCCGTGCCGATCGGATGCGGGCCCAGCGCGGTCCGCTCGGCGCCCGGCGACGGCTCCTCGTGAGGGCCAACGCTCGGCTGGCACCGACTGGGTGACGGCCCGCCACAGCTACGTCGAGATCGCCCTCGCTCTTCACCGGCGGCTTGCCGAGGAGCCTCGCCGAGCGGCGCGCTCCCTCCTGGGTCACCGATCGTCCCTCGAGCGGGGGTTGCGGAGCGTGGCGGATGAGCCAGCGGGTCAACTGCCCGCACCCGAGTCGATCGCGCCGCGACGAAGGCGGTCATCTCCGAGGCGAACTCGTTCGCCGTCGATGTCGGCATCCGAGACCTCGACACGGATGTTGGGGCTTGACATGAGAGAGAGAGAGAGAATGTGGCTGGCCCGGGTGACGCATCAGACCCGGGGGAAGCTAGGGGAACAGCCGTGGAGCGTCGCCGAAGTCCCGTTTTCGCTTGGCAGGGCAGCCTGTGCACGCTGTCGGTACTTCTTGGAGTCGTGCTCGCGCTCATTGGTCCCCAGCCCACCAGCGCTGGGGGCGCGGGTGAGCGAATTCCCAACGACGTCCAGCGCACCTTGCGCCTCATGATGCCGGCCATGGCGCGCGCATCCTGGGACGCGATGGTTGCTGACCACCGGATCGTCCCGGTGGCCCACAAATCAGTCTGGCTCCGCCACGATACGGCGTCGGATGGTAGCTGGACAGTCGTACCAGTCCGGATCCTCCGCGCCTCCGTCGCTACTGGCTACGGGCTCGAAGAGTGGCTCCGCCACCCGCAGTCCGCCTCAGGCGGGACCGTTGAGCCGCTCAGCACTGACTACTATGGAGACATGTATGTGTCTCTGACGGTCAACCGAGACACACGGTACAGCGGCTACGTCTGGCTTGTGGCGTCCTATGTCCAAGTGCCTTCGACGGCCGGTGTCTTCCAAGGGCTCTTCGACACGTACAACGGCACCGAGGACATGCTCGCGACCGCCTGGGCTGGCGGCCTTGCGCTGGTTCGAGACTACGCGTCTGGCGCGTACTATCGGCCTACGAGCGTCAATCCTGGTCCACTTGACATTCACCGGGCAGACGTGGTTCCGAATGCGGGAGTAGCCTACATGTTCCATGAATGGGCTCGTACGCCATGCGGCCCACAGGGTCTCTACAGCTGTCAGCTGTCGTGGGCGCAATCGTGGCAGAACATTCGAGAGCAGAGGTTCGTAAACCAGGTATCGAACGCAGTAGTGAAGTATGTGCACACTGCGGCTGCGAGCATATCGCCTGAGATCACGGTTGGGACGACGGGAGGTTCGCTTTCGATCGGTGTGACGCCAGCAACGGCTCCGAAATGGACGTACTCGCTCTACGAATACTTCCTCCACTAGGCACGCCGGGCCCGTCAAGAGGGGCGACGGCACTGACCCTCGCCTTCGCCCTCGGTGTCGCGATGCTGAGCGCTGGCTGTCGCACGGACTGGGCCAGCCGAGGAAAGCCGACGACCGAGGATGGACGGCCCACGATCATCACCCTGGCCGACATCCCATCGGACCAGCTTGTGACTCTCGCCGACGACCGCCAGGTGGGCGTACGCATCGACGCTGGGCGACTCGATCTCGTCGTCATGGAGCGCGACTTGTTCGGCAACTGGACGGGGCACATCATCACGAGCACCCGGGCGACTCCCGGGCAGGACAGCCTCCACCTCGTCTCCTTCGGCGGACAAGTCGACTTCACCTGGAACTCGTTCGTCTACGGAACAGCAGAGCAAGGAACGACGACGATCTCCGTTGCCGGGCTCGAGGGCGCCGTCGGAGGTCGGGTGATGAACGGCGTCTGGGTCATCGCCCTGCGGCAAAAGGATCTCGACCCGGGGGACATCCGCTGGACGTTCCTCCGGGCCGACGGGACGAGCCGAGCGGGAGTGGGGATCTTCGGCCCGGTCGCCTCGTAGGGCAGACCCAAGCCAGCGCGGCCTGGACGAAGCGAGGCGGGGCTCGCTCGAGGGCGCCGGGGTTGGCCGCGAGCGTGTCGCCGCCGCGACCTACCCCTCCCGCATCCCCCAGGGCGAACCGTAGTCGACGAGGAGGTCGAGGAAGGGACGAGGCGGGAACGCCTCCGGGCCGAGGACGCCCGCTCCCTGCCAGACCCCCGAAGCGAGGAGCTCGAGGGCGACGACGGGGTTGATCGCGGTCTGCCAGACGACCGCCTGGGCGCCGTCACGGGCCATCGATTCGGCGTTGTCGACGACGTGGTAGAGGTAGACCTCCCGCGCTGAGCCGTCCTTACCCCGGCCGCGGACCCAGGTTCCGGCACAGGTCTTCCCGTGCATCCGGTCGCCGAGCGTGGCCGGGTCGGGGAGGCAGGCCGCCACGACGTCCCGTGGCGAGACCTCGACGCCGCCCACCCGGACCGGCTCCGTCCGATCGAGCCCGACCTTGTGGAGGACCTGGAGGACCTCGATGAACTCGGCCCCCAGACCGTACTTGAACGTCACCCGCCCGGCGTCGATCCAGCGCGGGATGAGGAGGACCTCCTCGTGCTCGACGTTCACGCACTCGACCGGGCCGATCCCCTCCGGGAAGACGAAGGTCTCAGGCTCGCTGAAGGGCGGCGTCGTGTACCAGCCCCGGCCCCGTTCCCAGACCACCGGCGGGTTCAGACATTCCTCGATCGTCGTCCAGATCGAGAAGGAGGGGGCGAAGGCGTAGCCCTCGACGACGAGGTTCGCCCCGTCACGGACCCCGATCTCGTCGATCTCGCTGAAGAGCTCGTCGGCGGCATAGCGAGCGAAGACGTCCGACAATCCCGGCTCGACCCCGATCCCGACGAGGGCGAGCCGACCCCGCGCCTCCCAGGCAGAAGCCCGGGCGAACTGTTCGTCGCCGAGCTTCACTCCGGGTAGCTCGTAGGGCCGCTCCGGGTGAGGCCGCGAGAGGGACATCGCCATGTCGAGGTAGTCGGCGCCGCCGGCGATGGCGGCATCGAAGATCGGGAGGACGAAGCGGGGATCGACGGCGTTCAGGACGTGGGTCGCTCGGGTCTCGCGGATGAGGGCTTCCACCGCGGCCCGGTCGGCGGCGTCGACCCGCCTCGGGACGGCGACGAAGCGGGGGTCGGCGACCCGGTCGACGGCCCGTCGGGCCCGGGCCGGGTCGTAGTCGGCGACGACGAGCTGCTCGAAGAAGTCCCGGCGGGCGGCGATGGGGACGACGGCGAAGCCGACCCCGCCGGCCCCGATGAGGAGGATTCGCATGCCAAGAGTGTCGCCGGAACGGGGTAGGGGCGTCACGTCGTTCCCTCCCGCACAACGGCCCGCCGGTTTCGGAGGGAGCCGTCGGAGCCCTCGCTCGCGGCGCTAGCCGCGCCCAGTCGCTCGAGACCCTCAGGCGAGCCCGAGGATCGCGACCATGGCCGTCACCCCGAGCACGATGAGGAGGAGTCCCGCTGCGTCGAACACAGCCCCGGCCCGGATCATCCGGGTCAGGGGCACGAGGCCGGTCCCGTAGACGATCGCGTTCGGCGGGGTCGACACCGGGAGCATGAACCCGTAGGAGGCACCGAAGACGGCCCCCAAGGCCGGCACGAGCGGGTCGAGGCCCGCCGCGGTCGCGATGGGGATGACCACAGGCACGATGATCCCGACGCTCGCGGTGTTCGACGCCGCCTCGGAGACGAGGATCGCCGCACCGACGGCGAGGGCGGTCATGCCGAGGAGCGACGGGGCACCGAGGGCGGCCGCCAGCGCCTGACCGAGCACCGCCGCGAGCCCCGACTTCGTCAAGAGCACGCCGAAGGTGATCCCCGAGCCGAAGAGGAGGATCGTCCCCCAGTCGATCCGCGCTGCCTCGGACCAGGCGAGAGGGAAGCGACGGAGGGACCGATCGATGGGGAGGAGGAAGAGGAGCGCTGCAGCGAAGATCGCAACGACGGCCTCGTCCAGGCGCTCGCGGAGGAGCACCGCCGCCGGCGCCCCTTCCCCGAAGAGGAGTCCCCCGAGGCCCGGCGCAAGCCAGCCGACGACAGCGACGCCGAAGGCGACGAGGGTCGCCCGCTCGGCTGCGGACACGGGGCCGAGTCGTCTTCGTTCGACTTCCAGGAAGCGCCGCACCCCGGGAATCCTCCCGACCTCGGGCCGGTTCAGGCCGATGAGGATGAGGCAAAGGACGACGAACATGAGGGCCACGATCGGTGCCGCGAGGGCCATCCAGGTCAGAAAGTCGATGTCACGCCCCGTCGCCTCCCGAATGAACTGGCGACCGAGGAGGTTCGGCGGGCTTCCGATCGGGGTCAGGAGGCCACCGACGCTCGCCCCGTAGGCGATCATGAGCATGAGGGCGACGGCGAGGTTGCGGCTGGGTGGGTCTCGCGTCGGGCCCGGTCGATCGCGGAGGAGCCGATCGAGGACGCCGACGACCCCGATCCCGATCGGGAGGAGCATGGCGACGGTCGCCGTGTTCGAGATGACCGCCGAGAGGCTCGCCGCGACGAGGCCGAAGGCGACGATCGTCCGGGTCGTCGACTCCGCAACCCCGGGTAAGGCGAGGATCCGAAAGGCGAACCGACGGTCGAGACCGTGGAGCGTCATTGCCCGGGCAAGGATGAAGCTCCCGATGAAGAGAAAGATCGTTGGTGAGGCGAAGGAACCGAAGATCGTCGCTGCCGGCGCGACGCCGAGGAGGACACAAAGGGCGAGCCCAAGGAGGCCCGTGACCGGGATCGGCACGACCTCGCTCACCCACCAGACGACGACGAGGGAAAGGACGGCTGCCAGGCGCTGCTGCTCGATCGAGAGCGGGAGTGGAGCGAGGAGGACGAGGACGGCGAGGGCGGGCCCGAGCAACCCGCCGATCGTCCTCCGGAGGGGACCGGCCCCCTCCTCGAGCTCGGCCTCCACGACGCCGAGGGGGCGGCGACGCTCGGCGTCCGCCGCACCCCGTCGCCCGCGTTCGGCGAGGTCGAGATCCTGGGCCTTTTCCCGGATCCCGGCCGGCTCCATCCTCGAGACGTCGGCCGAGGACGAACCGCGAGAGGTGCTCATCGCCCCCACGGTACCGGACCTTGCCCCGCCCGCCATCCCTCGATGGCCCCTTCCGGCGGTGACGATCCGCCCGTTCGGCGCAGCGCCGATGGCTTCCTCGGCTTGCGCGCCCGACGACGCGGGGTGGAACTCGGCCATACCAATGAGACCAATCCGCGAACCTTGTGCTAGGCTGGCGTCGAACGTGGCACGAGAACCCATCTATTCCCAGATCGCAACCCGAGCCGCTGCCCTCATTGCCGGCGGCGAGTGGCGACCGGGCCAGCGGCTCCCCCCGGAGCGAGTCCTCTGCGAGCGCCTCGGCGTGAGCCGGACGACCCTTCGGCAGGCCCTTGCCGAGCTCGAGGCACGGGGCCTCATCACCCGTCATCAAGGGCGCGGGACCTTCGTCACCCGACCGCGGTTCGACGCGGACGCGACGGGCTCGTTCAGCCTCAGCGCTGCCCTCCTCCGGCGCGGGCACGAGCTCCGCACCCGGGTCCTCGCGGTCCAGGCAGTCGAGGCCGGGGCGCACGTCGCCACCGACCTCGGCTGCCGACCGGGCGACCTCGTCCTTCGACTCGAGCGCCTCCGCCTCCTCGACGGCGAGCCCCTCATGCTCGAGCTCGCCCACCTCCCCCTCGGCCGCTTCCCGGGCCTCGAGACGAAGGACTTCGCCGCCCGCTCCCTCTACGCCGTCCTCGCCGAGGACTACGGCGTCCGGCCGACGATGGCCCGGGAGTCCCTCGAGCCCGTCGTCTGCCGCGCCCGGGAGGCAGCGATCCTCGGCCTCCCCCGACGCGCGCCAGCCCTCCGGATCGTCCGGCTCACCGTCGACGAGCATGGTCGGCCGATCGAGACGAACGACGCCCTCCTCCGGGGTGACCGCTGCCGGATCCTCCTGACGCGGACCGCCGACGGCTGGCTCGACCGGGCGACGAGCCCGGCGGGGGGCTGGCTCGAGCGGATCAGCGCCCCGACGGTCCTCATCGGCGCCCTCGGCCCGGGGGAGGACGCCCCCGCCATCAGTGCCATCGAGCGATGAGCCTCGCCGCGGACCTCATCGACCACCTGCCCCTCCTCGCCCGCGCCGACGTTGTCGTCGTCGGCTCTGGCTCGGCCGGCTCGACCGCCGCCATCGCCGCCGCCCGGACCGGTGCCTCGGTCGTCCTCGTCGAGAAGCTCCCCTTCCTCGGCGGGACGTCGACCGCGGTCCTCGACACCTTCTACGGCTTCTGGACCCCGGGCGAGCAGCCGCGAAAGGTCGTCGGCGGCCTCGCCGACGAGGTCGTCGCCGAGCTTCGCCGGCTCGGGCCCGTCGTCGAGCGGCCGAACACCTACGGGGCGGGGACGGGGATCACCTACCACCCCGAGCACCTCAAGGTCGTCTGGGAGCGGCTGACGGCCGAGGCCGGCGTCCGGGTCCTCCTCCACGCCTTCCTCCAGGGGGTCTCGGTCCGCGACGGCCGGGTCGGGGCGATCGCCGTGGCGACGAAGGCGGGGCTGCGGCGGATCGAGGGCCGCGTCTTCGTCGACGCGAGCGGCGACGCCGACCTCTCCGCCTTCGCCGGCTTCGGCTTCGAGACCGCTGGCGAGCTCGAGCCGGCCCAGACCCTGACGACGACCTTCCGGATGGCGAACGTCGACCTCGCCCGCCGACGGGCCCTCTCCCGCGGCGAGCTCGTCCGGCGGATGGCCGAAGCTGCCGAGTCGGGGGCCTACGACCTCCCCCGACGGGAGGGCTCCGACCACGTGACGCCGATCGAGGGGGTGATGGCGACGATCATGACTCGGCTCGAGTCCTACCGCCGGGAGGGGGACGGGCGGATCGTGAACACGACCGACCCGGACTTCTTGACGGCGGCCGAGATCGCCGGTCGGCGCCAGGCCCTCGAGTACGCCCGCTTCCTCGTCGACCGCGTCGACGGCTACGAGCGAGCGAGCCTCGTTGCCCTCGGGACCCAGATCGGGATCCGGGAGACCCGGCGCGTCTACGGCGACTACCGGCTGACCCGCGAGGACGTCCTCGCGGCCCGGCAGTTCGACGACCAGGTCGGGCTCTGTGGAGCCCCGATCGAGGACCACCGGGCAGGTCCCGACACGCGCTGGCAGTACCTGCCCGAAGGGACGGCCGTCGGGATCCCCTATCGGACCCTCCTCGTCCGCGACGCGGCGAACGTCCTCGTCGCCGGGCGCTGCTTCAGCGCCACCCACGACGCCCACGCCTCGGTCCGGAGCATGGCCCAGTGCATGGCGATGGGTCAGGCGGCGGGGACGGCGGCGGCCCTCGCCGTGGCGGCGGGGTGCGACCCGCGCGACCTCTCGGCCGCGCGGCTCCGCGACCGCCTCCGGACCGACGGGGCGATCCTGGAGCTCGCTCCCGATGCCTGAGTCGAGCTCTCGCCAGGGGTCGGAGCTGCGCCCCCGGTCGAACCCTCACCCTTCGACCGACAGTGAGTGGCGCCCGAGGCGGACCCGTCGTGGGCAGGCTTCCGGCGTCGCCCGGATGCTCTTCGTCGGGGTCGACACTCGCGGCTCCTCGATCCGTCGAATCTTCCCGCGCTGGGCCGCTGCCCTCGGCCTGCAGGCCGAGCTCGTCGGTCGCGACGTCCCCCTTGGTGCCCCACCCGACGCCTTCCGGGCCGTCGTCGACGAGATCCGGGCGGATCCCTCGATCCGCGGCGCCCTGGTGACGAGCCACAAGGTCTCGATCTTCCGATCCGCCCGTGACCGGATCGACGAGGTCGACCGCTGGGCCGACCTCTGCGGCGAGGTCTCCTGCCTCGCGAAACGCGACGGCCGCCTCCTCGGCTGGGCAAAGGACCCCATCAGCGTCTGGGAGGCCTTCGGGGAGCTCGCCGGCCCGGACTACTTCGCTCGCCACCCCGGCGCCCACGTCCTCTGCCTCGGTGCTGGCGGCTCCGGAACGGCCTTCACCGCCCGACTCTTGACGCTCGAGGCGCCACCGGCTCGGATCATCGTCACGAACCGCTCGCCCGAGCGGCTCGAGGTCCTCCGCGGGATCCACACCCGGATCGGCGGCTCGATCCAGGTCGAATACCTCGCCATCGGGCGCCCCGAGGAGACGGACGCCCTCCTGGCCGAGCTGCCACCCGGCTCGGTCGTCGTCAACGCGACGGGCCTCGGCAAGGATCGGCCGGGTTCGCCGATCACCGAGGGGGCGCGCTTCCCAGAAGGAGCCATCGTCTGGGACTTCAACTACCGAGGCGATCTCGTCTTCCTCGGCCAGGCGCGCCGACAGGCGGAGGCCCGCCGACTGACGATCGCCGACGGCTGGCGCTACTTCGTCATCGGTTGGATCCTCCACGTCGCCGAGGTCTTTGGACTCGATCTCGGTGAGGCCGACGTTGCCGAGCTGGCCGCCATCGCCGAGAGCGAGCGGGCCGCCGGGACCGCGGGAGGCGCCTCGGGCACGCCGGGCTCCGTCGATCTCTCGTCGCCAACCGTCAGACCCGAAGGGAGCTGAGCATGGCCTTCGTTCGAACCGTCCTCGGCGACGTCGAGCCCTCGGAGCTCGGCGTCGTCTACGCCCATGAGCACCTCGTCATCGCCGGGGGTCGGCCCGTCGAGCGCGAGCCCGACTTCCTCCTCGCCGACGTCGAGCGAGCCGTCGCCGAGCTCGAGCCGGCCCGTGCCCTCGGTCTCGGTACCGTCGTCGACGCGATGCCCTGTGACGCCGGCCGCGACGTCCGACTCCTGGCCGAGATCAGCCGCCGGACGGGAATCCACGTCGTCGCCCCGACGGGACTCCACCACGAGCGCTACTACGAGGACCGCCACTGGAGCCGGACCTACTCGACGGAGGAGATCGCCGAGCTCTTCATCGCCGACATCGAGGCCGGGATCGACGAGCGCGACTACGCGGGGCCGTTGGTCCGGCGGACCCCCTACCGGGCTGGGGTCATCAAGATCGCCGGATCCGAGGGGGGCCTCTCGGCCCGCGACGAGCCGATCTTCGACGCCGCGGCCATCGCCCATCGAGAGACGGGTTGCCCGATCCTCACCCACTGCGAGAATGGGACCGGCGCCCTCCAGCAGGTCCGGCGGTTGACCGACGGCGGGGTCGACCCCGGTCACCTCGTCCTCTCCCACGTCGACAAGGTCGTCGACCGTGGCTACCAGCGGGAGATCTTTGCCAGCGGAGCGGTCGTCGAGTACGACCAGGGCTTTCGCTGGCCGGCCGACGCCCCGAACGGGACCCTCACCCTCATCGAGTGGGCGATCGAGGACGGCTTCGCCGACCGGATCGTCCTCGGCCTCGACGCCGCGCGGCGTCGCTACTGGACGGCCTACGGGGGCCGGCCGGGCTGGACGTACCTCCTCGGACCCTTCTCCGTCCTCCTCGCCGAGCGGGGGGTGTCGGAGGGGATCCGGCGGGCCTTCTTCGTCGAGAATCCGGCCCGGGTCTACGCCTTCGCGAAAGGAGAAGCATGAGCGCCATCGAGCCTGAGGAGACCGCCGCGCGCCTCGGGAGCGAGGAGGGGACGCCGGGGACGTCGTCGACACCGGCGCCGTCGCCTCGCGCCGGCGGGCGCCTCGGAGGCGGGTTGACGACCTCGGTCGTGGGTTCCCACGCCCACCCCGGCTGGATGGAGGTCGCCCTCGCCGCGGTCGAACGGGGCGAGGGAGGGCCCGCCGACCTCGCCGAGCTCCTCGATGACGCCGTCTCCATCGCCATCGCCGACCAGGAACGGGCCGGCATCGACGTCATCTCGGACGGCGAGATGCGCCGCTCGGGGTTCTTCACGGCCGGGTTCTACGCCCACCTGACGGGGCTCCGGGCGCTCCCGCCCGAGCGCCGCTGGGGCCCAGCGGGCCACGACCAGCTCCCTCGCTTCGAGGTCCTCGAGCCGATCGCGGCGCCGAGGGGGCTCGGCGTCGTCGACGAGTTCCGCTTCGCCGTCGGCCGGGCGAGTCGGCCGCTCAAGGTCACGATCCCGGGCCCCTTCACCCTCTCGGGTCGGCTTCGGACTGGCGCAGGTGAGGTCTACCGCGACCGGGCGGAGGCAGCCGAGGCCTTCGTCCCGATCCTCGCCGCGGAGCTCGAGGCCGTCGTCGCTGCGGGCGCCGACTTCGTCCAGGTCGACGAGCCGTCGCCGGCGATCCACCCGGACGCCCCCGTCGACTTCGCCGACCTCTTCAATCGAACGGTGGCCGGGATCGCCGGCCGACCGGGGGTCCGGATCGGCGTCCACCTCTGCTTCGGCAACTACGTTGGTCGGCCACTGGCAAAGCGGACGTATCGACCGGTCCTCGACCAACTCCGCCGCTTCCGGGCCGACGAGCTCGTCCTGGAGTTCGCCAACCGGGAGTTCGCCGAGCTCGAGATCCTGCCCGACCTGGCCGCTGAGTTCGATCTCGCTGTCGGGGTCGTCGACGTGAAGAACTCGTACCTGGAGACGGCCGAGGATGTCGCCGAGCGGATCGAGCGGGTCCTCGCCGCCGGCGTCCCGGAGGTGCGGCTCTCGCTCGTCCCGGACTGTGGTTTCAGCCAGACGCCGCGCTCAGCCGCGGTGGCGAAGCTTCGGGCTCTCGTCGCCGGCCGCGATCTGGTCCGGGGTGCACCCGCCCTCCGGGCACGAACGCCGAGGAGGTGATCGATGGTCGAGCAGTCTGTCCCGGCCTCTCCCGGTCCCCGCTCCGATGCTTCGAGCTCACCGCGTCCGGCGCTCTCGCCGCGCCCGCCGCTCCCGCCGGCGATCGTCGAGGGCCGCGTCATCGCCATCGCCCGGCGGCTCGAACCGGCCGCCCTCCCGGCCATCGCCGAGGCCCTCGTCTCGAACGGGATCCGGGCCTTCGAGGTGACCCTGAATAGTCCTGGGGCGATCGAGTCGATCCGTCTCCTCGCCGACGGGCCGCTCGGGGAGCGGCTCCTCGTTGGGGCGGGAACGGTCCTTTCGATCGCCGAGGCTGAGGTGGCGGTGGAGGCCGGCGCTCGGTTTCTCGTGACGCCACACCTCGACCCCGACCTCATCGCCTGGGCCGCAGGACGCGGGGTTCCGATCCTGCCGGGCGCCTTCACCCCGACCGAGATCCTGACCGCCTGGCGAGCGGGAGCGGCGGCGGTGAAGCTCTTCCCGGCTTCCGTCGCCGGCCCAGCGTTCATCCGCGACTTCCGCGGCCCCTTCCCCGAGATCCCGCTCATCCCGACGGGCGGGGTGACGGTCGAGAATGCCGCCGCGCTCCTGGAGGCCGGGGCCGTCGCCGTGGGCCTTGGGTCGTGGCTGACGGGGGCGGGTGATCCGGCGGAGGTCGGGCGGCGGGCGGCCGCGGTGATGGCAGCGATCGGTGGTCGGGGCGGCTGAGGGTCGGAGCGCCGCGAGGGCGGGCGGGAGTTCGCTGCTGCGGTCGGCCCAACGCCTGCCTTGTTCTCGCCAGGCGAGCACGGTCGGCCCAACGCCTGCCTTGTTCTCGCCAGGCGAGCGCGGTCGGCCCGATACCCGCCCGGTTCTCGCCAGGCGAGCGCGGTCGGCCC
>FWPU01007930.1_pt1 | contig 18776 bp, 18 predicted proteins | sample 2228361 | NCBI WGS metagenome assembly FWPU01 (sample SAMEA103939777, study PRJEB20133) | metagenome
CGCCCACACAGGTCCTCGGCATCGGGCACGTCATCTTCGGTGTAGTTCCCCTTGCGCCCGCTGAACACGCAGTCGGTGCTCATGTGCAGCATACGCGTCCCTGTCGCGGCGCAAAGCTCTGCCAGGCGGTGCGGGAAGAGTGAGTTCAGGTTGATGCTGATGAGCGGATCCTTGGCCTCTTTCACTTGCTTGATAATGCCGATGCAATTGATGACCACATCGGGCTTCACCTGGGCGAAGGCCCGCACCACTGTATCGAAGTCCATCGCATCCACACCACCGATGGTGCGGCTGCGGTCCACGTGCTCGTACATCGGATAGCGGGTCCACAAACCGTTGGAATCCCGGAACGTAGCAAATGTCTCGAAGCGCCCGCCCAACACCTGGAACACCTTATGCCCCAGCATCCCTTCACCGCCCAGAATTAGCACCTTCATTTCGTCAGCTCCCGGAACCTCAATTATGAGTGTTCGCCTGTTGGCGATTTGCCATCTCGCGAAACAATTCCTCGTAGCGATCTATCAGGACTTTCGTGCTGTACTTTGCCAGAAAGGTTTGACGCCCAGATAACCCCATCTCCCTTCGCGCCTCGGAGGGCATGAAGTAGAGACGCCGAATGGCATCTGCCATGGCAACAGGGTCTTCAGGAGGGCAGCAGAGACCAGCCTGTGCATCCCGGACGATATCTGCGGCGTCCCCAGCTACCGCCATCAGGATAGGGCGTGCACAGGCAAGATATGGGAAGACCTTGGAGGGTATGGTGATCTCGAATAGCGGGTCACGTTTCAGGTGAGCCAGTAGTACATCTGCGAGGGCGTAGAAGGAGGCCATACGGCTGGCCGGCTGTTGATCAATGAAACGCACGTTGGCCAGACGAGCCTCCTGAGCCATCTCCCGCAATCTATCTGCGTCTGCTCCGTCTCCAATCAACACAAATTGGAGATCAGGCAAGTCTTCTAGAAGAACTGCAGCTTGTAGGACGACGTCCAGCCTCTGCGCCAGCCCTAGATTGCCAGCATACATGATGTTGAACTTCCCAGATAACCCATAGGAAGCAGCAAGTTCAGGGTCAGGCTCAACAGGATGATATAAGTTTTCGTCGGCCCAATTGGGAATGACGTGGATCTTCTCAGCCAGCACTCCCTTGGCGATCAGGTTGCGCTTGAAGCCGGGCGAGACCACGACGATTTCAGCTGCCTGACGATAGACATAGAGGGCAAAGCGGCCAATCGCATCCAGAACGAGATGATTGCCCACCATACCACTTGCTGCCAGCGTCTCGGGCCACATGTCATGAATGGCGAACACGAAGGGAACGCCTCGTGTACGACTGATCAGAAGTGCGGGGATTCCCACTGTGAGCGGGGCATGGTAGACAAACATAACGTCGGCAGGGCCGCTGAGAATAGGGCCAAGCAGAGAAGCCGAGGCTGCAAACGAACCATAGTTAAGGGTTCGCTTCACAGCCGAACGACTATGATCGGGGTAAAGGGCAACTCGTAAGACACGCACGCCCCCCTGTTCTTGCTCCCATCGCCAGAGGCGGATCTTGTACCCCGGGTAGAGCTTTCCAGTAGGATAGTTGGGGAAGCCAGTGATAACAAGTACCCGGTGACCGCGCATTGCAAGCCCCTTAGCGAGGGCTGAGACTTTGAATTCAGGCTCAGGCGGATACCATTGAGAGAGGAGTAGAATATCCATGTTTATAAGTCCAACGCCTTCTGCATGACGTTCATGGTGGCTCGTGCAGTTCTTTCCCAAGAGAACTCAGCAGCGCGCTCCAGTCCCCGTTGGCGCAATCGCTGCCGCAACTCTTCATCGGTGAGAACACGGTGTAGTTGATCCGCAAAGGTTTCTGTCCGTGCAGGATCCTCGACAATCCCAGCATTGCCTGCCGTCTCCGGTAATCCGCTCAAGTTCGATATCAACACTGGTGTTCCATGAGCCATCGCCTCTATCACCGGCAATCCAAATGACTCACAGGCAGATGTGAGCATAAATGCATCCGCATGGGCATACCAGCCTGGTAAACTCTTATGAGGCACATGCCCCATGAACTTTACTGAACCACCTATCTGCAGTTCTGCTGCCAAGTATTTCAGGGATGCCACATATTTGTCCGGACCTGAACCCAGGATGTACAGATCATGCGGTACTTCATAGCGATGCTTAAGACTGGCAAAGATCTTTAGGCAAGCCTCATAGTTCTTATGAGGCACAATAGAAGACACTGAGAGAATGTACGGACGCTGCACTAGCCGCACCATAGTATCTGGGCAGAAAGCTGCGTTTACGCCATATGGAACAACGTGGATCGGATGTTGACGAACCACACCTGCATGCTTTTCGGCCTCCAAAGCCATAACCTTGGAAACTGCTATTACTTCAGTGGCACGCTTCAGCGAATTGATACATGCCCACCGGCTATAGAAGCCCCACGCTCGGTAGCACAAGAACCACTCTAGCCAGGAGAGATTTAGAGTTCTTCGGCTGTAGAATTCATCGAGATGAAAGAAGAGAAGGTTTTGCAAATAGACTACCGTCTTGCAGAGCAAAGGCACAGATGGCAAAGCTCCTGAAGATGAATAGAAAACGTCAGCATGGATTCTTTGAACCGCCCAATGGCACGCAACTTGCTCGATAGCGACTCGTACAAATCTGTTGTGCGTAGGAAACGGCAACACTACAAAGTTGCCATTTGGGAGTATCTGTTGCCAATACATTGCATTCGTGCAGCTCACCAGTATGAATAGTTCAGCTCCAAGATCATTAGCCGCTTTGACCAAATGCGAGAGTAGTGCCTCTGTCACTGTCTGAACAGCGCCAAACTGAACATTGGGCACCGTGAACAGAGCATTAACCAATACACGCATGCAACCAGAGTTCCTGTTAGTACCTCTTTACTTGTAGCATCCTGAACCATCCAATCCGGGCACAAATACGCGTGCCCTTGCAATGGATTACTGGTTGTTGGCTACTGCCTCCTGCCCCGTGTTGGCGCAGCTATCAAGCCAATGAATAGCCAAAAGTAGAAGTTGAAGGGATAATTGCCTAACATATCACCGAAGAGCGAAGTGATTAAAAGAGCCACCAAGCACAAACCAACACCTTCCATAGGCCCTACCCTGTATTCAGGATCCCGTTGTATAAGGAATGCCTCTCGCAAACTGACGACAATGATGCTCCCCAACAAAAGAAGCCCAACAAACCCAATCTGGACAAGTATAGACAGGTAAGAGTTGTGCAATGCTTGCCCCACTCCGCCTCCAGCGTAGTCAAATGCTGCTCGTACACTACCAACAAATCCTAACCCTCGCCCGAAAAGGAAAGGTCCCGGCGCTTCCAAGGTCATTGAAAAAAGAAGTCGTGCCTCATAAGCTCTGTACTCCTCATCAATAAGATTCATCGTGCGTATCCGCTGATTGATAACACCAATGACGGGCGTTAGCGTATTGGGCAGTTGTACAACCTCACTGATGGGGAGCATAATCAAGAAGACAATCAAAACAGCCATGGCCAGTTGAAGCCTCAGATGCGTGGAGTACAGAATTACAATCAGTCCAAGCACGATTGCCATGCCAATCCAGCTACGTCGGGAGAAGGTCAAAAGCAGATGCAATGCGGCCAGAATTGCAGTTGCTATATACCAGAGCCTGGTACGTAGCGAGGCACCGCGGATGCACAACAACGCTATAGCAGCAGTGATAACAACTAACAGATAAACCCCATAAGGGTTGATGTCGTTAAACACTCCCTCGAATTGTTGCCCAATGACGCGTCCCGATGCCGCAATTGCGGGGAGTCTGGTTAACTGGGATACAAATGCAGGGCTAGCCAAGAGGAGAGCCAACATGCCTGTCCAGACAATGGTCTCTAATGTACGGCTCAAATCACGTTGTTCTTTTACCACGCTGGTAGCGATGAAGTAGACTAAAGTAAACTCCGCAAGGTTTCGATAACCCCACAATCCCAGCTCCAGGCCAGCTTCACCCGCAATTCGAATGGCACTGTATACTAGATAAGCGACGATCAAACGGGTCACCACCAGATGCTTTGGAAAAACGTAACGCCGCTGAAGCAGACCTAGCACCCAGAAAGCCATCACCCACACCAACAAGACATCCTTAAGCGAGCCGAGTACAGTAAACGGACCATATAATTCGCCACCAATTCCAATACCTTCAAGTGTCTTAACGAGAAATTGATGAACAGGGATAAAACCAATCAGGAAATAAATACCCAAACGCAGATCATACAACAACCCTATAGTCATGAGAGCTAAAACAAATATGCCACCTATCATTACGGCCACGGTTAGCAGAGGGAGGTGTGAGATAACCCAACCAACCAACACTGCAGCTATGAGACTCAGTAGTGAAATCCAAGAGAGATAGCCCCGAATGTGACGCTTTGCTGACAAAGCCAGATCTATTTTCACCCCCGTTCCTCCTTAGCCAGCCTCCTGCAGTGTATGTACAATCGCATGACCTGCTCAGTTATCGCTATGGCGTCAAACATCTCGCGGGCTTGCTGTTGTGCCGCAGCCACCAATGGCTGTACCTGCTGGTTATTATGAAGCAGCCACAACAGAGCTTGAGCCAATGCAGATGGATTGCGCGGTGGAACAAGCAGTCCGGTTACCCCATTCTCGATAATCTCTGAGGGTCCACCGACATTCGTCGCGACCACTGGTACTCCCATGGCCATAGCTTCGATGATCGTCCGCCCGAAAGGCTCGCTCCACGAGGCATTGACAAGAATGTCAAGGGATCGCATCACACTATGAATATCCAACCTCCAGCCTAGAAATATCACGTACCTACTAATTCCTAAGCGCTCAGGCAACTGTTGTATGTGCCATTTGTATGCCACTTCGGCAGCCAATGCTTCACTGAAGACATTATCTGGGCGTTGTACATCGCCTACCACAACAAAGCGCACATGGTCCATCTGCGCCACCACCTGCTTGGCCGCTTCAAAAAAATCTTCATGACCTTTCCAAGCGGTCAGCCGGCCGACAATTCCAATCAGTTTGATATCATCTGTCAGACCTAACTCGCTTCGAAGAACAGGATCAACGAATTGTCTATCGAAATCACGCAGCTCCACAGGGTTATAGATAACAACGATTTTCTGGGGCGGAATCCCTGTTTCTAACAACGATTGGCGTACTGCCTGAGAGATAGCAATAATGGCGGTAACCATCCGTCCACATATGCGCACAACAAATTGAGTAGTCCGATATCGTTTTAGGATACTGCGATGATGCCATATTATTGGGACGTGATTTAGTCGGGCTGGCACCAACACATATAACAGCGAGACAAATAAATTGGCGTGGACCAGATTAATGCCTCGACTACGGATCAACCAATACAGTTGAATGGTTGCCATCAACCAAGCGAGAAACAACTGTGTTAAGCGCAACGGGTTTGCTGTGCGCATAGGATAAGGCATGTGCACAATCGCCGTTTCTATCCCTAACTCACGAGCGCGGTCTAAAAGGGGGCCTGTTGCCGGACAGATCAAAAGCGGCTGGACCCGTGCGCGATCGAGGTTGTTGATGAGGGTTAGCAAGGATAATTCCGCCCCGCTGATAGTCGGCACATGGGCCACATAAAGGACCCTAATCGGCATAAATCCACTCCATTGCCCGACGAATATACGCTGCGCGTGTGACACCATCCCGGTAGAACCAGGAGAGAAAATGAGCAAACGCAGCACGTAGCGCTTGCCACTGAGCGCCAAAATTACAATTACACATTCTCGGAGGAACTTCAATAGATGGTATTAAGTGGCCTAGATAATTGTATGCACCATCGAGATAGTCATCTCGTTCACCAGTATGTCCAGCCAACTGACTGTGCAGGGCATAGTTCAGGCACATCAGGAACCCCAACATTTCATTTTTTTTCCACAGATTGTGTATCCATCGGATCCCCACAGGTGAAAGTCTCCAACGCTTCATCCCGATAGCAAATTCATAGAGGCGACGACGGGCTGAAGGCTTCCCAAAAATCGGGGCAAAACGCGTAGCAGCCAAGATCTGGCTGACAGAAGCCTTGGTTAGCACTGAGTTGCCCGTCTGATACTTCAGTATATAAACCAGCGCGCGTGTGAAAGCCGAAAGGACTGATTCGTAAAGCTCCACAATGTCATAACTTCCACACACTGTCAATTTTGTATGCAACGCCTCCCCAAGCAACTTGGGGAAGCCGGGGGGGAATATTTCACTCAGACCCAACCGAGCAAAGTTTTCTTCTAAGAACCTCTGCCGCTTCCGGTACGACGGTAACAACACCCCCTCGTACGGCAGTAATACTGTCAGTATATCCAAGAGATTACGACAGAGTACGAAGCAAGCTACACGCTTGGCATACGGCCCCAACTCTTTTCCATCTGCTAAGCGAATCGGTAGGTAAAGCACCATATGCCACAAACGGGCTAGCAAGATCTCATTAGTTGCCCGGTAGTCAAGGGTTTTCAGGCCGATCTCCGGTAAGAACTTCCGCACATCTTCGCCATAAATCACTTGTCCATTGGCCCTCGTCTCGTAATATCTAACAATATGTGGCAACCGTGCCCATTCGTCTAATGTTGGGCAAGGGACATCCACATGGAACAGAGCATTACGTGCAAATTGCTCTTCGTATGGGCGTACACTCATACGCACGTTTTGGCATATAGCAGGTGGTGTGTCACTGCGCCGTATGAGAAAGAACTCAAAATCACTGAACAGGTGCACCTCTTCACCAATTGTACAGAAGCTTAATTCTCCACGGGCCGTACTACCACCCAAAATGACAGATACAAAGTCATCCACTGGTAGAGCAGAAATCACGTGAAGCAGGATTTCCCGTATTGCTGGTGGGTAGTCATATTCTCCGCAAAAACTCAAATCGAGATTCTTCCGCAACATAATCTGTCCTTTCGCGTAAATTGACAGGCCAAAAACCGAATTTTGTGATATACTCGGCCCTATGGCCGAGAAACTCACCTTAACCCATGAACGAGTAGATGACATTCCCTTGCTCATCGGACTGGCGCAACGATTGCACCTCCCGGAGGTCTTGGACTGTCACCTGGGCAACCATGGACTCCACCAGGGGCTGAGTAACGGTTGGCTGGCGACCGTCTGGCTGGCCTATATCCTGTCGGAAGGCGACCATCGCAAGTCCAGTGTCGGGGACTGGGCTTGGCGGCACCGCCGGACCCTGGAACGTCTGGTGGGGCAACCCATCCGTCGAGTAGAATTCAACGACGACCGGCTGGGGATTGTGCTGCGGCGTCTGAGCCGGACGGCGGCCTGGGAAGCTCTGGAAGCCGACCTGTGGCAGAGCACGCTGGTCGTCTACGAGATCGAAGTGACGGGCGTGCGCCTGGACAGCACGACCACCTATGGTTACCACACCCCCACGGAAGACGGGGTGATGCAACACGGGCATAGCAAAGACCATCGTCCCGACCTGCCTCAGTTGAATCAGTTGAAGTTGATGGCGGCGGCGGCCGAACCGTCGGGCCATCTGCTGGCCTGCGATGTCCATCCCGGTCAGGCCGCAGACGACCCCCTCTACCTGCCGCTCCTCGTCCGGGTGCGGCAGATGCTGGCCCGGTCTGGGTTGCTGTATGTGGGGGACTGCAAGATGGCCGCTCTGGCCACCCGGGCCGACATTGTCGCGCACGGGGATTACTACCTGGTGCCCGTGCCCTTGACCGGAGAGACGGCCGAGCAAGTCGAGGTCTGGATTGGAGCTGTGGTGGAAGGGCAACAGTCTGTGACGCTGATCTGGGAGGAAGGCTGCTTGCTGGGCGGGGGTTATGAATTTGAACGCCTGCTGAGCGCTGAAGTGAACGGTGAGCGGGTGGAATGGACGGAACGCGTCCAGGTGGTGCGCTCGCTGGCGCTGGCCCAAAAGCAGAGCCAACAATTGGAGCAGCGGCTGGCCAAAGCCGAGGCAGCGTTGCGGGCGCTGACACCTCCACCTGGTCGAGGCAAGCGGCAATACCGGGACGAAGCGGCCTTGCAGACGGCGGTGGCCCAGGTGTTGGAGCGATACGGAGTGATAGGATTGCTGCCCGTCACCTGGCAACGGGAGGAACAGACCATCACGCGCTACGTGGGGCGGGGGCGGGGCGGCCCCAATCGTCCCACCCGGACGGAGGTGCGAGGACGCTACGTCATCACCGCAGTGCAGCGGGCCGAAGCGGCGATCGAGCGGCAGAAACACTATCTGGGCTGGCGCATCCAGGTGACCAATTTGCCAGAGGCGTCTATGTCCCTGCCGCAGGCGGTGGTGCATTATCGCCGTGGCTGGTGCCTGGAAAGAGATTTCCACCTGGTCAAAGACCGTCCGGTAGGCATCAGCCCGTTGTATGTGCATCGAGATGACCAGATCATCGGCCTGACCCGCCTGTTGACCCTGGCCTTGCGGTTTTTGACGTTGATCGAAACACAGGTACGGCGTGGCCTGGCCCAAGCGGACGAGACGTTGACCGGGTTGTACGAAGGGCAGCCCAAGCGGACGACGGATCGGCCGACAGGGGTGCGCCTGCTGAAGGCCTGTGCACGGGCGGAGATCACCCTGACGCAGATCGAAATGGATGACCAGGTGTCGTGGCATATCACACCCCTGTCGAGTTTGTTGGAACAAGTCCTGGCGTACCTGGGACTCTCGGCGTCGCTCTACCAACGCCTGGCAGAAAATTCGTCATAGGCCACTTCCGATTTACGCGAAAGAAGAGATAATGTTTAACCTAAAATTTCTTTAATTACATGGTGTAGTTCGATGGCACTCAATTCGTCACGAGATGGGAGAGCAGAAGGGCCTTTATATAATATAATGCCTTTTTGGCTGGCTAGGTTTGGATCATATCCATGCATCGCTTTTGCTAGCCCACGTCCAAAGAAACTAGGAAGGAACATCAAACCTTCGTTCAGAAGATAGATGACATCACCCCACTGCCGATTGGTTACACCGAATCTTTGCCGCCCCTTCTCACTAAGCACGTGTCCTTGCTTTTGAGCGCTTAGGAAACTGTAAGCCTCTCGTAACACATCTTGATGCAAGCACCACAGACGAAGCATTGTTGAGTCTAAGAAATAGCTGTAGCGCTTTTCCCTTGGCGACCCCAAGTTTTCACGCAGTTTTAATTCCACGGCTCCGGTTACAGGAGCCATCCCGTGGTCAGAGAAGATTAGAACATGACCCCGTGAATAACGTGCCTCAAAGCGCCCCACAATCTCGCGCAACCAGGTATCCAACTCGCGTAGTTTGGTTAGGTACGCCTCAGAATCTAAACCATGACGATGTGCGATGCCATCTAGTTCAGGTAAGAATATAAACAGCCGTGAACAAGTATCAATGGCTGCTAACGTTCTTTTGAGCACATCATGATCACGACCGGTACCCACAGGCGCTGTGGGCATGATTGATTTCAAGCCGTTCGGCTCAGACAGGATTGTCGGCCGGGGAAATCTATTGCCATAGAGTGTATAAGGTTCCCGCCTAAAGTCCGCCAATAAGTCGTAGGGAATGTACTCAGTATAGAGGCCCCGCCTAGCTAGGATGAAGCGACGGAATGTCCGATCAATCAAATATGAGTGCCTTAGCAAACGCAAAGCCGTGAATACAAATCGATAGCTTTTGAGCGGCGAACTTGTTGGATCATAGCGCCATAGGCCGTAATAGCCAATTTCATCCGGCGTATATCCTCCTAAAATCATGGGGTAAACGTTGATACTATAGCCAAGGCCAGGCCGTAGCTTGCAGCGCCGATGGAACTCCGAAAGGAACGGCATCTGTTCCAGGAAGCCGTAGGGAAGGCTGTCAATGAAGATTAGTAATGCCGGCTGTCTCATCCTAATTCCTTTCTGGCCACTAAGAAATTATTCTGGGTATCGCGTTCTACTGTATGCAGTCTATCCAGGATAAGACACGTAGCCTGAATTAGTCCGGCTATACTCGCAGCCAATAGACTCAAAACCGGGTCACGGCCGAGATACTCATGGAGGTAAACCGCTAACCGGGTGCCGATCATAGCCCAGAGCCCTCCTTCCGCAAGAACCGCTTCCGCTTGAAATCCGCTCCGTTCAACCAAGTACCGAAGTCCTTGGCAGGTAAAGCGATAATAGTCGTTCGGCTCATTGTGCAACCGCCATGACCGACTAGCGGCTAGGGACAGTGTCCCCCACTTCAGGACCCGGCAAAATTCATCCATAACATTCCAAGGTTCGGCGAAATCATCCAACACCCATGTGCACAATAGACAGTCTACTGACTCCGCAGCTAGGGGCAGATGGGTAGCATCAGCAATAACATCAGCAGCTGATTGTGGCGACAGGTCTACGCCAACGTACCTGACAACTTTGTGGGCTAAAATGCCCGCCCAAGGTTTACTGCCACATCCCACATCCAGCAATATACCATGTGCTCTACTTGCGACCGTGTTCAAGTCGCGTGTCCAATAGTAATCAACGATGTAGCGATTCGAGAAGACACCCATTTCAAAGCTATGCTCTTACCGAACTCACCCAAGATCCATGGCGCTCTATCAAAAGGCGGTACATATCCTCGATGGCCTTCATGGCCTGCCTGTGGTCAGCCCGTTCGGCTACAATGCTGTAACTGCGTTGACTAAATACCTGGCGTAGCTCTTCATTGCCCAGCAACAAAATGATGGCTTGGGCGAGCAGTTCTACGTCTCTCGCAGGAACAAGCAACCCATTCCAGCCATTGGTAATCCATTCGCGATAGGCAGGCAAGTCGGCGGCCACAATTGGTACGCCGCACGCCATTGCTTCAAGCAATGTATTTGCCGCGCTATCATGCGAGGGAACAGTAACCATCACATCAGCTGCACGTAGAAATCCCGGTACTTCATCATAAGGCATTCCTGATGGCGATTCAGGCACGCTGAAATACACTATGTTGGCGAGACCGAGCTCCGAAGTCAAGGCTCGCAGATACCCTTCTTGTTCGCCCCACCCTTGTATTATCACGTGCAACCTTGCAAATGCCTCACGGACGAGTTGCAAGGCATGTAGAAGCACATCAATGTTATAAAGGGGGCGAAATTTTCGCATGCTCAACACCACCGGCGTGTCCCAGGGAATACCTAACTGATCTCGAACTCGCGTAGGTGCCTCCGGGTTAAAGCGTTCCAAATCTACCCCCCAAAGTGCCAGCCGGCAGCGAGCTGGGTTCGCCCCTGCACGAACTGCTGCTTCCAAGGCTGCTTGCGAACTAGCAGTGACCAACCGGGCCCTTTTCAGACCTAACCACCTCAGTACCCTCTTTATAGGACCCGGGTCAGTGAATACTTCCGATCCCCACACCGTCACGACCAACGGCTGAAAGCCGACTGATGCTCCCAGCCATAGGTAGCCACCAGCGTTATGCACATGAAGCAAGTCAGGCTTAGTATGGTTTAGGATGCTTCGAATCGTCGCCGCCTTTGCAATCACCCGAATTGGGTTTTTCATGCCTGCCATTGCCAAAGAGTAAATCTGCACCCCTGGTATAGGCGCTGGCTTGTCGGTAATCAGGTATACTTCATGTCCGCGCTGAACAAAAAAGGAAAGCCACAGTTTAACCAGTGCATGGTTGCCCTGAGCTATATAGCACAGCTTCATGGAGCATTCCCTATCTTTGTTGTGCGTACGAGCCCCAGCAAGAATTCAAACAAAGATCGACCCCCAGGTATCCTCGGCAGAGCATAAAGGTCTACGCCGTATTCTACTCTTGCATGGGCTGTGGTACAGGCACCAGTATAGCCAACACGGGCAACGATCTCCCGTACCTGTGCATTGTAATCGCCATATGGGTAAGCAAAGACTTTTATCGGCCGGTTTAGCATCTTTTCCAGTTCGCTCTTTGAGCTCTTAATCTCATGCTCAGCGTCTGCCTCCGCTAACATAGTCAATCGCGGATGAGTAAGCGTATGTGCCCCGAATTCGATGCCATCCTCTATCATCTCGCGGATCTGGGGCCATGTAAGGTACTCTAACTGGCTAAGGCCTGGTGCACAGGGTTCAGAGCCCTGTCTATTTTGGGGTAATTGGCGAGTCTGACCGACAAAGCTATTAACCAGGAAAATCGTTGCGACAAAGCCGTAGCGTCGCAAGATAGGCCAAGCGTAAGTGTGGTTGTCCCGATATCCATCATCAAAGGTGAGGGCGCAGGTACGATGTGGTAATGTGGCTTCACCACGGAGTCCTGCGATAAGTGTGGACATCGTTACCGGCTCATAACCTGTATTTCGTAGATACGCCATTTGAGCCTCAAAGTCTTCAGGTGAAATACTGCCTAAATCCCGTTTCCCTAACCTATTCACGCGGTGATAAACGAACAGAGGCGGCCTGCCTGGATAAAGACGCTGGTATACAGATAAGATAGGTACCAACGCTCTTTTCCCCGCTGCTTTAAATGAACCCATCACCCGCTCACCTCTGTGCTATCTACTCATCATCGCATTTTCGGGCAAGTACGGCCCAACCAGGACATAAGAGTTGCCAGAGCGGGTTGAGTTGCAAGGCCTTTGCAACCACCTTTCGAAAAACCTGCGGTCCAATTTTCACACCACCCTGGGGAATGATTCTAAAGTTCCACTCAAAAGCTTGCAGTAGATGCCTAAGTTGAAAAAAGTTGGGGGGGCAAATCAGCCCCCATGGTTGTACGCCGAAATGTCGTTCTATCGCCTGCTCACGGCCGCTTATGCACTGGTATATCGGCAATTGCGAGTGACATTCAATAATCCACCAAGCATTAGGAATAAAGCTGGCAAAGAACACGCCACCCGACCGCAATGCTCGATACACCTCTTGGAGATAACGCATCTTATCAGGCACGTGCTCGAGTACGCTTTTGCATAGGATCACATCAAAACTCGCTTCTCGGAAAGGTAAAGTTAGACTGTCACCACGCAAAAAGGTCCTTTTGTGGGGACTCTGAGCAGGCCGACGCTGGGCTAATGCCAGAGCATCAGCATCAATATCAACGCCACATACACGATAGCCAAAGTCCGCTAACGCAGAAACCACTCCCCCGGAGCCACATCCATTGTCTAAAATCCATTGCTGCGACCTTGGTGAGGTAGCTGATAACACTCCTCGCCGATAAAGTTTCTCCAACTCGTTCACGAACTGGATACCTTGAGTGTATGCATCTAGGTGATATTGCCGCAAGCGCTTGATCAACTGTTCGCGATGTCGAAGAGAAGCAGAGGTATTGTCCTCTTTGCCGACCTCTAACTTGGACAATTGCCAGTTAAGTTCCTCTTCAAACTCTCTTCTTGAGATCTCCATAAACGTTCCTGTATCTATTTTGCTGTTACATCTGGAATGGTGCCGGGGGAAACAAGCCGTTGCATTTCACGAAGTGTAGTGGGCATGATGCACCGCATAAGAACAAGATAGACAGCTCCTGCGAGTCCAATAGCTCCAATAAGACTGCCTGTTAATGAGGTTGGGGTCTGGGAGGTAGCTAGCATCCAATAGGCCATGACGCTTAGCGCCATAAGTCCAGAGCTAACTAAAGGGGGAAATAAAGCATGTACGTATTCGCCCATCGTGATCTTGGCTTTTGCATTGACAACCACTTGGTTCATAAGAAAGATGAAAGATGTTCCAACACTGACTCCGATTGCCACACCAACTACGCCTAAACGGCTACCTATAAGAACAGCAACGGCCATTAAGAGAAAAGCTGGCAGGGCAAGTTTGAACTCCAAGTCGGCGCGCCCAAGAGATTTTAAGACTGAACCACTTGTAGTGCCGACTGAACTCACTAACGCGGTCAAGCACAAGATTCTCACCAAGTGTGCAGTCTCTCGCCAATGGGGCCCGTAAACCAGAAGAATGAAAGGTTCAGCCACAACTAGTAAGCCAAGCACCATCGGAAAAGTGAAGACCGAGATATAGCGCAGCATCTTCAAATAGCTACGAGCAAAGCGTTCAGGATGGTCTTGCAAGCGCGAGAACGTTGGAAAGGCCACTTCGGTAACCGCTCTTGAGATCCGTCCCAGTGGGAACATGACCAGCTGAAAGGCCAACGCGTAGTAGCCCAATGCTTCAGCACCAATAAAGCGGCCAATGACCGCGTAATCCAAGTTAGAAATGAAGTAGTTAAGTAAGCGGCTGCCTGCAACGTTTAGCCCAAAACTGAACAGACCGCGCATCCCTGTCAGTTCAACGGCTGCTGTCGGCCACCAGCCTGAGATTGAAAGCAGAGCCATACTTGCGGCCAAGCGTTGTATAAGCACTCCGGCCACGAGGCTCCAAACGCCGGCACCAGCCAGTGCGAGACAAACAGCAACGAGGCCATAGAGCATCACTGCCATCATCTCGGTGAGAGCCACTTCGCGGAACTTGAAAGCCCTTTGTAAAAGCGCTCGCGGCACCACGCTTGGCGCACCCAGTATGAAGCCTAAACCCCAGGCACTCAATAGAGGCTGCAAACGCGCCTCATGGAAGAATACACTAACCAAAGGGGCAAGCATCACCGTTCCGAAGAAGAAAGCAACTCCCGCTGCCAGGTTCACCCAAAAGACTGTGCAGAGATCACCCTCGTCAAGCGCAGGCTTCTGGATGAGTGCAGCGCCAAGCCCTAACTCACTCACAAGTGCTACCAATCCAATGAACACATTCGCCATCCCCATCAAGCCGAAATCCGCAGGGAGTAACAAACGTGCCAACACAACTGTTGCAACAAAACTGATCCCATAGGTGCTAAAGCTAGCTACACCGGACCACAAAACATTCCGGCTTACAGTTTTAGTGAGATCAGTAGTCATTGAAATTAAGTCCTACTGACACACCGAGATTGCGACCGAGTTGATACTAAACCTGATGAGGCACTCTGCACACGCCGCCTCAAGAAGGCATCTACAAGAATCTTAAGCCTTAAGGGTCCAGCGCGGATAGCTTTGCATGAATAGTTTTGCTCCAGGGGTAAAGTCGGGCTGCCTCCTCAAGCGTTGCCCGTGCGGCCTTGCGATCTCCAATGGTAGTCTCACTGTCAGCAAGACCGAGGTATAACTCTTCAGTGCGCACCCCCATCTGATATGCTGTGCGATAGGCATTTATAGCTTCAAGCCAGCGTCCAAGATGGGCAAGTGCCTTACCTAGTATGAGATAGCCGCTTCGCATAGCTGGATCGAGTTTCGTTGCTCGACGATAATATTCCACAGCCTCATCAAAGTTCCCTTGCATATAAGCCACTTGGCCCAGTCGTGAATAGAGCAAAGCTGCGTCGGTAGGCGCCTGCAACAGTCCTTGCTTCAACCACTCGCGAGCCTCTTCAAATCGCCTCTGCGATGCTAGCAACTCGCTGAGGGTGAGATACGCCACGACCTCATCCGGTTTAGTTTTGATGGCATGGATGTACATCTCGATAGCTAAATCTGTGGCGTTCTCTCCAAACTGAAACACCTGCCCCAGGCCGACATAAGCTCCCGCCATAGTAGTGGGATCCTCCCGTAGTTTAAGCGCGTTATGAAAGGCAGAGCGTGCACCAAACCAATCGTGTCTTGCCAACAAGGTACGCCCTAATCCTAACCAAGCAGCCGCTGGGCTCCCTGCTCTCGAAAAATCACTTTTCGTAGCTGCCTCCCGATAATGCAATGCTGCCTCTGTCACTTGACCGTCTAATTCGAGGGCTCGTGCCAGGAAATAATGGCTGCTACTATTAGACCGTAGTGCCAGAGCGATTCTATAGAATTCGATGGCTCGCCGCAGGTCTCGTGCCATATATGCCAAGTTGCCCCTATATATCAGAGCAGCATAGGCGTTATCTAACCTACGCCAAATTGATATTGCTGCCTGTTTATCACCTATGGCAAGATATGCAGCGCCCAAGTACCAGTGTTCCAGGTCATCTAGGTTGTCCTGATTTTCCAAGGTCTGTATTATGGCGAGAACTTCGTCCCTTATCCATAGGGCTCTAATCAAGCTTCGGTAGCTACTACGTGGGTGCACACGTAAGGCGGCCTCAAATAGATGTCTGGCCTCTTCAACATCCTTAGCATTGGCAGATAGCACACCAGAACCCCAAGAGGAGAGGGCATTTGGTTGTCCCATCCCAATGAAACCTGATTTAAGCAAAACAATGTTGCCTACGTTAACATATACAGCCGCTCTTATGCCAGGCGTTATGCTCCAAAGTGCTATTATTATCGAGAGTATAAAGAGCAACGAGGTTCCACGAACCACAACCGAAGGTCTTTGTCTCAATAAGCGTATGAATTCAGCCATGAAATTTTACCCCAAGATGCCCCTAAATTAGCTGATACAGCCCGCTTGACATCACCACTATTAGCGACCGGCTGGTTATTTCGTAGACGAAATTGGGCAAGTGACTCTAACACGCCGGCTGTGGTCCTTCCTACAGAACACCCCTGTGCCGATGATTGCTTTGATTTTGGCCACAAGCACATCTACAGCTACCTGATTATATCCTCCCTCTGGAACGAGGAGATCCGCATACCGCTTGCTGGGCTCCACAAACTCCATATGCATCGGCTTCACAGTGCTCATATACTGTTGAATAACCGATTCCAGGGTTCGCCCCCGCTCGCTGAGATCCCGCTGCAGACGGCGTATGAACCGGGTATCGTCATCCGTATCTACAAAGACCTTGATGTCCATCAGATCCCGCAGAGCTTCGTCAACCAGGATGAGAATACCCTCGACGATAATGACCTTCTTAGGATACACCGTCTTTGTAGCTGATTTGCGCGTGTGGGTAGTGAAATCGTAGATTGGGATTTCGACCGCTCGCCCACTGCACAGCTCCTCCAAGTGCCTTACCAACAGCGAAGTCTCCAGGGCATCGGGGTGATCGTAGTTGATGCTCTCTCGCTCCGCCGGAGGGATATGGCTGCGGTCCCGGTAATAGGAGTCATGCTGAATGACCGTGACCTGGTCGTTCCCCAGGTTGCGGATGATCTCCTGCACCACCGTTGTCTTGCCAGAGCCTGTTCCGCCCGCTACGCCGATGATGATTGGCTTCATTCTTGATCGTACAAAAAGTGGCGCACTTTCATGCCGTAGCGCCGGCCGTAGGCCATGGCCACCCGCTCAGCGTAGAGCTTCTCCCAGCCATACTCGTTGTCCGGGTTGGCCGGGATGGCATCGTCCTCGGTCAGCGGCGGCTCATCGGGCTGCATGTCGCGGTACACGCACACCGACAGGGAGACAAGGAGAGGGGGAGACAGGGAGAAGTCTCCTTGTCACCGTGTCCCCTTGTCTCCTTGTCACCGTGTCCCCTTGTCTCCTTGTCTCCCTATGACCGAGAACTCCAGCCAGACCTGGGTCTCTGCCGCTTCAGCTTCTGCGTCATTCAGCTTGCTCACAAAAGCGGCTTCGTAGCGACGTTTGCGCCCTCCGGGTCGGCCTCCGGCTCAGAGAGCCTCTGGCTCGGGGAGAGACCCATGAACTTCAGTACTTTTGCGCTTGAATTGCGCTTTCAGATCGAGGATGGGGACCATCATCCTCCTCGCAGGTACGACCTCACTCCAGGTGCAATGCCTTCTTCAGAGCTATGCCAATGCGGGACATCAACCCTGGCGACAAATGCCCTAACCTGCGCTGCAACACTGAGTAATGCACGATCGCCAACTTCTCAGCCTTGACCACCGACGTCTTTGCCAGGCCGGTTTGAGCGAAATCCTGTTCCCCTTCTTGGATCAGCACCCAGGTCTCTCTCAGCGGTCTGGCCGGTACTCTCGAAAACACCCCTATCACAACCGCATCCTCCCCGAATACCGCCCACACCACCGCCGGTCTGACCCTTCGGGCTGAGCCTCAGGGCAAGCTTTTGTGCTCGTCAGGTCGGTGAAGGGAAATCGCACCAGCCAGATCTCACTGCGTTTAGCTCTCATCTGCGAGGTGGTCATAGATGTCCTCTCCGGGTTCGTTCCATTCGGCAAACCCTGTCTCGGCCAGGCACATCATCTCGAATGTTTCGGCTCGCTCTTCTATCTCATCGGCCAGTCGCACGAACTCCAGCGGCGGCAACCGAAAGACAAGGGTCTTGATTTCATCTACCGTCAAAGTCACGCCTGTCTGCTGCATATTAGTCACCTCCTCCGCTCCTCTGCTCCTGTTCCTTCACTTCGCTCAGGACTTCGGCTCCTCAGCTCCCAAGCTCCTTGCCCCTCTGCCCCCTGTCGCAGCCTTCCATAGGTCTCTTCGACCTCCAGGCTATAAGGCAGCAACTCTTCGTGGACCTCCACCAGCGCTCTGGCTCCTTCCTCGTCCATCGGTTCACCCCATTTCATTCCCTCCAACAAGCTGCCGTAAGACGCAACTAGAGCCTCCACCGGGTCAATATCGAGAAAGACCACCGCCACCAATGCCCGCTCAATTTGCGGCACGGGTTCCAGAAATTCTACCCGTCCCTGTTCATAGATCGCCTTCACTGTGATCATTTCCATCCTCCCCTTTCCATCTTCTTCTCCTCCGCTCCTCTGCTCCTCTACCCTTTTCGTCATTGGTAACCGGCAACGCTTCATCCTCCGGCCAATCCAGACAGCGCAATACCCCCGGCTCCACCTCCTTGTAGCGCCACTCGCTCTCCGGACATACCATCACGCCATCGCCATCCGGGTTCTGCAAACGGTGCCCGTGGCGGCTCATCCACCCCCGCTGCCGGGCCGGCACGCCCAGCATCAAGGCATAATCCGGCACGTCGCTCACCACCACCGCTCCCGCCCCGATGAACGCATACCGGCCAATGGTCACAGGGCAAACAATCGTAGCGTTAGCCCCGATTGTTGCC
>FWPU01007931.1_pt1 | contig 18771 bp, 15 predicted proteins | sample 2228361 | NCBI WGS metagenome assembly FWPU01 (sample SAMEA103939777, study PRJEB20133) | metagenome
CTCAGCACCCTTTACATATTTCTTTTCGAGTTTTAAAAAATCTTTTAATCTTCCATATACTCCTTCCACCTTCTCTAAGTTGTTATTTTTGCTCAGCATCTCAAGCCTTACAGATATTTCTCCTCTTTTTATCTCCAAGAACTGACCCTCTCTCTCCATCTCCTTTATCTCATCCCTGAGTTTTTCTATTTTCTCCGTCTTCTTTTTGAGTTCCTCTTTCAATGAATTTAAACTTTCCTTTAATGAGGTTAACTTCTCATCATCCCATTCTTTATTCAAAATTTCCAAATAACCATCTTTTTCAGAGGAGAGCCTTTCCCTTGATTTCTTTATCAATACCAGCTCTTTTTCAAACCCTTTCAGCTGATTTAAAAACGTTGAGCTCAAATTCATTTGCTCTGAAATCTCCTTTTTCAAATCAGAGTAACCCTTCATAAACTCCTCATAATCCCTACTTTCCAAATTTAGAAGGTTCTCCATCTCTCTCAATTTCTTCTGAGATTTCTCTTTGCTCTCCCTGTTTTTATCTATTTCCTCAAATATTCTTTTCTCCTGTTTTTCCCATTCCTCAAGTTCCCTATTTATACTTCCTATCTCTCTTTGACTCTCCTCAATATTCCTCAAAAGAAGAATTTTTCTCTTCTCCTCTTTTTCCACATGAGCTTTTTCTTTTTCAAATTTGGTTCTCTTTCCGAAAAGTTCACTCCTTGAATCCCTGATCTCCTTGTCTAAAGTCAGAAAACTCTCTCTGCTTTTCTTGAGTTTTTCCTCAAGGGAAAGAATTCTTTCTTTTAGGCTCTTTTCCTTGAGCTCTGAATCTGCGATTTTCAAATTAATCTCTTCAAACTGGTAGGTAAGTTCTCTGGATTTTAGATGGAAAAAAAGAATGGAAAGATCTCTTAACCTCGCCCTTAAGTTTTTGTATTTCCTTGACAGAGAAGCCTGTCTCTGAAGAGAGTTTTTCTGTTTCTCAGCTTCCAAAATTATATCTTCTATTCTTACAAGGTTTTGCTTAGCATCCTCAAGCTTCTGTTTCGCTTCTCGCTTCCTCTCTTTATATTTGACTATGCCTGCTGCCTCTTCTATCAAGGCTCTCTTCTCATTCGGTTTGTAAGATATTATAGCTCCAATACTCCCCTGTTCTATTACAAAATAATCCTTACCTCCAAGGCCCCTTTTCCATAGTTCGTCCTGAACATCCTTAAGTCTTACTTTTTTTCCGTTAATCCTGAACTCCGACTCCCCTGAGCGATAGATAATCCTTCCCACTGAAAGGGGTTCCTCCCAACTCTCGTCCTCCACCCATAAAACCACTTCAGCCATTCCCGCAGGCTCTCTCTTCTGAGAACCGTTGAATATCAGCTCTCCCACCCTATCACCTTTTAAAGCCCTGAGTCTTCCCTCTCCGAGCGCCCAAATAATAGCATCCACAAGATTTGACTTCCCACAGCCATTTGGACCCACTATTGCTGTCACTCCAGGATGAAACTCTATTTTTGATCTTTTATAGAAGGATTTAAATCCCTGAATCTCTATTTTCTTAATATACATTTTTCAAAATCATTAGTATTATATTTTTCCAGCTGAAGAAAGATTTTGCAAGGAATAGAAGATTTAGTTTAATCTCTACCAATTCTAACGGATGAGGAAGAAGCGCTGAATTGGACAGGTTTTCCTCTGGTATCTGTGGCACCTATACCCTCTATAAGAATATCTGAGCCACCCTCTCTCAATGTCTGAAAGGAAAGAGTCAAAATTGTTCCTGAAGCGGGTATTCCCCTCATAGGCTCTGATGACGTAATTCCTATAGTTATAATTCCAGTAGAATTATTTATGTCCTTGAGAAAGGAGGGAGGTCTCGCACCTGAAATAATTGCGTTTCCTGGGTTTACATCCTTTGCCTTCAAAACCGAAGGGTCAAATCTGATCTGAAAACTCAAAGAGGAAACTTGTGTGGAAGAAGAAAGAAAAACCTCTAAGAAAATGTCTGCGTTAACGCCAGAGAAAACTGAGGAAGGAACAAGAGAGAGAATATTCTCGGAAGGTCTCTCTTCCTCTGCTATCTCAATACTTGGTTTTTCCAAAATTTCCCTTTCAGAAGGAAGAATTCCTGGCATCATTCCTCCTTCTTCAGTCCCTGCCCAGAATGGCTCGAGGTCTTTTGCTTCTATAGGGAGAGACCTTATTATATGAGGAGTAATGGTGAGAATAATATCTGTTTGTGAGATGGTTCTTTCGTCAGCAGAAAAAAGGTCACCAATAATTGGAATGTTTCTCAAGCCTGCAATTCCTTTTAATGCTTTTCTCTCATCCTCTCTCAGAAGACCAGCCAGGAGGGTTGTCTCCCCTTGTTTCAAGCGAATAAAGTTCTCAATTTGCCTGCTTCCAAGGATGGGTAGGTTTGCATACCCATAACCTGAGAGAGATGTAATGGATAATTTGAGCTCAAGAGAAACCTCATCCTTTGAATGAATTCTTGGGGTTATCTCCAGCCCTATTCCCACATCCTTATACTCAAATGTAGTAACTGGCTGTTGTGCAATACCACCAGCAGCAATGGGAGTAAATGTGGTAATGGGAATAGGTATTTTTTCTCCTATATTGAAGTTTATCTTTTTGGAATCAACACCTCTCAATCGGGGCTGAGCTATAATCCTTGTGGAGCTCTCGGAATGGAGAAAGTTGATCAAGGGTGTGGGGATAGAGAGAAATATGTCCTCAGATGGTAAGGATTTCAAATCAGGCCAGCTTATATAGCCCTCTTTTAGTTTAGCAGGGTTTAATTTTGTGGAAACAGCGTAAGGGCTGAGATCTATTCCATATTGAAGAAGTTTTGATCTGTTCACTTCCATTATCTCCACATCAAGAACCACCTCACCTCCTGGTTTATCTATCTTGGCAATGATATTCCCAATGGCTTCCAGGTCAGAGGGGGTCCCCCTTACAGTTAAAGAATTTGATGCTTTATCCACCGCTATCCTCGGAGTCCTTCCTACTTGGGCAAGAATCTGCCTTAATTGCTCAGCATCCGCATATTTCAAATAAAAAGTTTTTATAGCTTGAATCTCGTATTGTCTTCTTTTAACAATGTTATCCGGAACAATAACAACAGTATTTGGATTGACCACTGTCCAGAAATTTCTCGAAATAGAACATATGGAGCTTAGAGCTTGCTCGAGTGTCATATCTTCGAGCTCCATGGAGATAATTGTGTCCTGAAATTGTGGATCAAACAAAATATTAACTCCATAAAATCTTCCTACACTCTGAAAAATGGATCTTAAAGAGACATTTTGAAATTTCAGCTTTATTTTTTCTTCTTTAACTGAAAGTTTAACAGGAAACTCAATCTTTTGAGGTGGGGTCTCTTTTTCTGGCTCGCCCTTTTGGTAGGATTCCATCTCTCTCATCAAACTTGTATTGGATGGATCAAAATTTAGAGCTTTTTTATATTCTTCTATTGCTTCCTCCCTTTTCCCTTCCTTTCTCAAAATCCTTGCTTTCTCAAGGTGAAAAAGCGAGCCTTCATACTTAGCTCTCATAAGAGCGACCCTATAAAGAGGATTCTTAGGATTTTCCTTCACAGCTTTTTCAAAATAAAAAACTGCTTTTTCATAATTTCGGTTTAAGAGCTCCCTCTCTCCATTCTCAAAATGGACGCTTATGGCTGCACAGCCCCAGAAAATTAAGAAAGACAAAATAAAGATTTTCTTTCTCACTGCTCGCCTCCTGAATAGGAAATTTTTAAAGTCTGATTTGACAAAAGAAAAATAACCTCTATCTCTTTCTCTTTTATGGATATAATTTTAAAATTCATTATTTCCTGTCTCTCTTCCACAGTTGCTTCCACTCCATCAATGTAAATTAGAGCGATTTTTTTATGTTTTGATATTATCATCCCCCTATAATCAAATCTTGGGACAACAATCTCTTGTTCAGCTTTTTTCTCTTTCTGTTTACCCTCTTCTCCTAAAACTGCGGTGGGAATCTCCTCTTTTTTCAGGAAAGGATTCCTTCCAGAAAAAGTATATCTTTTACTCTTTCTCAATTCATGGAGTTTAATTAGAGAATCTTCCTCTTTGCTCTCCTGGGAATAAATTATAAATGGGAAGAGCAAGACAAAAAGGAGGATTCCAAGTTTTTTCATCTTTCTTTTCTCGAGTAAATAAAAATAGATATCCTCGCATTCACTATGTCTGAGGAAGTGGATAACAAATTTATGCTTTTTAGAATGATAAAACGGGGCTCATTTTCAATTTCTCCTATAAACCTTCTAAGTGTTGTATAAGGTGCTTTCACATTGAAATTAACCTGAATTTTTGTTATTTCATCTGAGAGATCTTCGTAATTGTAGTTAATTTCGCTAAGAGGAATTCCAGCATTGGAAGAAATTCTTTTGAGAGTAATTCTTATATTATCTATGGAATTGGAAAACAAATAGTCTTTTTTAATCACTTCCAGTTCTTTGGGAACCTCCTCCCATTTCGTAAGTTCAGACTTCAAATTTAAGTTCTTAGATTTTGTCTCAAAAAAATTTTTTCTCAAAATGCTGTAATAGGAGAACTGAGAGGATACAGAATTCTCTAAATTAGGAACCATGAAAAGATGCACTATGATTAAAATCAATAAAAAAGAAAGCAGATAGGTTATAATTTTTTTCTCCTTCTCACTCATGATAACCCTTCAATTTAATGGAGACAAGAACTATTTTATTTCCCTCTTTTTCACTCTCTCTTTCAATTGTAACATTCGATACCTTATCGTTCTTTGAAAGTCTATTTATTGTTTTCAGAACATCTTCAATGTCATCACTCATTATTTCTGCTCTAAGCACATCCTGCTTGGAGGAAGGATTCAGAGAAATCAGAGCTGTCCTTTCTGAAAGGGAAGTTTCAAAAATTGAAAGCAGAGAGAGCCAAGATAAATTTTTCTCCTCGATTATAGAGTTAATAAGATCTATTTTTTTCTTGTAATTTTTTTTGAGTTCTATAATTTTTGTTTCCAAATCTCTGTTTTCCTTTGAAATTTTTTCTATCTCCCTTCTCAAATTTTCAATGCTCTTACTGTTCATGAAAAAGGAGAAACCCGCTCTGTAAATCTTAACAGAATCAAAATAAAGAAATAATAAAATCAAAAATGAACACAAAATAAGTAAAAGTTTAAACTGATTTTTGTTCCTTGGTGGTTCTGGAAAAAGGTTTATAAAAAGTCTATCTATTCTACCCATTCTGGAATCCCCAGGTGAGGAGCTAAAATTTCAATGTCTCTGAATTTATTCTCAAGAGAGGAAAGAGTTAGAAAGGGTTTCCCCAGATCATCCCATCTCTCATGAGAAAGATCTCTTATCCATATTTCATCCACTTTCACTCCCTCTTTTTCCTCCATCCATTTCATTGTGGAGATTGCCTCATCCACTACTTCGCTTTTAGATAGCCATCCAATTTTACCCCTAAAAATTATAGCGGAAGAGATAGAGAAACCGAAGAAAGATGTTCCTTCAGGAAGTCTGTTTACAATTATCCATCCATTTTTTGCACTGGAAATATTCCTTATAAAATTTTGCATGGTTATTACAGGAATCGAAATAAAGGGAGTCTTTATCCCAATGCTTTCCATTAAGGAAATGAATTGATGGATAATAGGTTTTGACACTGAAACCACAAGGGCTTTCGTTTCTTTATTCTTTTTAAAAAGATGGAATCTGAGAACAGAATCCTCTTTTAAAGGAAATTGCTTTTCCATTCTCCATCTTACCACACTCTCGATCTCGCTCCTTTTTTGCGGTAAATGCTCGAAAGAGATCACAAAGACATTCGTTAGAAAATCAGGTATTAAAATAACTGCCCTATCCAGTTTTTTGAGATTTTTGGTTATTCTTTGAGAAATGGTCAAAACACTTCGCTCACTTAAATTTATTGTCCATTCCCCCTCTTTTAATTTCCCTACTTCTTCCTCAAGCTCCTCAACAAAGTAACTTTTCACAGCCTTTCCTTCCTTTCTCACAAAAACCACCTTTCTGTCCTCAAAGGAAATGGATAAAGGAGGCAAGCTGACTCCTTTCAAAAATTTCGTTAAAAATTCCATCTTATTCAACAAAGGTAACTCTGTTAAGTTCTCTCAGAGATGTAATCCCTTTCACGACTTTCTCAACACCATACTCTCTTATAGAAACCATTCCCTCCTCTTTTGCTACTTTCTTTATCTCCGAAGTGGGTTTTTTTGTTAAGATCATCTCCCTTATCTTGTCCGAAAGCTCCAATATTTCCCCTATTGCTGTTCTACCCTTAAATCCTGTGTAATTGCAATAGGGACATCCTTTTGGCTCAAAAAAAGTGTGATCTTTGTAAAGGGCTGGGTTTAAACCGGACTCCAAAAGCTCCTTCTCATTGCATTTTTTCGGGGTCTTGCATCTCTGGCAAAGAACTCTAACCAATCTCTGAGCAAGAATACAATTGAGAGAAGAAACAAAACTGTAAGGGTCAACTCCCATGTGGATGAATCTTCCTATTACATCAAATACATTATTAGCATGAACAGTTGTAAAGACGAGATGTCCTGTGAGAGCTGACTGAATTGCGATTTGAGCGGTTTCTGGATCTCTTATTTCTCCCACCATTATTTTATCAGGATCATGTCTGAGAATTGATCTCAGTCCTCTCGCAAATGTAAGTCCCTTTTTTTCATTTACTGGAATTTGAGTAATTCCATGGATCTGATACTCCACAGGATCCTCAATAGTAACAATTTTCTCCTCAGAGGATTTTATTTCGTGAAGAACAGCGTAAAGAGTGGTGGTCTTACCAGAACCTGTAGGTCCTGTTACAAGAACCATTCCATAAGGTTGAACAATGTATTTTCTGAACCTTCTGAGTAGTTCGTCAGAGAAACCGAGATGGGCAAGCTTTAACTCAGTGACTGCTTCTGTTATCATCTCCCTGTCCAGAATTCTTATAACTGCATCCTCGCCCCAGATGGATGGCATAATAGAAACTCTAAAATCTACTGTTTTATTTTTTATTTTCAGTCTAAATCTTCCATCCTGTGGTATTCTCTTCTCAGATATATCCAGATCCGACATCACCTTTATCCTCGATATTATAGAGGATTGAAATTTTTTGTCGATAGAATCCATCGCTTGATAAAGGACTCCATCAATTCTATATTTAACAAGCACTTCCCTCTCCTTTGATTCTATGTGAATATCCGATGCTCTCTTCTGAACCGCAGTAAAGATAATTGTATTCACAAGGTTCACTATTGATTTATCTCCCTCCAGAATTTTCTCTACAGAAATTACCTCTTCCCCCTCCTCCTCTTTTTTCTCAAGCAATTGAATGGAATAGCCCTCAGTGGCATCCTTTAAAATATTCTCTGAAACCTCGCTTCTTCTCAGAGCCTCATGAATTAGAGGTATAGTGGATGCATAAATTTTTACCCTTTTCTTTACATAGAGCTCTATCTCATCTATGGCAAGAAGATCGTTAGGGTTTGCAATGGCTATCTCCAGGACTCCGTTAGACTCTCTTATTGGAATAAAGTTGAGTCTGTATAGAAAATCTGCGGGGAAAAGGCGAACAAGATTATTGTCAATCTGAACACTGAGAGGATCGAGAAATTCAACCTCTTTTTTCTTCATTCATCTTCTCCTTAATATTATTATCGCACTATTGATACTATTCTGAAAAGAGGGAGATAAACGGACAAAAGCATACCAGCTATGAGAACCCCCATGAACAAAATTACTACAGGCTCTATCAAAGATACTATAGCAGAAAGCTTTTCCTCAATTCTTTGATCCCAGAAATTAGCTACCTCAGCAAGCATTTCTGGAAGAGAGGCAGTTGCTTCTCCCACTCTTACCATTTCGATGGAAATCTCGGGGAATATACCAGTCTTCTCAATAGCAGAAGAGAGGCTTTCCCCTCCTCGGACATCTCTTGGAACACCTGAAAATTTCTCAGCTATAGACTTATTGGGCAGGGCTTTTACAGCTGTCTCAAGAGCTGAAAGTAGAGGAATTCCTCCCTCCAGGAGTAGGCCAACGGTTCTTGCAAAAATTGATATAGAGCCTTTCTTAATATAATCTGAAAAAAAGGGGATTTTAAGCATAAAAGCATGCAAAAATAACCTTCCTTTTTCCTTTCTTCTCATCCACTCAAATAAAAGAAAGAGAAGAAAAAATAAAGCTATCATAAATTTTAGGTTATTTGCAAAAAATCTGGAGAGATTTATTAAAAACATTGTAACCGCAGGAAGCTGAGCTTGAAAATCAGAGTAGAAACTTGCAAACCTTGGAATTATGAAAGAAAGAAGAACAAAAAGAACACCTAATGCAAAAAGGAAAAGGAGAACAGGATAGGAAAGAGCATATTTTATTCTCCTTTTCAATGTGACAAGAGTATTGTGATATATAATGAATCTTCTTATTGTTCCTTCAAGATTTCCCGTTCTCTCCCCTGCAATTAGAGAAGCCAGGTAAATCGAAGAAAAATAATTCTGCCATGGCGCAAAAGCCTCTGAAGGAGATTTCCCTTTTTTGATATCCTCCTTTACATTAATAAGTATCTCCTTGAGAAGAGGATCCTTTACTCTAACTGTAAGAACCTCGATGGCTCTTAAAATTGGAGTTCCTGATTTAATCAAAGCTACAAACTCATGATTGAAAAGAAGAAAATCATTATCCCTCACTTTTCTTGCGAACAGTATCCTCAAATTCTTTATGAGTGAGAAAATATCAAATTTTATTTCAAGAGGTAAAAGACCTCTTCCCTCTATAAAAGTCTGAGCTTCCGTTCGATTCTTAGCAAAAAGAACAAACTTCTGAATTCTTCCCTTTTCATCAGAAGCCTTACAGCTATAAATTGGCATAACAAAAATATAAGTCAAGGAACAATTTAAGTCAACCCTTCTCCTAAATAAATGAAAGAGCAATTTGACTTTTAAAATGGGTCCTAAATTCCTATCCTAAATTACCCAATTTCTTTAAAAATGTGATTTTCGTCATTTTATTTCCTGCCAAATCAATTTAAAATAAAAAAAAGGAGTCAAAGATGGGAAAGAAAAAAATCATATTTACAATATTTTTCCTTTTTTGCATTATTCCCCTTTACGCAAGGCTTAAGTTTGTAGGTCCTAACCCTTGCTTTTCTTTCCTTCACTTCCCTCAGGATTCAAGATTTTTCCCAACAGGAACCTCCTTTTTCCTTCTTTCTTATAGAAACCCTGGCTGGATGGGAAATCTCGATGATCCTTTTCAATCACCGAGTGCGCTTTATATAAATACAGAAGAAAAAGTGCAGGAAAGTTTTAACGGAAAAAGCGCTGAAGCAGGTTTCAAAGGTTCATGGTTCAATACAGAGTTTATCTCAGCTCCCTATGTTTATGATTTTAGGGGTTTAAAAATAATTCCCATGTTCACTCTACAGTTCGATTCTTTCTCATTAAAAGCCGAAGGCGATGCTATTGCTCATTCCTACGAAGGAAATTACTGGCTGATTCCTTTCTCATCAAGGGTCAGCCAGAAAAATTACGGTGGCAACATAGGCCTCGTTCTTACCGGTCTTATTAAAAATCTTCCTGCGGGTTTAATTTTGAATTATTTTCGAGGAACTGAGGATAGTCCGAAGGGTTTTCTCCAGTTTACTCAAGATGGTAGAACCAACAGATTTAACCGATATACATGGGGATGGTCTGCAAGCTTCGGATGTCAGAAAATATTTGGAACATCCACAAACATTGATGCATTCTGGCAGGATTCATACACAGACACAAGAAGAGATCAAATAGATTTAGTGTTCGGGATGGATCTCAATGAAAATAAATTTGGATTTCGATACAGGAATATAAATATAAATGGCGATTATTACTCTTATTCAAGTGCTTTAGAGAAATATATAAGGGCTGAAAAAAACGAAAGGACAACAATAAATGTTTTCAGACCATATTCAGTTTTGAAGCTCTCGAATTTGGGAAAGGGAAAGCTATTCGCTGTTTCTGTGCTGGAGATTGACCTCTTGAAAGAGAGACCCGTAAGCGAAGGGAAGGAATTTGTTAATTCTTATGATGAGAAAAAATTAATAGGAGAAATTCTTCCTTTCATACATTTTGATTTAGAAAAAGGATTTATCAGGTTCGGCTCAGGGGTCTCTTTGGGATACAAATGGTATTCTTACACGGACATCTGGGGAAAGCAAAAAGTCTACCAGCCGAGCACTCCCTATTTTGATTGGGAGATGAGCTGGGAAAGATCAAGTTATGGAAACGAAATTTCTTTAATAAATTTTACTGATATGAATCTCGAAATTATTCTGGAGGATAGAATCAATTCCACTTTTAGGCTTGAAATTTTCAGAATTCTCACTTATTACAGAACTAAAAGATTCTATGGAAAGAATATCTATGACGGTGAAAGCTTTAACTTTTTCAAGACTGCGGAAAGATTAAATACTCTCAAAGAGGATTGGTTGGGAGGAACCATAGGTTTTCTATTTGGTAAAAAGACATTATTGGGCGTTTTTATGGACTTACCTATTTTTTATAAAAAGAGCATATCCACGGATATAAGAGGAAAGCAGAATGAATTTTTTGAAGGTTACAGAGACTTCCAGCCTGCTGTAAGAGAGCCTCTGAGATTCTGGATTATGATAGTTAAGAGATAATCAAATTCAACAAGCAAACTTATTATTTTCCCCTCCTTTATTTTAAAGAGCCACAAAAAAATTTTCATGCCCAAAATTTTTCATTGTGGTAAAATTGGTTATTAAGATATGAAAACCATTTACTTCACAAAAGAGAATATTGAAGAAAAATCAAATAAAATTCTCTCGAAAATAAATGAACTTGTTCGTGTTCGTGATATTCCTTTTTCACCCGAACGCTCAGCTTTAGTTGTAATGGACATGCAGAGGTATTTCTTGGATGAGAAATCTCATGCCTTCATCCCGAGCGCTAATGCTATAATTTCGAAGATTAAAAGCATTGCCCAAGAATATTACAAAAAAAATCTTCCAGTTATATTCACACAGCACATAAATTCTCCAGAAAATGCTCAAGGCATGAATAAATGGTGGAAAGATCTTATAAGAGAGGACAGTCCCTTAAGAGAGATAACAAAAGAAATTGATACCTCTAAGGGCTATTTGATTAAAAAGACCCAATACGATGCATTTTACAAAACCCCCTTAGAGGATTTGCTCAGAGAGCTCAAGGTGGAACAGTTAATTATAACAGGAGTAATGACAAATCTATGCTGTGAAACTACTGCCCGTTCTGCATTCATGAGAGGATTTGATGTTTTCTTTGCAGTAGATGGAACTGCTACTTACAATGAGGATCTCCACTTTTCATCTGTTTTAAATCTTGCCTTTGGATTTGCCATACCTGTTCTGGTAAGGGAAATTTTGAAGAAAGTCAAAAAATATGAAGGCTGAAGATGTGGTAATAATAGGTGCAGGTCCAGCTGGGATAGCCACCGCGCTACAGCTTTTTCGTTATAAGATTAATCCGTTGATCATCGAAAAAAGCCATATTGGAGGGTTACTCAAAAATGCTTGCCTTGTAGAAAACTATCCTGGTTTTCCAGACGGAATCAAAGGTCCAGAGCTCACAAAATTTTTTGAAAAGCATTTAAAAAATTCAGGAATAAGAGTTCTTTTCGAAGAGGTGAAAACCCTTTCCTATGAAGATGAAATATTTAAAATAACCACAGAAAATTCCATTATAAGTTCTCGAATAACAGTGGTTGCTTCAGGAACAAAACCAAAATTGTTCAAGGATATCCATATACCAGAAGAAGTTAAGAACATGGTATTTTACGAAATTCAAGATATTCAAAGAGAAAAAGGCAAGAGGATATGCATTGTTGGCTCAGGAGATTCTGGACTTGATTACAGTCTGAACCTGGCAAGAAAAAATCATGTTATTTTGATAAATAGAGGCGACAAACTGAAGGGGCTTCCCATTCTTCAGGAAAGAATCACAAATGCAAGGGAAATTGAAATTTTTAATAACACTTTTATTAAAAAAATCTCTTTGGATGAAAAAAGGAGAAGTATCCAGATAGTCTGTTCCAGCGATGACAGAGCTTTCAAATTCCATGTGGATTACATTTTATTCGCTATCGGAAGAGAACCTAACATGGATTTTTTGAGTGAAAAAATTAAAGATAGACTCTCTGAATTACAAGAGATGGGAAAATTATATTTTGCAGGTGATGTGAAAAATAAAATTTTTCGACAGACTGCTATTGCAGTAGGCGATGGAATTAGGACAGCAATGATGATTGCAATGAAAATAAAGGAGTTTTAATATGAGAATTCTTTGTTATTCGGGCAAGAAAAATGTTGCATTTGTTTATGTGGGCGAATTAAAAGAAGGGAGATGTATTGAGTTTGCAGAGTCTCTTGAACCCCCTCTACCCATGGAGGAGAAGTGGGTTTTAACTATCTCTACCATGTTCGGCTGTCCAGTTAAGTGCATCATGTGCGATGCAGGAAGCTTTTATAAAGGGAAACTTTCAAAGGATGAGATCCTTTCCCAGATTGATTATCTCGTCAAAAAAAGATTTCCTGATGGAAAAATTCCTGTCAAAAAATTCAAGATTCAGTTCTCAAGGCTTGGAGAACCCTCCTTAAATCCATCGGTTCTCGATGTCCTCGTGGATCTTCCTAATCTTTATAAAGCAGATGGTCTTATTCCTTCTTTATCCACTGTTGCTCCCCATGGAACAGATAGATTCTTTGATGAACTTTTAGAGATAAAGAACTCCTTTTTCAGTTCAGGGAGATTTCAGCTTCAATTTTCCATTCATACTACAGATGAGAAACTTAGAGATAAAATAATTCCTGTAAAAAAATGGAATTTTGAAAAAATTGGCAGATATGGAGAAAAATTTCACAGGATAGGAGATAGAAAACTAACTTTGAACTTCGCTATAGCAAAAGAAATGCCCCTGCAAGCTGATATTCTCCTTAAATTCTTCGATCCAAAAAAATTTCTCATAAAGATTACTCCTCTGAACCCTACATATCAAGCAGTGAAGAATGGACTTCTTTCTTATATTGACCCTTACAAAAAGAATGGAACCGAGCTTATCGAATCTCTCCGTTCTTACGGATACGAAGTTATACTCAGCATCGGAGAAGTAGAGGAGAATCTAATAGGGAGCAATTGTGGGCAGAATTTGTTGAAGCATCTTAAGGAAAAAGAGAAAATCAAAAATGGATATACCTATGAAATTTTTTGTTAAGAGTGCCAGAAGTATTGATTTTTATTTCTCCTAACTTCGTCAATCTCTGATGCTATAACAGCATAAAATTATTGATTTTATAATCTTTTTCTTTTAAGTTCCTTTTATGTAGTCAAATAAATTATACCTATCAGATTGCCGAAAGCAACAGAGACCCTAAGAGCAAAAAAGGTGGAACTTAGGAGCATAGTCAATATAACATCTTTAGGCAAAAAGCTGATTGAAATGTTGGAAGAGTTTTTCATGGCAAATAATAAAGAACAGTGTTAATGCGTTATGAGTTGAGGAGTGTATTATTTGAAGACAGAGGATCTGAATGATTCTCAATCCATAGATACAGCAGGATCATCGTAAAAAGAATCCAAAGATAATACTCCCAATATGTCTTAACCAAGGAAAATTTTTAGTATATTTTAAGATACTCGAGGACAAAATAGCGAATAAGAGGACATGACACATTAGGGGGAGGGATTAAAGGAAAAATATGCACTTAAAGTGGCGATATTCATAAAAGACAGCGGAGAGTTCACAGTAGAAAATTTAAGATTTCTTGAGGGTAATGGGATTGACTAAATAGTAGTATTAAGGCATAAAGGGCGAGGAAGTTGGTGATGGGAGAGGAGATACAACTTGGTCTACTTAATAGGAAGTTGCCAGGGACAGTGTTTTGGAGAGAGGAGGGCTCAGGGTGCCAGAGAAAGCTATAATGAGGACACAGAAGAGTTTTTGATTTCAGAAGATAGAGAAGGCTGAAGAAATTGAGAGGCCGAAGGTGTTATGTGGTTATTGCATACTACAGAGCAGATTGGGGGAAGAGATCAGTGATGAGGAGATATAGTCGCAATATAAAAGCCTCAAGTTTGTGGAGGATGCCTTCGGTCAATATTACACTGGAAGGAGCGAAGGAGAAGAACGAATATATTAATATGTATTCTTGCTTAGACAGTAGTAAATAAGCTAAGGAAAATCACTAAAGGGGAGTAGAGGGTTAGAAGAGAGGGAGGACAGTTCAAATAGATTGTTTGACATATTTTACAGAATAAGTCTTGGGGGACTTGAGATGGGAGGGAAGGAAGTAGAGATATTAAGTAAAGTTGATGAAGAGGTGAGGAGGGTAATGAATCTTTTAGGGATAGAAGAGAAAGCATTTAGGAAGTTTGAAGAAGTTGGGCATCATATTTTCTCGATTCCTGTTTGCCACAACGCCATACTCACCTTACCAACCCGATGCAGAACAGAAAATCAGCTTTACAGTCTCCCATCCAGACAGAGTATATCCTCCATCGATTTATTGGAATTTTGGAGATAACACAACTACATCTGGTCCATCTACAGCTCAGAAAGAATATAAAAGAGTCGGAATTTCTAATGTCTCTGTAAATTATACAACATACAAAGGACACCATGTAAATGAACAGATAACAATTAATGCAGGAAGAAATAAGTTTTTCACCTCTTTACCCTGCTTTGGCAAAGATGGTCTCCTTCGGAGCGGAGAAATTTCTTTCTAAGGAAATTCTATGGAACTTTGATGATGGACCCCTCCTCCATGCAGGTCAAAGGTTATCGCCCATACATATTCAAAATCAGGTAGATACACTGAGCAGTCAATAGATTGGTGTGCGAACCCCACATCCATAATTTCTAACCTTGTAAATGTTAGAGAAGAAAGAGGAACGAGAGCCACCTTTCAGATATTTTTTATTCAAATGAGATTTGATGATGGAAAGCCATACAAAGTTGTTTCCAGGAATGAAAAATTGACCGCATATGCGGATATTAAATACGAAGGAACGGGGATACTCCGGGCACAATGGGAAGTGGACGGTATGCCCCTTAAACCTGTAACAGCAGGTCTTCCCTTTGCAGATTCCACAATTATCAACTCAGGAGAGATCCCAGGACTACCTACTACTATCCCCAGTATTCATGAGGTAAATTTGAGGGTTTTCCAGCCAAGAACTTAATACTCTGTTCCAGTTATAAGAGACTATGTATTTCCGAAAGATTTGAATTTGAAAGAATTGAGACACCTTACCCAAAAGCAATCTCTCTTGGTGGTTCAGAGCTTCCAAAATTTACTGACTCCATCACCGCTCCATCTTCAGATTATTTTATTCTTAAAGGAAGAATTAATAGCAAATGCTCTGAATTTGTTCCTTTTACTCTTCTAAGAGTTCATCTTGAAAATGAGCTTATTGATCAGCAGATTATAATTAATCTAAAACCTGAGGAAGAGAGAATTCGGGAGATCCATATTCAACAAATCCCTTCAGGAGAAAAATGTTTACATAATCCTTCACAACATATCTGAGAAGTCTGCGAAACTTCTTCTTCCAAAAAAGTTTATGGCGATTCCCAAAAAGAAAGATAGCTAAATTCTCGATTGAAAGAAAATTTCTGAATTTATAATGTTTTTGATTATTTCATAAACTCTATTATATCCCTTTCAGTGGCGTTGCAATAACCAGCTGTCCATCCAACAGCTCCCATTATCTGATCCAATGTGCAGTAATTATTCAGAATTCTAACAAAGTATTGAACATAGTATCCATCAGAAACATAAAGGGAAAATGCTCCTATGTTTATATCCTCACCATTCTTTTGAAGAAGGTATCTCATAAGAGCTGGAGTGAGTTCTATATCGAATTTTGCTACTGTTGTCCCCACTGATACAATTTCAGTCCCGCGTTGATCCCTTAAAAGCATAACCACTACAGGCCATTCTTTCTTCCATTCTGGGAGTTTAAATGCTACATACCATGCATTCTCACCAGCTGATTTCAAAAATCTGTATCCTTGCTCAGAATAATTTCTAAGGTATCTGTCTATTTCTTTTTGGCTCGGAGCAAAGAGAAAAGCGCTGATCGTAAAAACGACTGTAAAAACGAAAAATCTCCTCATTGTTTCCTCCTATTGTTAATTTATGGCTTTATCCTATAACCTTTGGAAGAGTATGTCAAATTTTCCTTTTTGACTATTTTATCTAAACCTGCAAATGATTTTCTTCAAAAATAGATTGGGAATGTTTAGCCAAACTATAAATTCCTTTTCCAGAAGTTCGACATTAAAGTGTAGAGATGGATTCTTGCAGGAAAATCGCTTATTCCATGCTTCCTCCATGGATAAATCATAAGCTCAAACTGAATGTTGTGCTTTATTAGCTCATTTATAAAAGCTTCTGTATTCTGAGGATGAACATTATCATCATAAGTTCCATGAACTATCAGAAGATATCCCTTCAAGTTCTTTGCAGAAAGAACGGATGAAGTCGCCCTGTATCCTTCAGGATTCTCTTTGGGAGTGCTCTGATATCTTTCAGTATAGATGGTATCGTAAAAGTGCCAATCAGAAACAGGATAGAGGGCTATTCCAGCTTTAAAAACATCTGAATGCGTCATCACAAAAAGCGTGGTGCAACCTCCACCACTTCCTCCCCATATTCCCAGTCTATTCTCATCAATGAAAGGAAATTGCTTTATCCATTTAACCCCATCAAGAATATCTTTTAAATTCTGAATTCCGTAAGCCTGCTTGTAAACCGAGGTTTCTGTGGCTTTCGATTTCCCCATTCCCGCTCTTACTTCAAACACAAAGTAAAAATAACCTTCCTGAGCAAGAATATTTGCCCAGAATATCCTGTTACTCCATACATCCAAAACCTGCTGAGCCCCTGGACCTCCGTAAACATAAACAATCGCTGGATACTTCTTTGATGGATCGAAATTCTTTGGTTTTATCATAGTGGCAGGGAGTTCCAGACCATCCTCAGTTTTAAAGGTATAGAATTCAGGATAGTTAAGAGAAAACCCTTCTATCACTTCCTTTGCGGAGGGCGAGATGGTAGTAATTTTCTTCCCGTTTGATTTGCAAAGGGAAAGCTCGTAAGGAGTGAAACTGTTGGAAAAAGTATCAAGGAAGAATTTCATTTCAGGAGAAAATGTTACTGCATGAACCCCCTCACCCACTGTCAATTTTTTCATATTTTTCCCTTTTAAATCCACCTGATAAAGATGTCTTTCTTTTAGAGCCTCTTTATTTGATGTGAAATACACTATCCTCTTCTTCTCATCAACTCCTACAAGACCTCCGTTTCTACTAACAATTCCTCCTATAGAGGGAACAACCATGAATTCTCCTTTTGTAAGCTGTTTTATTAGTTTTCCATTTATATCGTAGAGATAAAGATGTTGATAGCCATCCCTTTCAGACATCCAGATGAAATATTTTCCGTTCTTAAAGAAATAGAGGGAGTCATTTAAGTTAATCCACGCTGGCTGGGTCTCTGTAAGTATTAATCTGCTTTTTCCTGAGTCCCTTTTCGCAAATAAAAGTTTAAGTTCGTTCTGTTTTCTGTTAAGAGTCTGAACAGCTATCTCCTCTGAGTTCGGGAGCCAGTTAAATCTTCCTATATATTCATACTCACCACAATCTACCCAGGTAGTTCTGGATGATTCCAACTCCACAATTCCGAGTTTAACCCTGGGATTTTTCTGACCTGCTTTCGGATATCTTTGTCTTACAACCTTCTGAGTTGCAGGCTCAAAACTAACAAAAGTGGAAATGGGGACCTCGGATTCGTCTGTCTGGAGATAGGCTATAGCTCTCGAATCAGGAGACCATGAATAGGGAACATTGGTATGATCGTATATCTCCTCCCAGTAAACCCAGGAAAGAGTTCCATTAAGAACAGTTTCCGAGGCATCCCAGGTCAATCTCTTTTCCAATCCGTTCTTACAATCAATTACATGGATTTCATTCTCTCTTATAAAAGCTATCCATTTCCCATCAGGAGAAAATGAGATAGATTCTTCCTCAGCTTGGGTTTTTGTTAAGCGTTTTACAGTAGAGACCAAAAGATTTACCACAAAGATATCTCCTTTAAACAGATATGCCACTGCATTTCCGTTGAGATCCACGGCATCGGGGAATCTCAAGATTTGAGGAGCTTTCTCTCCTAAAAACTCTTTAAGAGAAGATAGAACTTTTCTGGAATCAATAGCTGGTGATCTTCTCAATGTCTCGGGATCAAAAAATTCCAGAGTCCTTTCCTCAGGTTTTTTTCTTTGATCCAGCATAAGCACCTTACCATTGTTAAGCCAGATGTATTGAGGAACACTGAGTTTGGATAATAACTGCGGATCAAAAATAGTTTTGATGTCTAATCTCTGCTGAGGTTGGGCTAAGATAAGAAAAGAAAAATTAATTAGAATTAAACTTAAGATAAGGCATCTTTTGAGCATTTATACCTCCCTAACTTCTCTGAGATTAACATATAAAGATTATCTCACAAAGTCCGTCTTTCTAAAAGTTATGAAAACAATAAAAATGTCTAACTTTATCTAACCGACTCCATCAGGATTCTCGCACTAAACGAATTGAACTTCTTATCCGTGATTATTTATGGAAAAATAAATTTAATCCGTAATTCCGCAATTTTTAAGTAATAAGATTATCTTGATTTCTCTTGACAAAATATCTGTTTTTATTTTATTCCCTCTGAAAGAAAGATTGTTGAAGGGTTG
>FWPU01007932.1_pt1 | contig 18770 bp, 9 predicted proteins | sample 2228361 | NCBI WGS metagenome assembly FWPU01 (sample SAMEA103939777, study PRJEB20133) | metagenome
ATGATTAGTGATGTTCCGTTTGGTGTTTTTTTGAGTGGTGGTATTGACTCATCTACCAATGTCGCACTCATGGCAGAACTAATGGATAGACCTGTCGATACATTCTCAATTGGATTTAAAGACTATCCATACAACAACGAATTTGAATACGCTCGTATTGTCGCAAAAATTTTTAAGACCAATCATCACGAAATTCAAATCAATGCGAAAGATGCGCTGGATTTTTTCCCGAAACTTGTTTACCATCAGGATGAACCAATTGCTGATCCTGTATGTATTCCTTTATATTATGTATCAAAACTTGCACGAGATAATGGAACAATTGTAGTGCAAGTTGGCGAAGGAAGTGATGAAGAATTTGCCGGTTATCCCTGGATGCTTAGAGATCTTCGATTTACTCAATTAAATAGATATCTTCTTCGCAATTTTCCAGATAGCATCCTGAATATAATTTATAAATTTGCAGAAAAACTATGGACTGGTAAAGGTGATTTACTAAAACTTGACTACATAAGAAGAGTAAAAGATAGAGAAGAAATTTTCTGGGGCGGTGCAATCAACTTAACTAACGAACATAAAAGAAAATTACTATTAAATCATTTGAATAATTCATACAAAAAAGTTGAAGCAATTTATAATTCTTATCGATCCAGAAGTCAGATTGATGATTTATTGAGAAAAATAATTTATGTCGAGTTTATGAATCGACTTCCCGAATTGCTTTTAATGAGAGTTGATAAGATGACAATGGCAACATCAGTTGAGGCAAGAACACCGTTTCTCGATCACCGAATAGTGGAATACTCATTCAAAATTGATTCAAGGATCAAGATCAAAAACAATACGACAAAATACATACTAAAGAAATCGGTGGAAGGAATCATACCTCACGAGATAATCTACCGAAAGAAACAGGGATTCGCAGCTCCCATAAATTACTGGCTAAGAAACGATCTATCTCAATTTACAGAGCATTACTTATTGAACTCACGAATTCACAAGCTGAATCTTTTTAACAAAGATTTTATTCGATTTTTGATTGCTCCTCCACGAGCAAATAGATCAGATTTTGTACAAAATTCATGGAACTTACTAAATCTTTTCATGTGGTATGATTACTGGTTCGAAGGAAAGTTAATCGACTGATGGACTACTTATCAAAAATAAATCTATTCAACTTAACCAAAACAGCTAAACAGACCATTGCTCTCTACCTTTCGCAAATTGGAGCAATGATTTTTGGTGTTCTATTCACAATTCTAAACACAAGACTTCTTTTGAAATCCGAATTCGGTACATTAAATTTTTACATTCAAGTTCTTACATTCCTCGCATTGATTTTTGAGTTCGGTTATTACACTGCCGGTTCGAGACTTATTGCAATTGAAAAATATTTTCAAAAAGAGCGGGAATTGATTGGTACACTTTACCTGATTGGTTTATTTATTTCTCTTCTTTATATCATGATTTTGTTTGTCTTATCTTTTTTCATAGATGATTTATTCAATTCTAATGTGAAGTATCTAATTTTAGTTGGACTGCTTCCATCTATAGCATTTCCTTTCCAGTATTTGCTTCAATTAATTTTTCAAGGAAGTAATGAACTACTGAAACTCTCGTTGTACACTATCTTACCAAGATTATTATATTTTCTATTTATTGGTGTTGCATATTTAATAAATAAGTTCGATCTCGTTTCTACTTCTTTGCTTTATGTGATTTCATTTTTTATTGCGACAATTTTTACAGTTGTGATTTCTAAACCTTCACTAAAAAATTTTAGAATTCATCTGCGAGAAATTATCAGAGAAACGAAGGAATATGGTTTCAAAGTTTATATTGGTAGAGTTTCAGGAATGCTCGGATATCAATCGAATATTCTCATGATTCAATACTTCGCAAAAGAAATTGAAGTGGCAAATTATTCTATCATCAATTTCTATACGATGCCTATTTCCATGTTTTCGCGTTCACTCTGCACTTCTTTATTCAAAGGTTTTGCCCATCAGGATAAAATTCCAGAAAGAGTCTTTAAGATTAATTTTTTATGGTTGATTGGAATTGGTATTATCTATATAATTTTTGGTGGATTTATTCTTGAATTGTTGTTTTCTGAAAAATATTCTGATGCAATTCCATTAATCTTACCAATGGTGGTTGCGAACATATTCATGGGGGCTTTTCAACCTTATAATTTCTTCTTGAGCGCGAAAGGAAAAGGGAAAGAACTTCAAAAAATTGCTTTATCATTTGCTGGATATAATATCTTACTAAACTTAATTTTAATACCTTATTTCAAATCAATGGGTGCTGCTCTCGCAACTTTAATTTCTATTATTTTTATCTACCTAACACATATCTATTTTTATAAAAATACTTCAAAGGAATATCAAAATGGATAAAAGACAGAAATTTGTTCTTGAAAAATTTACTAAAAATTTAAGTCAAAATTTTATTGATGCAAGAGATGATTGGAATTATATGTTTCTTTCAAAGTTTAAAGTTGATTATAGATTAATTTCAAAAATTCCTGGGGGACTTAGAGATAAAGTGGTACTTAATGTGGGAACATTTTTCCCTATCGATGAATTATATTTTGCTTCGAGAGTAAGAGAATTTTATTCAGTGGATCTTGCTGCTGATGTGATTCAATTTGCTAATGAAGTAGCTAATAGAGAAATTCATCCTTCCTTTAGAAAAAAGACTAAGATAAATGTAGCAGATGCAACAAGTCTTCCATTCGAGGACAATTTTTTTGATGTCTCATTTTCCTTTTCTACCATCGAACATATTCCCGATAGAAATCTAAGAGCAAAAGCTTTCAGTGAACTTGTAAGAGTGACAAAGAGCGGTGGATATGTAATTATCACGCTGCCTAATAAGTTAAACCTAGGTAAGTTTATTAGAAACAAATGGAGTCAATATAAAGGGACGAGTCCATTTGGTTACGAACACTATTACACACCATATGAATTAAAGAAGATTTTAAAGCAACTTGGTGTAAAACCAATTTTTTATTGTTCCAGTGCTGGTGATTTATCGGGTATAATTTTTCGAGTTTATGATTTTATTACGAAATATTTTGGGCATCGTATGGGTTGGATTGGAATAAAAGAATGATTCTTAATAAATATAAATTTCAAGAAGTTGGTGTAGAGTAAAAATTCTAATGATTACTTTAGTGGTTTGAAATTTTGTAATCCCATAGAACATTTCAGTTACTTCAAAATTTATCTATTCTTTTGAAATCATTCGACCAGAGACTATAAAGAACAGAAATACATATAGTGAAGTTTGTAAACTTAGCGTAAAAAATAGTTTCGTACAAAAATCACAATGACTCAACCGAATAAATCTCTGCGCTCTCTGCGTCCTCTGTGGTGAAATAAAAAACCGCTAAGGACACAAAGTACGCAAGTTTGTAGCTCTACTTTTTATTTCTTTGCATATCTATGGGTCTCCTATGAAAGTAATCCTGTATCTTATTATCTCTTACATCTAGATTCCTCACTCATAATCCATAAACCAGAAACTATGAACTAATAAACCACTTTTTAAATATCTTTGTAAAAATGAACAAAGAAAATGCTCAAACAAAAAATCAAAATCGCATTCATTCACTTTATCAGAAAACCAATTTTTATCCTACGATATATATTAAAACTTTATAAAATCCCTTCCTCCCTCAGGCCAAATTATTTCTTCGATTCAAACAACTTTCATTCATTCGATTTTCACAGAACATTACTCGAAATACAATCAGAGGAACAAATCATTAACGATGCAGAACTTATTCTCCAAAACAAATTTCAGACACTTGGTTCTGAGCTCACCTACCTCGGTGAAAAAATCAACTGGCATCAAGATTTCAAATCGTCTCGCACCTGGGAAAAATCTTTCTACACGAAAATCAACTCAAAAGAATCAATTAAGAAAAGTGACATAAAAGTCCCATGGGAATTAAGTCGTTTTCATCAGGCTCAATATCTTGCTAAAGCTTATGTTATTACGCAAGACGAGAAATTCTCACAAAAATTCTTTCAACTTGTCAATGATTGGATTGAATCCAATCCCTTCTGTTATGGTGTAAACTGGACTTGCTCGATGGAAGTAGCTATCCGTGCTGTTAATTGGATTCTTTCACTACATATTTTCAAAAAATCATTTCTCTTCAATGAAAAAGTTCAGACTAAAATTTATTCTTCTCTCTATCAGCACGGATTATTCATTCGCAATAACCTGGAATATGGTCGAAGAAACGGCAATCATTATTTAAGCGATTTAATGGGACTAATCTGGTTAGGTGCATTCTTCTACAACCACTCATTCGGGAAAGAATGGTTCCACTTTGCACAGAAAGAATTGGAAAAAGAAATTTTAATTCAGGTTTATAAAGATGGCGTTGACTATGAGAAATCCACTTATTATCATCGACTGGTTACAGAAATTTTCACATTATCCTTTCTTGTTGGCGAAATAATGAATCAAACATTCTCAGAAAAATATAAATACAGACTTTTTAAGATGTATAAATTCATCGCATCGTATGTTCTGGATGACGATGTCCCTAATATAGGTGATTGTGATGATGGCAGGATAATCAAATTCAACTTCTCTGAAAAAATTAGTGAGATGAGAAATACACTTAATATTGGCGCTGTTATTTTTAACGACTCAGGCTTCAAATTTAAAAGCGAAAAATTATTTGTTGATGCATTATTCCTGACTGGAGTCCAAGGGATTCAAAAACTAAAGCAAATTCCATCAATAATTATTAAGCCAGAACCCAAAATTTTTCCAGAAGGTGGATTCTACATACTGGAAGATTCTCATTTCTTTCTCTTCTTCGATGCTGGTGATATTGGAATGAATGGATGGGGAGGACATGGTCATAACGACACATTCAGTTTTGAATTAGCATACAAGAATAAAAGATTTATTGTTGATTCAGGAACTTATGTATATACTCCCGAGCCAGAGTTGAGACAAAAATTTCGTTCTACCGCTTCACATAATACCGTTATGATTGATGGAATTGAACTTGCTGATTTCATGAATCTCTTCAGGATTAAAGCAGATTTAACCAATCCGAAAATAGAGGCTATTAATCTCGGAGAGAGTACTTCAAATAATATATTTATCTCAGCTATTCATCATGCCTATCAACGAATTCGAAATCCTGTTATCGTAAAAAGACAAGTGAATCTGAACTCATTGAATAAACAAATTTTGATACAGGATTATTTCTATGGTGAGGGTAAAAACAAAATTGAAATATTTCTCCACTTGCATCCGGATGTTAAGATAATCACAATTGGAGATGAAAAAGAATTTACTTTATTCAGAGATGATACGAAACTCGAAATTAAATTTATGCCCGAAGATGATTGTACTATCGCGATTGAAGATTATTATTACTCAGAAAGTTATGGACGAATTCAGAATAACAAAAGATTTAGAGTTGAGTTTTTCTTCGCAGGTGATAAAAACAAATCATTTAAAACACAAATCAAAGTAATACAATAAAGCATCATGAGACTAGTAGTTATCGGTCATCCATGTCTGGATATCATCCATAAAAATGAGAAAGAATTTAAATCATATGGCGGTATTATTTATAGTCTCATTGGTTTTCTAGTTGTTGCGAATGAAAATGATGAAATTTATCCACTTTTCAATATAAGTCGCGAATATTTCTCAGATTATTTTCAATTAATCGAAAAATATAATCAAGTCAGAAGGGATTTAATCACAATTGATAACTCATCGATGAACATAGTTCATTTATTTTTTAATGGAGAGAATTTAAATTTCGAATGTTATCAAGCAACAGCGCAAAAGATTGAGATTAGTCATTTACAAACACAAATTCCAGTTGATTCTAATTTTTATATTAATATGATTAGTGGATTTGAACTCGAACTTGAGGATTTAAAATTTATTCGTAAAAATTTTAATGGTAAAATTTATTTTGATTTTCATACACTAACGCGGAAAATGAATGAGGAAGGGAAAAGAGTTTATACACCAATTAAAGAATGGAAAGAATGGGTCAAGCATTGTGATGTTATTCAATTAAATGAAATTGAAATGATAAGTCTCACTCCAGAAAAATTAAATGAAGATGGATTTGTAAAAGAAGCAATCGCAGCAGGAACAAAAGTAGTAAATATCACTAAAGGATCGGAAGGAGCAGTAAGCTATTATGCATCGAATAACGAAATTAAAAAATTAGAGATAAAACCTGAGAAAAATTTGATTTTCAAAAACAATGTTGGATGTGGTGATATATTTGGTGCAGTGTTTTCCTATAACTATTTTCGCAACGAGCAAATTGAAATTTGTCTTAAAGAGGCAGTTAAAATCTCTTCGAGAAGAATAGAAATTGAAGACATTGAAAGTATAATTGATAAATTAAAAGCGGATATTTGATAATGAGTTTGATTAATTTAAAGACGAGAATATTAATTGTTGGATGTAACGGATTACTCGGACAAGCTCTCGTGGATTATTATTCAAAAAGGAATGATGTAGAATTGCATCTTGCATCAATTGAAGATTCCTTCATTGGAGGAAATAATTTTTCTTATTCGAAAGTTGATATCACTAAGAGGAATGAGGTCAAAAAAGTTTTTCTCGACTTTTTCCCTGATTATGTTATAAACGCAGCTGCTTATACAGATGTTGATGGGTGCGAGATTAACAGAGAGCTTGCGTGGAATATTAATGTCAATGGTGTTAAACATTTAATCGAAGGTTGCAGAATTGTGGATTCACAACTTGTCCATATATCCACTGATTTTATTTTTGATGGCAGTGGTGGTCCATATCACGAAGATGATAAACCATGTCCAGTCTCTTATTATGGTAGAACCAAACTTGCCAGTGAGAATGAAATTAAAATTGGTGGGATTGCTTATCTGATTATAAGGACGAATGTTTTATACGGAATCCAGAAGGGAGTGAAGAAAGATTTTGTTGAGTGGGTTGTAGAAAATTTGAGTCGAGATAAATCGATTAATGTTGTGACGGATCAGTTTAATAATCCTACTTATGTGAATGATCTGGTAAATGGAATTGCTCTTGCAATTGATAAGAAGAAGAAGGGCATATATAATATTGGTGGACTAGAATATTTGAGTCGTTATGATTTTGCAATTAAGATTGCGGAGATTTTTGAGCTTGATAAAAATTTGATAAATGAGACGACCACTGATAAATTAAATCAAAAAGCGAAGAGACCGTTACGGGGTGGATTAATAATCCTAAAAGCTCAATCTGAATTAGGATATAAACCACATACACTTGAAGAAAATCTTAGAGAGATACGAAAGTCTCTGTCTCTGTGATTTTTTTTCACCACTGAGTTCACTTAGGATACACTAAGAAAACACTTAGAATTTTTATAATTAAAAAATTAGAATCATGAATGGTGAATGATTTATATACATTAATTCAAAACATGTGTACTTAATATTTAGGCAATTTTGAAAAGTCTTCTGTTACAAGAGGAACTATATGCTTTACAATATTTTCACAATTAAAATTTATCAATAATCCTTTTGGTTTTTGAGTTAATTTTAGATATGTAAGTAATTGTGCCGTGAATAGAGGTATTAATTGCTCAACTGATTTAAGCTCTACAATAATTAAGTCTTCTACTAAAATATCAAGTTAAGAGCATTAGCTGTTTCCTTACCTTTATAGATAACAGGTACGAACTTTTGTGTTTCTATTTTTAAATTTGCCACTTTTAGTTCTTCAATCATGCATGCTTCATATACTGATTCCAGTAAACCAGGTCCTAAGTTTTTATGAACTTCAATTTCACATCCTACAATTTTATATAACAACTCATTAATATATTTTTGCTTTAACATTCTCTTATATCTCCTTTTATTAATACAATTTTCCTCAGTGGAATCTCAGTGAACCCTCAGTGTCCTCAGTGGTGAATTTATTATTGAATTTATTTTACCACTGAGTGCACTTAGAAATCGCTAAGGAATCACTTAGAATTTTCTCAGTGTAATCTCAGTGAACCCTCAGTGTCCTCAGTGGTGAATTTCTTTTTGAATTTATTTTACCACTGAGTGCACTTAGAAATCACTAAGGAATCACATAGAATTTTCTCAGTGTAATCTCAGTGAACCCTCAGTGTCCTCAGTGGTGAATTTATTTTACCACTGAGTGCACTTAGAAATCACTAAGGAATCACTTAGAATACTTCACAAACAAAAAAACCTGCCAGTGATTTCTCACCAGCAGGTTTTTCTGCAGAAAATATCTATCTAAAAAATTACTTCAATATCACCATCTTATTCTTCACAAAAACTCCCTCACCTTCGAGAATTGATATATAAACTCCACTGGCAAGACCTGTGGAATTAAACATCACTCTGTATACACCAGCTTCGTAATATTCATTAACAATCTCCCTAACCTTCTCACCTGTTGTACTATATAGGTTAATCTTATAATTTCCAGGCTTAACAATACTAAATTGAATGGTTGTAGTCGGGTTGAATGGATTTGGATAATTCCTTATCTCATATTCTGTTGGAAAGTTTCCAACAACAATTTCAATTTCATCACTAAACTTGAAGGATCCATCATTATCAATCTGTTTTAGCCGATATGCATATTTACCCGGAAGAACTTTATCATCCACAAACACATATTCCTTAGGCGAATTGGAATTCCCCGCTCCCTGAACGAATCCAATCTTTTCCCATTTACCACCCATATTTTTCCTCTCCACTTCAAATCCAAATGAATTAATTTCTGTCTCCGTCCTCCAGCTCAAATAAACTGAATTTGAAGTTACTCTTGCAGAAAATCTTACTAACTCTACTGGCCAGACTTTATCTTGCTGATCACTTGCAGGATTTACACCACTTCCCGTATTTGTGAATAAAACATAATTTGTTAATGTCTTTGGTGTCGAGCCAGTGGCAGGATTTGAAGTCGGATACCTTGCCCACATATAATTACCGTTTGAATTATTATTCCACATTACTATACCCAATCCAGCTCCTGTTCCAGGAGTAAATCCACCTAATGAACTCCATGGTACTCGTAATCTAACCTCACCACCAGTTCCACTAAAAACAATTTGTGAAGAAGTACCATCATCTCCACTTGTTCTTGAAATCCAGGACCAGGCACCTCCAGTCACGCCGTATACCTCAAAAGCATTACCATTAGATACTGGACTTCCATAATACGAAGCGTTATTTTCATAGACAACATAATAATCAGGTCTTTGACCACCAGTTGCATTGAGAAAATCTACACCTTCAATTGAATTGGTAGTACCACTTGAGCCTGATGGATCAGTGTCAATAGCTGCATAATACATATCGGAACTGTAAATTGTATTACCACCACTCCAACCAAGATAAAGATAAGTATTATCCCAATTGGCGTAAAAATCTATTCCCGTACCATCTGAACCAATCTTGCTACCATTACCAAATGCCTGAATATTTGAGTAAGCATCAGACATTGAAGGTGTCCAGAAAGCAGAGGGCAATTTCTTCGTTGTGTTTTCATCTGCACCTTTGTATGGAAAATAAGCATCTCTTGGATCACCATCTATATCTGTGTTATAAGGACTGCCCAATACTTCACCAATTAAATCATTGTCACCAATTGAAGAACCTGTAAGGTGTAAATCTGTTGAACTGACGAAGTTAACAGCTTTGAATTTTGAATTAGCATCCTGGCTCGATGCGCCTTGCCAATCTGCTAAAGTTTTATTTGCGGAAGTCCAATAACCGACATTACCGTTAGTATTATCATTAAGATAATAAACATTATTATTAAAACTCATTGTGCCAGTTGTAGCACCCATTAGAATACAATAGGCAATTGATGTCCCAGTTTTATTATTGATAAAAATATTGTTCTTAAGATTCTTAGTCCAGTTTCCTGCTAATCTTATAGCAGTCATTCTTGATGAAGCAGTTTTTGTCATGTTGTTTAATATAACAGTGTTATTATAAACATTACATGTACTGCTAGTTGGGGCATCCTGAAACGAAATAACATCAATAGCTGATGGTGTTCCAGTTCCAGTATGATTTATATCACCTCCAAAAAAGTTATTATACAAATTAATAGTCACACCTGTTTGCCCATTAAGTGTACCAAAAGCATATACCCCTTCCGTTCCTGAACTAGCTGAGTATAAAGTGTTAAGTTTATTATTAAAAATATTTATTGTTCCTCCATAATTATTAAATAAAATACCCCATACAACATTACCACTTGGTGGTGCAATGTTGGTTATTATAGTGTTTCCACTTATTTCCGACTGTGTTGTACTTGTACCAACATAAAAGAAATAAACCGCTCTTAATCTACCATATAACAAATTATTTCTAATGTAAATATTTGAAGCGTATACTGAACCTGTTGAATATCCTGATATTGAAACTGCATAATTCGGGTTATAGATGCCATCACCAATTTGACAATTTTCTATAATAACAGTATCTGCTACTCCATCACTTAGTCCATTAGCATAAATACCCCTTGATGAAGTACTAGAGGCAGGATTAGTTGCATACAATATTTTAATATTTTTAATTAATATGTTATCAGTGTTCTCATATAAATTGATTACAATTCTACCATTTGTACCATCGTTCATCAAGAATGTAAGGTCTCTGCTAGTTCCACCACTAGTATTTGAACCATCAATTGTTACAAACCCTGTACTATCAATTGTAAAACCTGAATATGCAACCTCTCCCGTTGTGCCACAACCAGAAATTGTGATTGTTGGGGTTTTACCTGGTGCAGGTTTTATGATTAAATTATTAGTTGAATTTAAATCACTTCTATATATTCTTAAATCAGTTGCTGTTTCACTTAAATTATCATCAATTAGAAATCTTACAGTACCTGAAGCCCCATCAGCGTTTAGAGTTGAACACGCTGCTGCAAGAGATGGAAACCCTTGTGGATTCGAACCCTGTGGTATATAATAATCACCACTTAATTGGGCATGTAGAATACTTAAAGGTGTAAAGAATAGAATGAAGTAAAGTATTTCTTTTCTCATCTTTATTCCTCCTGATTTTTTGTAGTTAATTTTTGCCCGGAGATATTTAATTGATTTTGATTTGGTAATCTGATGAATAAAGGGTGAATCATATAAGTATATCTAAATATATTTATTACATTCGAAGTATAATAAAATTCGATTTATAGTCAAAATATTTTTAGATGCTTATTTAAGAAAAATTATTAGTTAAAATGATATTTAATTAAAAGCGATTTTTTTAAGATTTTGCGAGTGAAATTATTTTTATTCTAAAATTGAGCTCTTCCCATTCTCTCTATATATATATATTATCTCAAAAAAAGTAAAATCTTTGTGATTCATTTAGTTAAAAGTGATATTCTTTATCATTTCTAATTTTGTAGCTCCTCCTATAATCTTTCTCTCGTAATTCAGATGTTCTTACCTTTCTCACAAAGTTAAAAGAGATTTTATTCTTTGTGGTCTTGGCGGACTTTATGTGAAAATATTATCAACTCACTACTGATGATATTGAAAAACACGGAGAATCCACATAAAATTTTTTTAGTATTATCCTGTGTGCAAATTTATCCTTTGCGTTCTTAGCATTGAATTAAAAAGAATTATAAAGCAGGAATACGGAAGACAGATTCTCATATTAAAATAATATAAATGAACTCAACAAAATTAATTCAATAATCATCATGAAAATACCATTTTAGAAAATCCTTTTAGAATAGCAAATGTTAAGACATAAAAATTTAAATTAATATATGCAATTTTAGAGTCAGAAACCTCATTTTTTAAGTTCTGAATTAGTTACTCTCTCTTCCGAAGTACCCCCTCCACTTTAGAAGTACACCCCCGCTTAAGAACTGCTTTTTTAAAGTTCTTAACTGCAATTTAGAAGTTTTGGAGTATCCCCTCTCCACTTAAGAACTGCAATTTTGAAGGTTTTAACTACTTTTTTGAAGTTTTTAACTGCAATTTAGAAGTTTTTAACTGCAATTTTGAAGTTTTGAAGTACCCCCTCTCCACCTAAGAACTGCAATTTTGAGGTTCCGAAGTACTCCCTCTACACCTGAATTATCCACCCCCACTTCCGAAGTGTCCCCCCCACCCCTGAAGTACCCATCCTCCTTCAAAACTGTAAAATTTTTCTAATTTTAATACACTATATCTATTTTTTCCAATAAAAATTAATAAACGCAAAGCACTCTAATAAAAATTGAAAATTTTTCAAATTTTTGGGCTATTATTGAAATTTAGAGCGCTTTGCGTTCAGATTTTAAATTTTAATAAAGATATTACATTAAATAAATACTTATTAGATATTAATTTTTTATCAATTATAAGATTTCATTGCTCCAATGGTTGTGGCTGACTCTGTCTTCCAATTGTCTTTTCAAATCGTTCTGATAATTCATTAACAATTGCATCTGTACCCGAGACATTCATTTTAGCTGCTGCCTTGGCAGAATTATAAAAAGCTAGTGCTGTCACATATGCTTCACTTCCAGCTGCTAAATATGTATCACTTAATTTCTCTGAAAGTGATTGCACCTGAGTAACAATTTCCTTTAAACTCAATGCAAGATTATAGTCTTTCTCCATTTCGTTTATATTCACATAAGGTGGAACAAGAACGGGATTCATTTTTGCGAGCTCGATTGCTTTCGCAACAAAAGCTTGCGTCTTATCTCCCATTTTTGGTAATGCTTGTCTCTCATCCGGAGTTAGATTAATTAAAAAATTTAGACGGTTATTAATGTTTTGAATGAGGTCCAAAATCTCTCTTCTTTGATCCTCACTCAATACTGCGGAAATATTTTGGTACGGCATAATTCACCTTTTTTTGTTAGTGTTTTCTATTTAAGCAAAATGTCACTCAGACATTATGTAAAACTTATAAGTTTATAAAATTTTCCAGCTTAGTTTCACTCAGCCTTGTATAGTTGTAATAATTGAAACTATAAAAATCAAACTCAAAACATATAGAACATTTAATGCGATTAAAGAATATTTCAACATTTTAGTTTTCGCAACCTTACCAAGAATACCATCCCTGTGATTCAAAAACAAGACCAACATTAAAGTCTTGCTTAAAATATAAAGATCAAGTAAAAAAGATTTTTGTTTTTCATAAAGCATATCGAGGCTATACATATATGATGGATTTAATTCATTTTCTTTATGAATTTGCCACAATCCAGTTATTCCGGGTTTTGATTCTAACTTTGCCCTACCATAAGATACCTCTGTAAATTTCTCTTGAATAATTTCCAGATCTATTGAATCCAATGGTCGTGGTCCAATAATGGACATATCACCTTTAATTACATTCAATAATTGTGGCAACTCATCCATTCCCGTAATTCTCAGCCATTTCCCAATATAATTCACCTTACTTACTAACTCATTTCTTTTAAGCGGAATATTTTTATTAGTCAGTTCATGTTCTCCGTGCAATGTTCGAAACTTAAAAATTTTAATTTTCTTCGAATGGATCGATAAGGCTCTTTCCTGAATTATAATAGGAAATTTTTTTGTCTCTAAGAATACTAAGGAGGATATTATAAGTATTATTGGTAGATAAATTAGGAGTATAATTATTGAGATAAGAATATCAAAAGACCTTTTAAGAACCCTATACATTAAATTTCCCAAATTTTGAATTTAGTTTAATTGTCTGAAAGTTGTTATTATCTCTTAAATATAAACTTTTAGAAAAATTAATTAATCTACACTAGAAAAGACAAATTTTTCATAATCAAATAATATTAGAAATAAACAGACCTGCCAGCAAAAAATACTGACAGGTCTGCAGGAGAATAAATGCCATAAATTCATTGCTTACTTTAAATAAATCATCTTGGTTATCTTATTGAATTTAGAACCAGAGTTTCCTATTGCATTAAATCTGTAGAAATACACTCCTGAACTTAATCCCAGGTTACTCATATCAAGATTATATGTATAATATCCTTCAACCTGTAAATTATCTACCAATACTTTCACTAATTGCCCTGTGATATCATATAATTCGAGTCTAACTTTCGATACCTCTGGCAATTGATAATCAATTTTCGTTAAGGGATTAAATGGGTTAGGATAGTTCTGAGATGCATCATAAACAAGTGGTTTGTCGATATCCACTTTCACAACATCACTATATTCAAAACTACCATCAATGTCCACAATCTTCAGTCTATACTCGTACATACCAGAGTTCAATTTTTTATCAACAAAGCTATATGTTTTAGGCGAGTTGCTATTTCCAGAAGCATCAACTTCACCAATTTTCAACCAATTTTTAATAGCATTTTTTTCACTCTTCCTTTCGATCTCAAATTTTAATGAAGAGATTTCTATCTTTGTCTCCCAATTCAAAATCACATCACGCCCTTTAACATTAGCTATGAAAGATGAAAGCTCTACAGGGAGAGGATTATCACCACCACCACCTATACCATGTTCAGAGAAACTTGTTAGACCATTCCATGTCAACAAAGTTCCATTCACACTATTAGGCGTTCCTAAATCAATCCAATTAGCACCTGCATTATCCCTCTTTAACAATCGCAGTGTACTTGGATTAGTAACCCCTGGTACACCTGAGATATCCAAGGTAAGCGAGAAGGTTCCATCAAGGGTTCCGCTTGTAATAGTAATTGACCAGTATACAGGGGCAATATTCTGCACTCCCGTTGGTAATGTTCCTCCAGGAGCTGCATTGATTTTATCAACAGACACTCCCATACTATTTGAGTTAGCAGTTGTGAACTGAATAGTCACACCAGTTCCAGTAAACTCTACGGGGGCGGTACTTCCAGCAGAGATTGTTTGATTATTAGTTACAGCAGGTTGAACACGGATTTCAATATCATCAACATAAAGATAATATTGATCTGCCGCACTATAACAGTGCCAGCCAAGGTAATAAACACCCGTTGAAGATGGTGTAAAAGTACCAGAACCAAGTTGGTATGCAATATTTATGATATTGTTATTATTAAAGATTGGAGGGGAAACCATACCAGTGGAGTTTTTAGAAGTACCGTAATGCACCTTTAGTGCTTCAGGATATGATGCAGATTGAGCTCTATAGTAAAATCTCACTTCATAAGTTACACCACTCTGTAAATAAAAACCTGGTGAGAAGAACCAATCATTTGCACTATTATTAATATCATATGAATATTTCATTGCATTAGGGCTACTTAATGCATTACCTGATGTGTTTACCCATGTTTCACCATCTGAGTTTGCATTCTCAACAACCCATCCTGGTGGTAAATTAGGTGCTGATACTGAATCAAAATTCTGATAATAAGGAACAGAAAGAATTAATTCATTTACTGTTAATACACCCGAAACATTGTTTGTGCCATCCCAGAATCCACCACCCGACGAGCTATAACCACCATATTGATTCGAGCCACCAGTAATTTTAAATCTACTTGCATAATAATAAGTACCAATAGTTAAATTCGAACCAATATTTGCTACATACTTATCATAACCGCTACTATCTTCAACATATGTGGCAGCAACCCAATTCGTCCATGTTGATGGATCAGTATTAGCATTATGCCAGCCTATCCATGCTTCTATTCCCGTACCCTGACCGGTACTATCAGTTACCCCTGGTTGATACACTTTTGCATAAATAGCTACACTTTGCCCCTCATTAATGGTAGCATTAGCAGGAGAACTTAAATTACAGAAATTAAGTGAAGTCGGAGTTACACCATTTTCATATGCACCAATTGATGGGGCTGTGCCACTTCTTGTATTTCCTTCAATATCAATGGTTATCCCTGTAATTGGTGTTCCTGCAGCTAGTACAGGAGAGCCAACAAATGGTTTTAAGTTTGTCTCAGAGACAAATTGAGGATCAGACGAAATTGAATTTGCATCCTGTCCGGTTGCTGTCTGCCAGGCGGAGAGGGTGGTTACATTTGCTGAACTAATGAATCCAAGAACTCCCTCCGGACCTGATGCATAATAATCATTGTAGTTTATTGTTGTAAAGGCGGAAGCAGGCGCCGCTGAATATATCGCATAACTCTTGGAAGTAGTATTTCCAAGGTTATCCATGCTGTTTGCAAAAATGTTGTTTCTTATATCCAAATTACTTGCACCACTACCGATATATATAGCAGTTGTAATAGTTGAGGTAGTACTAGTAAAGGAATTATACATATTTACACTATTATAGTATAAATTTACTCCACCAGTATTAGTTGAAAGAGTTGAGGTGTTACCATCTACACCAATTCCTATTCCCATCGAAGAAGAATAACCGAAAGAGCTATAGTTATCACCAGTCACTCCGTAAACAACATTATTTACTAAAGTAATATTGCTTGTAACCAAACCTGTTCCAACTGTAATACCTCTACCTCCATAACCATTTGTTCCTGTATAAGCACTTCTTTTTACAATATTGGATGAAACAGTGGTGGTGTTTACTCCGGCTTCTAAGGAGATTCCCACAGGGGCATTAGAAACACTTTGCTGCACATCCACTTCATTGCCGGAAATGGTAGAGCCTAAGATGTTACTTACTCGAATTCCAATGGCAGCAACACTTGTACTGCAAGTTACAGAATTACCGGTAACTGTCAGATTGTCCAATCCGCCAGAGGAAGAGGAGGCAGTTCCAAAAGCATATATACCATTTGAAGCAACCGTGATGGTATTGTATAAAATGGAATTGTCATCATTGTCAGCGCCAGAACTACCAAGTGTACTCCCACCAATGTGAATACCATAGGTGATTGCGGAGCTGGTTCCGGTAGATATATTACAATTCCTTATCGTGTTATTGGTTGCACCCTGCCCAGTGCCTAAGCTCATCAACATAAATACAGCCGAAGAACTTGTGGAAGTATTCTGGAAAGTCAACCAACTGCCACTGCCGCTATATCTACCATCTATGGTCACCCTGTCGGCGCCGTTGAGACGGATAAGCCCACCGGCAAAGGAACCTGAGATGGTTTTATTGCTGGCAGAAGCGGGGGAAATTGTGAGAGTCCAGGGACCTCCCTCTTCGCTCCATTGATTGAGGGGGTTTGTACCATCTTCAGATAAATTATCCAAAATGGTTACTGTAATATTACCCGAAACAACTTTAGAATTTATGTCAGCAAACAATCCGCCTGCACCTGATAATGATGGATAATCTCCACCCGAACCAACAGTTTTCGCTCCACTTATAGTACCTACTATAGCAAATTTATTAATAGTTCCACCAATTGGGAAAGCATCAGAGGCTAAATTAACAGAGCTTTGGGGGTTTGCAAATGAACCACTGTTAATGCTTACGTTAGGGGTTGATGCTAAATCCTGTGCAACTACAAAATATTGTATAGTGTCACCCTCAGAAACAGAGCCATCAAGTAATAAGCTGTAATCCAGTGTAAAGTTAAATGGTGAACTTGAATTATCAGCTTCTACATAAGTCCATCCGGAAGCATCATTAGCATCCGTGGATTTTTTATAATAGACTCTAGGTTTTGTTCCTGAAGTTGTATTTACTCCACTTGCATCTGTAATGGTTACATTATTAAAAGCTCGTGAAGTAGCCACAATGCCATTGCCTAAAGCAGTATAGGTAATTGTTGGACCTGTTAGGTCAACTCCAGTAAATGCACCCTCGTCAGCACCTATATCAGGCGAAGTTGCATTTCTGGTATTACCATCAAAGTCATCGGTAATTACAACCGGAGATGTAACCGGAACACCACCTGATTCAAGTTGAGTTGCAACAGATGGATTAATGTGTAAATTATATGGTGCGGTCGTTACATTAACAAATGGTGGATTTTCCGAAAATGAACTTGCATCTCTCGGAGAAACCCTGGTTTTAAAGTCAACAATTGTCTGATCTGAATTAGTTCCATCATAATAGATTAAATTTGTAGTTGATGGTGTACCAGCATAAAAGTCGTTTGCATTGGAAGTACTTGCATAAGTTGTTAATGTTGTCGTGCTTCTTCTGTATGCAACTGTAAATCCGGTTCCATTAGCAGTAGATGTATTGACCACTACATTGTTTCTTAAATCAACAGTAGGTGTAGTAGAAGCATAAATTCCGGAAGAACCGAAATTTGTTCCTGAACTTGATGCATTTAGATAAATCGTGTTGTAGTAGAGACCAACAGAAGTTCCACCAGAAACATACATTCCTGCTAATCCTGTTGTAGAACCGCTCGTCGGAGTCTTTAAATCAGAAACAAAATTGTTATACACATAATTTGATGTTCCTGTGGTAATATAGAAACCGTATAATGTTGCAAATGTATTATTAACTGTCAGGTTATAAACCTGGTTTTTATAGCAATTTGTGGTTCCAGTACCAGCATCATAAATGCCGTACATAGTAGCACCAGATGTAGTTAAATTATAAACATTGTTATTATAAACAGTAGGATTTGTACCTGAGAAATATAAACCATATACAGTTCCGCCCGCAGTTATGTCATAAACATTATTGCCATAAACTTGGTTCGAGTTTGAAGATAAAACATAAATGCCAATAATAGAACCAGTTCCGCCAGTTAAATTTGAAACAATATTATTATTACATACTCTATTCTGCCCTGTAGCAGTATATGTATAAATTCCATAAAGAGAAGAATAGCCAGTAACTGTTATGTTGGAAAAAGTATTGTTTGAGATTGTTTCTGTTCCACTCGAGGGAGAACCAAAGTTGTAATAACAATAAACGGAA
>FWPU01007933.1_pt1 | contig 18767 bp, 21 predicted proteins | sample 2228361 | NCBI WGS metagenome assembly FWPU01 (sample SAMEA103939777, study PRJEB20133) | metagenome
GACGTGATCCTCGCCCACGACCTGGGCTACGGCGAAACGCAGTCGTTGATGGAATCGCTGGAGGACGCCGGTCGCCTACTCAACGCCTGCGCGCGGGCCATTCTGGCTTCGGGCTCCTGAGTTCTGGCTTCCATATCCCGAAGGGATATCAAGGGCGGAGCCCTTGCCTAATCAGGCCCGCGCCCATTCCTATTACCCCGAATACATCTGGCTGGGGCGCGAAAAGTTTGACCTCACTGGCAATCTCGACGGCCGGCGCGGCCAGTATTCCCATGACTTGTTCACCGGTTTCGCCCTGAACTTCATCCGGCGCCACGCCAAACAGCCCTTCTTTCTCTACGTGGCCTACACCACACCGCACGCCCGCTTTGAAGTGCCGGACCTCGGTCCCTACGCGGACAAACCCTGGAAGGAGCAAGAGAAGGCCTACGCGGCCATGATCACACGCATGGATCGCGACATCGGGCGCATCCTCGACCTGTTGGAAGAGCTCGGCATCGCCCGCAACACGGTCGTCTTCTTCAGCAGCGATAATGGAGCCGCCGGCCGCTACGACGGCCTGTTCAACAGCGCCGGACCGTTCCGCGAAAACAAAGGCAGCGTCTACGAAGGAGGCATCCGCACGCCCATGATCGTGCGCTGGCCCGGCCGCATTCCCGCGGGCCGGACCAGCGAGGCGGTCTGGTATTTCGCCGACTTCTTGCCGGCGGCGGCCGAGCTGGCAGGCACCACAGCCCCCGCCGGCCTCGACGGCGTCAGTGTTCTACCCACGCTCTTCGGCGACGAGCAGGATCTCTCCAACCGCTTCCTCTACTGGGAGACTCATTCCGGCGGCTTCCATCAAGCCGCCCGCTGGGGCGACTGGAAAGCCGTGCGGCACGGCGTGAGTGGGCCCATCGAGCTTTACGACCTCGCCTCCGACATCGGCGAGAAGCGCGACCTCGCCGACCTCAATTCCGCCGTCGTGCGCCGCTTCGAGCAGTTTTTCAAGACCGCCCGCACCCATTCCCCCGATTGGCCGCTCCCCGCGCAGTGAGTCCGAGCGGGCCGCTACAATAGGCAAATGGCGATCGAACAAGGCATGGGGATGCTCAACCGCCGCGATTTTCTGGCGGTGTCCGGCGCCGGCCTGCTGGCGCCGGCGCTCCCCCCCAAATCCCACGCCGCTCCCGTCGAGTGGCGGAACCGGCAGACTGGCATGGCCTATCGGCGTCTTGGCCGCACCGGGTTCATGGTCTCCGAAATCGTCATGGGCTGCCCTTGACCGCGGCCTGAACTACCTGGACACCGCCGCCGCCTACGGCCGCGGCGACGGCGAGCGCGGCTACGCCAGGGTCATCCAGTCCCGCCCGCGCGACAGCTTCTTTCTCAACACCAAGGTCAGTCTCTGGGACGGCAACCGCGCGCAGTTGTACCGCCGGATCTACGACACTCTGCCCGAATCCGAGCAGAAGAAGATCCAGTCCAAGGTCGAGGAGGAAATCGAGCGGCGGGGCGTCCTCGCACCCGATTACATCGGCCTGTATACCCGCGGTCAGCCCGAGCAGGTCCGCGCCGCCGTGCTGGCCAACGTCATGTCGGAGAAGTACGGCCGCAAAATCGACCGCCGCAAGCATTATTACCAGCTCGTCATCGACTCGATCGAGGAGAGCCTGAAGCGCCTGGGCACGGATCACCTCGACGTGATGACCTGCCCCCACGGGGCGAGCACGCCCTTCGAGCTGCTGCACCATCCGGAGATCTTTGAAGCCTTCCAGAAGCTGAAGAAGCAGGGCAAGGTCCGGCATCTGAGCGTCTCGGCGCACAACGATCCGGCGGGCGTTCTCGAGGCGGCCGTCGAGGCGAAGGTCTATTCGATGGCGATGGTCGCCTACAACATCGTCAATCACCGCTGGGTGGACGCCGCCCTCGAGAAAGCAAAGCAGAACGATCTCGGAGTGATCGCGATGAAAGTCGCTCGGCCGGTCTATGGCGGACGGCCCGGCCAAAAGGACGATCCGGCGCGCGTCAAACTCATCGAAGAAGCGGTGCCCGGCCCGCAGAAGATCCCGCAGAAGGCCTACCTCTGGGGGCTTCGCAATAAGAATCTCAGCGCCGTCATCGCCAATATGGCCAACCTCCGGCAGGTCGAGGAAGACCTGCCCCTGGCCGGCGCTCAAGCCTGAGGCCGCCGCCTCACCCGACTTCCGCGTTCGCCCGTCTCAGCAGCGCCTTATTGTACGCGATGCAGTAGGCCAACCCGGCCCGCCGCTCGTCGTTGTCTCCCGCCAGCCGCGGAATGTGGTCCGGCACCAGGCCGCTCGAGTAGCGCACCTCGCGGAGCGTTTTCATCACACGGTACATGTCCAGGTAGCCGTCGTCGGGAAACGTCTCGACAAAGCGTGGCAGAGGGCTGGAAACATTGCGGAAATCGATGTCAAAGAGCTTCCCGCGCCCGCCGAAGTCGCGAATCATCCCAAAGACGTCCTTGCCCATCTTGTCGCCCCCTTCCGCCCATGTGCCGACACAGAGCCGCAGGCCCCAGTGTTTGCTGCCGCCCGCGATCTCCTCGGCCCGCCGGTAGCCGTCGTAGTGAACGAAGAGCTTGGCGACGCCGTTCATCTTGGCCAGCGGCGGGTCGTCCGGGTGAAGCGCCAGGCGCACATCGGCTTCCTCCGCGACCGGAAGAACCGCCCGGACGAAGTAGGTGTAAGTCTCCCAGATCTCTTCGGCGGAGTACTCCCGCTCGAACCGTTGCTTCTCGACTTTGGCGCGGAAATCGCGCTCGTCGAACTCCCGCGCGATGTAGCCGCGCCGCTCCACCATATTCGTCGTGTACGTGTTGGCCGGATGGAAATCATAGGCGGCGACGGGAATGCCCAGCTTGCCGAGGCTCCGCAAGAACGTGCGGTAGGTTTCGATGTCCTCGTCCCGCCCCGGCTGGCCGAGCTGGATCTTCAGCGAGCGGTAGGCGAAGTGCACGCCGCTGTAAATGCGGATGCCGTACTGCTCGAAACGCTTTTGCACCGCGCGCAGGGCGTCCACGCCGGGCTCGTCATTGTAAATGAGCCGGGCCCACCGCAGGCCGATCTGCTTGCAGAACAATAGGAAATCATCCGACGCCCGCCAGTTGATGATGTGGGCGATTTTGATGTTGCCCGGCTCGTCCTCTTCGATCGCCGCGCCCTGAGGCGCAAGGCCGAAGGCGGCGGCCGAAAGTTTCAGGAATTCGCGCTTGGACAAAGACATGGCATCAACCCCTTTCCTCAGGTCGCCGAGCGCCCGTCCCAGTGATGGTTCGGGTCCGGATAGAAGGTGAGGGCGCAGCCGCTGCGCCCCTCCACCGCGATCAGCCATCCCCCCGGAACCTTGGCGCGGAACACCCCGAATCTGTCCGAGCTCAGCGCTTCCCATCGGAGCCCGGCCTCCTCGGATGGCTTGCTCTCGGTGATTTCAACCTTTTCCGGCGCCCGGGCGGCCGCCCCCACCGCCTCCGCCTCTTCCACCTCCGCCGGCTCGACCGCCCCTCCCAACGCCTCTTTGAGGAGGTCGTCGCGGCATTGGTACAGCTCGCCGAGGTAAGCGAATCGCGCCCGGTCCCGCTCCCAGACAATCTCGCTGACGATCGCCCCGTACGGGATCGTGACCGGCGGCAGTTGCAGAGGAAGCTTGCTGCGCGGATTCAGCTTCCTGGCTTCGATCGTCTTGATCAGCTCGAAGGTGGCCATCTCGTACTCCGGCCTCCATCCAGGTTAGTGTACACGCGCCGGCCCGTTGCCGGGAGCTCGGATATACTTGCAGCTAACCGGGACGGCAAGTCTCGTGAGATTCCAGCCAAGGAGAAATTAATATGCACCGACGGACGTTTCTCCGGCGGTCGGCCGCGGGAGGCGTCGGACTGAGCGGCGGCGCCGCCCTGGCGGCTCCGGCGCACGCCCCCGCCCAATCCTCGGATCTGCCGCCGCGCTTCACGCCGGCAGCTTACCCTGTGCCGAGTTCCGGCTACAGCCCCTTCACCACTCCGGACTACTACACCTACGCCGCCGATCTGGTCATCGAAACGAACAACCCGGGCAAGCCCCACACGGGCAAGGTCCTGGCCGCGATTCAGGCCCACTCCGACGATATCCCGCTGTATGCGGGCGGCACCGTCGCCAAGCTCATCGGCGAAGGATACACGGGGTACCTGATCCGGATCTCCAATGACGAGGCGGCAGGCAAGACCCTCGGCTACGGTGTGGTGCAAAACGAGATCGACAACCAGGAGGTGGCCCGCGCGCTCGGCTGCAAAAAGGCCTTTTCCTTTTACTACCGCAACCACCGCATGGACGACTGCGCCGAGATCGAGATCCGCGCCCGGCTGATCTTTCTGTTCCGGCTGCTGCAAGTCGACACGCTCATCACCATGGACCCGTACAACCACTACGAGGAGAATCCCGACCACCTGGTCGCCGCCCGGGCCGCGGAGGCGGCCTGCTGGATGGCGGGCGGAAGCAAAGACTATCCCGAGCATTACAAGGCGGGGCTGAAGCCGGCGTCGGTGCGCGAGAAGTACTACCATGCCCGGTCGCCGCAAGGTCACAACCTTGTCAACCGCATCGTCGACATCAGCTCGTACATCGACCACAAAGTTCGCGCCAACGTCGCCAACAAGGGCAAAGGGCCCGCCGGAGAAGCGGGATCACGCCTGCGGCGGGAACTCGCCCGCCAAGGCCGAAAACTGCCCCTGCTGGGCGACGATGACAATACGGCCAACTTCCAATACGTCAAGCATTTCCTCATGGAGGACTGGCGGCGGCTCGGCGCTCAGTTCAAGCTGGAGTATGCCGAGGCCTTCCGATACATCGGCCCGCCGCCCAATTACTCCGACAACATCCGGCGGTACGCCGCCGAGCACTCAGTCCCGCTGTAGGAAAGGAGGCGCCCCGTGGATCGCAACCGGCTGTTCCGAGAACCGGCCCCGGGCCTCGCCGCTTACCAGCGCGCCGATGTCGGCGATGTCGTCGTCGAAAGAGACCAGCCGGGACAGCCCCACAAAGGCAAGGTCTTTGCCGCCGTTCATGCCCACCTCGACGACGTGCCCTACTATGCCGCCGGCTTGTGCGCCAAGCTCATCAGCGAGGGCTACACCGGCTACCTCATCCGCACCACGAACGATGAAAAGTGCGGCGGGCAGACCACCGCCCGGAACATCCTCACCAACGAGCAGGAGCATCTCCGGATGGCCGCCGCGCTCGGCTTCGAGGATGTCTTTGATTTTTACTACCAGAACCACGAGATGGACGGGATCTCCTCGCTCGAAATCCGCGGCCGGCTGATCTTCCTGTTCCGGCTCCTCAAGGTCGACACCGTCATCTCGTTCAACCCCTGGGGGCACGGCGAGGAAAACCCCGATCACTGGGCCACCGGCCGCGCGGTCGAACAGGCCTGCTGGATGGCCGCCATGCCGAACCACTACCACGAGCACCTCGATGCCGGCATCCGGCCCCATAAGGTGCTCGAGCGATACTACTTCTACGGCCGCCCGGGCCGGCCGTTCAACCGCGTCGTCGATATCAGCGCCCACATCGAGAAGAAGATCGACGCCATCGTCGAGTGCAAGTCCCAGGGCGGCGGCAACCTCGGCTCGCGCCTGCGCGCCGAGCTCGCCCGCCAGGGCAAGCGCCTGCCCCTGCTCGGCGGCGACGACCGCACCGCCGACCGCGAGTACGTCCGCCGGTTTCTCCTGGACGACGACCGGGAATACGGCCGCCCGCACGGCCTCCCCTTCGCCGAGCGCTTCTACTACATCGACCAGCGCCCCCCGGCCCGCTCCAAGGTGGAAGAATACGTCCAACGGAACGCGCTGCCTCTGTGACCTGTGTCTCACAAACTATGCCGTTCGTGTCCACAACGATCCTCACCCTCAGCGGATCGTCCTCTTGACCTGGACCGGCTTCAAACCCGCGGCCCCGGCACGACGCCGCGCTTCGCGCACAAGCTCATCAAATTCCCCCCGGTCCGGCGCCTCGATTTTCTGAAACACGACGGCATCCCCGCGCGCCGGCACGACCAATTGCACCCCTGCCTTCAGCCCCAATTCCCCGCAGCGTTCACCAGTCTCCACTCCGCACACGCTCAAGCCGGTGTACGATCAGGTCAGGCCACCCACCTCGCGCGGGCTCGACAGCCCAACGAATCGGGCGGCGCAACACAACAGAAGCGCTCACGGATGTGAGGACCCAATGGGACTGCATCGGATGACACGACGGGCTTTCCTCGAACGGGCCGGCGGCGCATCGCTCGCCGGGCTGGCATCAGCCCTGCTGCCGGCGGCGATGAGGGCGGCGATCGACAATACCGAGCCGATGAAGGTGACACGGATCGAAGCCGTCACCTTCCGCAACGACATCCGCATCGGCGGCGGCTCGGGCGGCGCCGACGGGGCCGAGTTCTGCTGGGTGCGGCTGCACACCGACAAGGGCCTCCTCGGCACCGGCGAGACCTACCCGTTTCACCAGGCCGAGATCGGCGCCTTGAAGGACTACGCCCGGATCATCCTCGGCCGCGATCCGCGCGATATCGACGGCCTCTGGCGCAGCTTCTACCACCGCATGGCCATGCGCAACGCCGGCGGCGCCGATATGCGAATCCTCAGCGCCGTCAACATGGCCCAGCTCGACATCCTCGGCCAGGCATCCGGTCTGCCGCTCTACCGCCTGCTCGGCGGCCGCACCCGCCGCCAGGTGCGCGTCTACAACACCACCACCGACTACTGGGCGATCGACGAAATGAAGATGGGGCCGGACACCATCAAAATCGTCCGCTTCCTCCTGGACCGCGGCATCACGGCCATGAAGATCTACCCGTTCACCGCCCCCGATCATTACCTCCCCAACGAGGCGCTGGAGAACGGCATGAGGTGGATCCGCGAAATCCGCGACCACACCGGCCGCCAAATGGATATCTGCGTCGATTGCTGGGGGCGCTTCGATCTCCCCAGCGCCCAGCGGATCGCCGCCGCCCTCGAGCCGTACGGCATCATGTACCTGGAAGACCCGATGCTGATGAATAACGCCCAGGCCTATGCCCAACTGGCCCGGGAGACCAGCGTGCCCATCTGCATGAGCGAGACGCTCGCCTCGCGCTACGAGTACCGGGAGTTCTTCGAACGGAAGGCCTGCGATGTGATCATGTACGACCTCACCTGGTGCGGCGGTCCCTCGGAAGCCAGGAAAATCTCAGACATGGCCGACACCTACTTCATCCCCACCTCGCCCCACACCTGCGGCGGGCCTCTGCTGTACATCTGCTCGATCCATCTGTGCACGGCCCTGCCCAATTTCCTCATCATGGAGAGCAATTACTGGAAGTACACCCATCAGTACCCCTACTTCGTCAACAACGTCCCGGCCCCGGAGAACGGTCACGTCCGCCCGCCAGAGGCGCCCGGCATCGGCGCCGAGATCAAGCCGGAACTGTTCCGCCGCGGCGATGCCATCGTCGAAACCGTGGCCGAGGCCTAGCCAGGTGCCCATGACCCAGCCCCGCATCAGCCGGCGAACCTTCCTGGCGCTGCCAGGGCTGGCAACGCTGTCCGCACAAGCCCAAGCCGCCGCGCGCGCCGGCCCGATGAAGATCACCAGGATCGAGGCCGTCCGCTTCAACGACGAACGGCGGATCCAGGGCATCGCCCCGAATTGGATGTGGGTGCGGCTGCACACCGACACCGGCCTCGTCGGGACCGGCGAATCGTATCCCGGCTATGCCGCTCACCTCGGGGCGCTGAAGGAGCTGGCGCCCTTCGTCATCGGGAAGGACCCGACCCAGATCGAGCGGCTCTGGCACGACCTCTTCTACCGTATCTCCTACCGGCCATGGGGCGGCGCCGAGCTCCGCATGCTGACCGCCGTCAACATCGCGCAGTGGGACATACTCGGCCAGGCCTCCGGCTTTCCCGTCTACAAACTGCTCGGCGGCAAGGCCCAGCAGAAGCTCCGCGTCTACAACACCATGAACGGATGGCCCATCTACGGCTTGCGGGACCACGACGCCGAAAAGGTGACCGAGTTTCTCTTGAACCGCGGCATCAAGGCCGTCAAGATCTACCCCTACGACCGCGGTCCGGTCAACCCGCTGGCGCGGCACGGCGGCACGTTCATCACCCAGGCCGAGCTGAAGCAGTGCCTCGACCCGATCCAGCGCATCCGCAAGACCGCCGGCGACGAGATGGACATCGCCCTCGACTTGAGCAGCCGCTGGAACCTGCCCTGCTCGCAGCAGATCGCGCGGTCGCTCGAGCCCTACGGCATCATCTACCTGGAAGACCCCATGCTGCCGGACAACCTCGAGGCCTACGCCACCCTGGCCCGCGAAACCTCCATCCCCATCTGCATCAGCGAGCGCCTGGCGACCAGATTCCGCTTCCGCGAAATGTTCGAGCGCCGGGCCGTCGACGTCGTCATGTGGGACGTCACCTGGTGCGGCGGCATCTCCGAGGCGAAGAAGATCTCCGACATGGCCGATACCTACAAGATCCCCACTTCCCCCCACACCGGCGGCGGCCCCGTGCTCTGGTTGGCCTCCATCCACGTCGCCACGGCGCTGGCCAACTTCTACATCATGGAGAGCGTCTTCCACCTCTACAACGACGTCTACCCCTACTTCATCGAAAACGTCCCCGCCCCGCTCCAAGGCTACGTCACCGCCCCCGAAACACCCGGCCTCGGAATCCACATCCGAGACCAGGCCTTCCGCAGGGGCGACGCCGTCACGGAAACCGTCGCGGAGCTCTAATCGAGTGCCCTCCGCTTCCCTTTCGCCAGCGCCTCTGCGCAATGGTCGGCCATCGCGAAGATGGTCACTTGGGCTTCCTGCCAAGTGAAGGCGACCATCGCATCCATGCCCCATATCTCGTTCGGCCGCTCGGTGACGATTGTACCCTCGTGCCGCTTCGCCGCGGTCGCTTCCGCCTGCTCCTCCGGGGCCTCCCGGCGCGGCTTCGGCGTCCGCGCGCCCATCCGCAGCGGCCGCGCCCACATCTTGCGCTGACCTCCCCTTGGAACGCCGATTCAGCCATTGTGCGCCGCATCTGCTCGTTCTCCATCCCCGCCTCGGCGATCTCCAACTCCAACCGCCGGCGCCGCCCGCCGCTTGGGTGCTGGGCCTCCAGACACTCCTTATCCCAATTCAGCCTCCAACGAAATCGTGAGGCACGCCATGGACAACAACGATGGAAGCCGGATCCCGGCAATTGTACAATCGGAGCAGCTTGCTCATTCTAAAGCTCACTGACGCGCAGAGCGCAAGAGGCTCCATCACCGAGTGCCGGCTTTCCGAGCATGCTCACGACATGCTAAGGGAGCGAAACATCCGAGAAGCTTGGTCAAGTTGGCTATGGAAGATCCTGAAAGCCGAGAAATGGAACAAGACCGTACGCTTCACTATATTCCAGCCATTGAGGAGTATGAGGGGCGATATTTGCGCGTGGTTGTGAATCCCGATGTTGAGCCCCAGAGAATCATCACTGCCTTCTTTGACCGTAGAATTAGGAGGTCACAATGAGACTGAAGGTGGACCATAAGACTGACGCTTTGTACTTTCGGCTCGATGAATCGGCAATTGTTAACTCCGAGGAGATTAGACCCGGCGTGATTCTTGACTACGATGCAAACGACAACGTAGTTGGAATTGAGATCCTCGGCTTAAGCAAGCGTGTCCCGGTTGAAATGCTTAAGAGTCTCCAGTTCGAGACCGTATGAGATGATGCGATCTTCCCCTGCCAACCCGTTGCACCGGACGCCCGCCTCGACCCCGCCGCTGAACCCCACCGTTTGGCTTCCTGGTGGCGCACTCTCAACCAGAGGTGCGGGAGTGCTCCATGACCAGCAAGCCCATCGCCAAACGCCTCCTTACCCTGCCGCTGTCTGGCCAGAACCTCCTCGCACGGGTATTCGTTAGACTCCCGGTCGGGACGTTTATCCAGGTCAGGCTAAACAGAGAGTTACAGCGGCCGAACGGCGGCCCATCTGGGAAGGCCCGATGAAGTTCGCAGGGATGGCGCCGCCGTATGACGTGGCGGCTGACCAGGACGAAGACGCCCACTATGTGGCTTCTGTCCCGGTTTTTCACGAAATCCGCCCGCAAGCACACTGATCCCTGAGTCGGCGGGCCCTTCAATCCGAACCTTATTCCCGAAAATCGCAAGCTGATTCAACAACCGGCTCTTGTCCGGCAGCGCCCGCCCCGGTCCAAGGCTACGACACCACCCCCGATACACCCGGCCTCGGAATCCACATCCGAGACGAGGCCTTCCGCAAGGGCGACGCCGTCACGGAAACCGTCGCGAAGCTCTCAATGCGCCCACCCTGGCTTCGCTTCCCGGCCCTCCCGGGTCCTGTGCCATAATCATCAAGCCGTGACAAGAACCTTCGCCCTCTGCTTCGGCCTTTGGGCTGCCTCCGCCCCCCTGCTTGCCGAGGACGCCGTCACGCCCGGTCGTCTCACCGTCGAGCCGCCCACCCTCATCTGTCTCGGCTTCGAATGGGAGATCGCGGGCGACGATAATCGCAACGCCGCCGTCGCCGTGCACTATCGAAAAACAGGCGCCACCAACTGGCGCCAGGCCCAGCCGCTGCTCCGCATCGGCGGCGAGCGCGTCTTCCGCCTCCGCGAATCGCTGGACTATACCACCCCCCACATGTTCGCCGGCTCCATCCTCGACCTCGAGCCGGACACGGCCTACCAGTGCCGCCTCACGATGAGCGATCCGGACGGCGTCCGCGGCCAGCCCGTTCAGACCGTGACGCTCCGCACCCGCGGCGTGCCGCGTCCTTATCCGGCCGGCCGCACATTGCACGTCTACCCGCCGAGCTGGAAGGGGCCGAAACAGGAGCCCGCCTTCACCGGCCTGAAAGCGGCCTACTACGGCTCCGGCCTCGGCGACTGGGACGTCGTCGCCGAGCGCACCGTGCTGCCCGGCGACACCATCCTCGTTCACGCCGGACGTTACCGCGCCGATCGCCTGAACTACGTCGACCCCCTCGGCATCCCCTTCCACGGCGCCTACGTCCTCACCGCCAAGGGCACGCCCGCGCGCCCTATCACCATCCGCGCCGCCGGCGACGGCGAAGTCATCTTCGACGGAGCCGGCGCCTACCGCCTCTTCGACGTCATGGCGGCCGACTACCACATCTTCGAAGGACTGACCATCCGCAACACCGACATCGCCTTCCTGGCCGGCTGGAAGGGAGTCACCGGGGCCAAGGGGCTCGCAGTCATCGGCTGCCGCATGGAGAACGTCGGCATCGGCGTCACAACCCAGTGGGCCGGCTCGCGCGACTTCTACATCGCTGACAACGTGATCCTCGGACGCGACGATCCCCACCGCCTCATCGGCTGGTGGGACCCCGGCATCTACGGCGCTACGCCCCTCGACAGCTACTACGCCGTCAAAGTCTACGGCGCCGGACACGTCATCTGTCACAACCGCGTGGCCTGGTTCCATGACGGCATCTCCGTCTGCACGCACGGCTCGCCCTCCCCGCACGAGCGCGCCGTCGCCATCGATATCTATAACAACGACATCCACCACGTCGCCGACGACTTCATCGAGGCCGACGGCGGCGTCCACAACATCCGCATCCTGCGCAACCGCGGCGTCAACGCCGCGCAAACCGGCCTCAGCGGCCAGCCCGTTTTCGGCGGCCCCGCCTACTACGTCCGCAACCTCCTCTACCACATCCCCAACGGAGTCGCCTTCAAGTTCAAGGCCAAGCCCGCCGGCCTGCTGGTCTACCACAACACCGTGATCGCCGAGAGCCGCAACGCCGAGGTCTACTCGAACGCCCACTTCCGCAATAACCTGATCCTCGGCAACGGCCGCCCCGGCTGGGAGGTCTTCATCTTCCCCAACGCCACCTCCTACTCGACCTACGACTACAACGGCTACCGCCCGAACCCCGGCGCGCCGCCCTACCTGTGGTTCGCCCCAGCCGGCGCCGCCCCCGCCTACCCCGATCGCCCCGAGTTCCAGCGATTCACCTCACTGAAGCAGCTCGCCCAGGCGACCCGACAGGAAGCCCACGGCGTCGAACTCGACTATGACGTCTTCGCCGCCCTGACCCCTCCCGACCCCGACAAGCCGCACGCCATCTACCACGCCCGCAACCTCGACTTTCGACTCCGGCCCGGCTCGAAGGCCGTCGACGCCGGCGTCATCCTGCCCAACATCAACGACCACTTCACCGGCCACGCTCCCGACCTCGGCGCCCTGGAACTCGGCCGGCCCCTGCCCGTTTACGGACCTCGCACCCAAACAAGACCCGAGAATTAACTCTCGGCGTTGACTCTATGCGCCACAACAACTAATTCGGAGACTTACACATTTCAAATCGGACAAGGCGCGGTCCTGCAACTCGGGCACTCCCGCGGCGCCCATCGAGCCCATGCTCCGCTCGATGGGCTCGATCTCCTCGTCGCGGCCGCGCCAGCCCATCAACGACTTCCTCTGGCAGGCGATGGGGATCGTCATACAAGCGAGCTTGAGACCGAACTGGCCGCAGCGTTCCTGTGCCGCGCGGATATCGGCGACACTCCACCAGCCCTTGCCGTCGACTCCCTCGGCCCCCTGAAGATCCACCCACTTCAGACCCAACTGCGCCATCCGGCGCAGCGTCGATTCATCCAGACCCTGGATGTTTTCGGCCGGCGTCGGTTCCCAGCGGCTGCCGGCACGTTGCCCAGCTACCGCGCCCCGAAAGGACCCCATTGCTGCGATGCCTGCTGCGCCGAGCAGCAAGCGCCGCCTGGCGATGCCAGTGCTCATCTCTCAGACCTCCGGCACTTCGTAGCCCTTGCGGCGAGGCCGCGACAGCAGGCGGGCCGCTTCCTCGTCGCCGGGGATCGATTCCGCGTCCCCGTCCCAGCGGATGCGCCGGCCGGTGAGGTAGGCGATGCTGCCAAGATGACACCACACGGTGGCCCCGTGGCTATCGTCGATACCTGGCGGCGGCTGCCTGCCCCGCTTGACGCAGTCTGGGAACATGCGCTGGTAAGGACCGGCCTCGCCGCCCTTCGGATCCTCCTCGCCGGCCCGCCTCCGCAGCTAAGGGATCCCGTCCATCTTCTCCTCCGCGTTGAACGCCAAGCTCACCATATGCCAATGGCGGCTTCTAATCCAAGCGCATACACACATGGACGGCCGCCGGCGTTTGTCAAGCAGCCAGAGCGTCGCCCGGCCCCGTCCCTAGTGCAGTGCCTTCAAAAGGTCGCTCTCCACCTGCTGGAAGCCGGCGGGCACTTCGAACTTCGAAGCCTCTACAGGCCCGCTGGAAAAGCCGGCGAGTTCCGTAGTGACTTCCATCAACAGCCCGGGCGTGGCGGCCGATGCAGCAGCCTGCTTCTCAGCCTCAGGCTCCTTTTTCTTCCGACGGCCGAATCCGCCGAACCCGCCGAGTCGGCCCAACGCGCCGCGAATCGAGCTGGGAGCCTCCGATTCGGCCTCCTCCGGCTGCTTGGCCTGCTGCGGCGCCTTCCCACCGCCTGTGCCCGTCCCTTCCGCCTTCATCCCTACGCGGACCACCTGCAACAACGGCACGCCCTCGAGCTTTGCCGCCTCTTTGTAAGCGTCCGCCATCGCCCGGGCAATCTCCGAGCGCCCCTGAGCCAGTCCCCTCGTTCCGGGCATCCAGTCAACGGACTCACCCATCCGCCGGTAAAATTCCCGCACTTCCTGGTAGCCCGGCACATCAGGCGCCAGCCACAGCTCCGCCGTCAGCGTCATGGCGCCCTGGCGTCCCGATTCCGGATCCTTCGCTTCAATGTCCATCGCCAGTAGCATCAAACGCGCGGTGAGATTTTGGATTTCGCGGCTCTGTTGACCGTCCTTTACGGATACCTTCACCGCCGGCGTCCCCTGGGATTGCATCTTGCTCGCCATCCGTTCCAGCGCCTGCTTCATTTGCTCGAACGTGACCACGGAATATTGCTTTTTCTCTAGGTTGATCTCGGTAATCGTCTGCTTGCTCAGGTCAATAACGCTCACCGAGTCGCGCGACCAGTGCGCCATGCGGTCGCCCTTAACCAGCACCTCGGTCCGGATCGGCTCTCGCGCCCTGCCTGAGAATGCTCCGGCGAACTTCATCACGCCGGCCATCATCCCGCCCGTGAGCCGGGACGTCTGCTCGTAGCGGAAGTCGGCCAGCAAGCCCGGGGCCTGCAACCCCGCCAGCATCCCCGCCAGTACAATTCGTGACAGCATTTCACCTCCTTGGAGCCGCGCCCGTCAACACCGCAATTGCAACGGCTTCCTCGCAATATACCGCCCCGGCGGCTTCAAAGCAAAATGCCGGACCGTCGGCTGCTTCCTCGGCGGTCCGCCGGCTAACGGCGAACTGTACAAAGGCTCCGATTTGTGGTACTTTCACGATCAGACAAGACAAGTAGGAGGGCTGATGCGAAAAGCAGCCGGATTATCTACCTTGTTCCTCCTCCTGACAGCCGCCCGGCTTTCCCCGGCCCAGGAAAAGAAGCGGATTGCCATCATTGATTTCGACTACGCCACCGTCTCTAGCACTGTGGCCGCCATCTTCGGCACCAATCAAGACGTCGGCAAGGGTGTCGCCGACCTGCTGGTCGAGCAGTTGGTCCGCTCGGGCACCTATTCGGTGATCGAGCGAACCCAGCTCGACCGCGTGCTGGCCGAGCAGAATTTCTCCAATAGCGATCGCGCCGACCCGGCCACTGCCGCCCGCATCGGCCGGATCCTCGGCGTGGACGCCATGGTCGTCGGATCCATCACCCAGTTCGGCCGTGACGACGAAAGCCGCAGCTTCGGCGGCCTGGGACGGGCGACCGGCCGCTTCGGCATCGGCGGCTTCGGAACCAGAAAGGCGAAGGCGGTCGTCGGCCTCACCGCACGGCTCGTAGATACCAGCACCGCCGAGATCCTCGCCGTGGCCGGCGGCAAGGGCGAATCCACCCGCAGCGGCGCCACACTGCTGGGTAGCGGCGGCAGTTCCACCGCCGCAGGCGCCGGCGCCGTCGACATGTCGAGTAAGAACTTTGCCGCCACCCTCATCGGCGAGGCCGTCCACGCAGCCGTGGCCCAGCTCGCCCGGGAACTGGATCGGAATGCAGCGCGTTTGCCCGAAAAATCCAGACAGGTCGAAGGACTGGTGGCCGACGTCTCCGGCAAGACACTGATTCTGAATGTGGGAACCCGCGCCGGCCTCCGCGTCGGCGACCGTCTCGCGGTCCGCCGCCTCGTGCGCGAGGTCACCGACCCCGCCACCGGCCAGCTATTGCGCAAGATCACCCAGGACATCGGCGTCGTCACCATCACCGAAGCCGATGAAGTCTCCTCGGTGGGCGAGTTCTCCGGAGACGGTCCTCCTAAAGTGGGAGATGCCGTGGTTACACCGTAGGCCTCGCCCAAACCACAAGGCGGAACTTATGAGCTTTCAAGTAGGCGAGATCTTCGGCGACTACGAGGTCCTGGAGATCCTTGGCGCGGGCGGCATGGGAAAGGTCTACAAAGTCCGGAACACCATCTCCAACCGCATCGAAGCAGCCAAGGTGCTGCTCCCGGATCTCGAAAACTCCCCCGAACTGGCCGATCGCTTCCTCCGCGAGATCCGCGTCACTGCCACCCTCGATCACCCGAACATCGCCAAGCTCCATACGGCGCTCCGGCTGAACAACCAGTTGTTGATGATCATGGAGTTTGTCCAAGGGACGACGCTCCAGGAGGTCATCTCCCGCGGCAGGCTCCCCTTTCACCAGGGAGTCGGCTACGTCATGCAGGTCCTCTCCGCGCTGTCGTTCGCGCACGAGCGCGGCATCGTCCACCGGGACGTCAAGCCGGCCAACATGATGCTCACCGCCGGCGGCGTCGTCAAGCTGATGGATTTCGGCATCGCCAAGATGGCTGCCGACCGTAAGCTTACCCAAACCGGCCATACGATGGGCTCTCTCTACTACATGTCGCCCGAGCAGATCCGCGGCGAAACCGACCTGGACGGCCGCAGCGACCTGTATTCCGTCGGCATCTCACTCTACGAGATCGTCACGGGCAAGAAGCCCTTCGAGGCTGAGAGCCAGTACTCGATCATGGCGGCCCACCTCCACGAAACGCCGCGACCCCCGCTCGAATTAGACCCCACGCTGCCGCCCGCCCTCAACGAAATCATCATGATGGCGATCGCCAAGGAGCCGGAGAAACGGTTCCAGACGGCGGACGCCTTCCGCCAGGCCCTCGCCGGCCTCCTGCCCGCCGGCGCGGTGAGCGGAGCTGCGGCTGTCACACCGCCGCGCAGCACCGAAGCAGCGCGGGCGCCTCAGCCCGGCCCGCCGAAGCCGGTCGAGCGCCGCCCGGTGCGCCTCTCCTACATGCTTGCCGGCTCCCTGGCGACAATCGCCCTGCTGGCACTGGTCCTGACCCAGGCGCCAAAATGGCTCCGGACATCTGCGGAACAGGAGGCATCCTCGGCTGAAATCCAGCAGCAGCTTCCGGCCAGTACTGTCCAACCACCCCCACCAGGGCAGCCTACAGCGGAGCAAGCCGGCCCCGAGGCCGATGTGGCGCCGCCACCGGCCGCCACCGAAGCTCCTGCCGAGAGTCCGGCGGCCGCGCCCCCGGCCCCCACACCGAAGACGATCACCAGCCCCCTGGCGGCGCCCAGGCCGGCCGCTTCGCTGCGGACCCCCTCGCCAACACCGCAACGGCCCGTTGAACCGGAGCCGGCGCCTCCGCCCGTGGCCACCCCTCCGCAGGCCGCCTCCCGGACGGCCGAGCCGCCGCTCTCCCAGCCTCCGCCAACGCCGCCCAACACCGCCGCCCTCGAGCAGTTGCGCGACGAACTTATGCTGATGGCCGCGCGGGTCGGACCAGTCCGTAGTTCGCTCGACAGTCACCGGCGCTCCCTGCAGGCCGCTGGACTCGGGCTTCGCCTGGACATCGCCTCGGCCGAGCAACGGCTCGTTTATGCCATGGACCAAGCCGAGGCCGCCATCGCGCGCGGCGACGCCGAAGCGGCAAAGAAGTATCTCAACATGGGGCGACTGAGCCTCGCCGCGCTGGAGAAGTTTCTCGGTAGATAGTGCGCCCCTTGGAAGCTCGGCGCAATCCAACGGGGAGGGCCACATCGCCGAAGAGGGGCAATTAATTCCGCGCCCGTCATCGCGCCACGCTGACTGGGGCAAGGCGCTCCACGGCGGCGACGACGCATTGCTCGACCAGCTCCCCCTCGGCGACGACCCGGCCGCCGCGCTGCTCGAGCTCGAAACCTTCATCAACGGGACCTACCGCGCCACCCAGCACCCGCTGTTCCTGAAGCCGATGGCCGGCGTCCGTTTCGAGATCCGCCGCGTACTGCCCTACCTCGAGGCGATCCGGGCACGGCTCGGATGGCCACTCCGGGAGCTCGATCTGGGGCTCCTCCGCCTCATCCGGAGATCGAGCGCGCCGTCGCCGGTCCTGGGCGCCGGCGCTCCGTCCTGGTCCCAGCTCGTGCGGCTGATGCTGGAAGAGTTGCTCGACCGCGGCCTCGAGTTCCATCAACCCGTGCCCGATGAGAGCAATCCCGGCCGGCCGCCGATCGAACTCCTGGCTGACGGATCAGTCCCCACCGCGGGCGGCCCAACGTGGCGTTTCATCCACCGCGTCAGCGAAGTGAAACGCTTTTCCCCCGAGCAACAGCAAATTGCCCGAAGGATGCTCGGCGAGCTGCAAACCCGAGGGCCGCACACCGATGTCGAAACGCTCCGGCGCGGAGCGCCGCTCTGTTACCACCTCTGCGGCCGGCGCCTGTTTCGCCTTCTTACGAACATCCTTTACACCCGCGCCAAACAGCCGAGCCAGACCCACCGCGCCATCGCCGAGCTCGCCCACGCGCAGCCCGCGCCAGACCGCGGGCCCGGCCTGTTCCCCGGCTGGGACTCGATCATTACCTATAACTTCGATGCCCTCATGTCGGAAGCCCTGGCCGAGCGAAATCTCCCCCACGTCGCCTGGGCGATGCGCGGCGGCCAACTGCGCGGCGACCCCGACGAACTGGCGCGCCAAAGCCTTTGGCATCAACCGATCTTTCATGTGGACGGCTACACCCCCAGTCGCCTGTTTCCCATCACCGATGTCCGCTTCGTCTTCTCCACCTCCCAGTACCTGACCGTGTATCAGGGCCCCCCGTCCAGGATCCTGGAGACCGTCTATCACGGCATTGTGGCCAAGCCGGTGCACGTCGCTCTCTACATCGGGTGTTCATTCGCCGACAACGCCATGAACCGCCTTCTGCAACAGGCGTTCGCCGAATACCCCGGCCGCTGCCACTACGCCCTGCTCACGTGGCCGCATGACCGGCGGGGCCACGAGCCGTCCGGCGAAGAGATCGAAGCCGAGTCGGCGCACTTCCTCCAATTCGGCGTGCGGCCCGCCTGGTTCGACGATTTCCGGCAGCGGCCGGATTTGATACGGCAGCTACGCTGATGATGGCGGCCAGTGACGGCGCGCTAGGCGGAACCGGACAAGCTGCCTTGCCCCCGTCGAGCAAAGCACCGGCTTCGCCACGCCGGCAGTCCTGCCGGCGCCCACCAGACCTCAAACCGCGGCCTCAGCCATAGCCAAACCATTCCCTTCACACCGCATCTCGAAGAATACTCAGCCGAGGTTAATCCCCGCGCCTTCGCGACACGGCGTGCGCACGGTACACTATTGGCTGGCCATGATGGCCTCAGGATGATAATTGGTCAGATCCTGGCGCAGACCTGAGCATGGCGCCTATGGAACGTGACTTGTCTGACGTCCCTGGCGG
>FWPU01007934.1_pt1 | contig 18766 bp, 18 predicted proteins | sample 2228361 | NCBI WGS metagenome assembly FWPU01 (sample SAMEA103939777, study PRJEB20133) | metagenome
ACCTCAAAGGATACGGTATTTCGTGTCCACGGCACGGAGAACGAACACACCGGAACGCGAGCGCTGATTGTCGCTGGCCGGCGCGCTTCGCCATCTCGCCTGACTGGAGATTACCAGCTATTTGGGGCGAGCATACTTGCCTGGCCGGTTTCCGCGTCTCCACAGCCGGACAAGCCATTCCCGAATCACGGCCAGAGCAAACAGCGGCAACACCTGTTGCCTCCTCCAGCGCCACGGCTGGCGCCCTAACCGGTACAGCCACTCCAGACCCGCCGACCGCATCCAGCGGGGCGCGCGCGGTGTCACACCCGCAACGAAGTCAAACGCGCCGCCGACCCCGATCGCCACCCGCACGCCAAGTTCGCCCAGCGCTGCCTGGTTCCGCGCGATCCAGAGCACCTGCCCCGGCGCCCCATAAGCGACGGCAACCGCCCGGGCGCCGCTCTTCCCAATCCGTTCCAAACTCTCACCATCGTCCGCCGCGGCCGGTGTTCCCTCAGACCACCAGCCCGCGATGCGCGCATTCGGATAGCGCTCCACGAGGCGCGCCGCTGCCCGCTCTGCGACACCAGGGCCCGCGCCGAGGAGAAACAGCGGCGCATCGCAGGCGACACTCTCCATCGCCAGCCACTCCAGCAGCGCAACACCAGTAACCCGCTCGACCGTCCCACCGCGTGCATGGCCGAGCAGATGGAGCGCAATGGATACACCAACTCCATCCACGGTGATCAGATCAGCGCTCTCCACGGCCTGAGCGAAGGCGTGGTTCCGCCTCGCCATCATGACGTACTCTGGATTCAGCGTCACGATGTGGGCGCAGCGCCGCTGATGCGCATCGCAAAGCGCCTGCCTGATCCGGCGGCGCACCGCTTCACCGTCAGCCACATCGACTGGTATGCCCAGGATCCTCGGCCGTTCTGGAGCCATGCGTGCTGAGGTCATGAACAGGTGCGGCATTCGTTCAGGAACGGGAGCACCACCGCCAGGAATTCCTCCGTGTGATCCCTGTGCAGCGAATGACTGCCATGAGGAATTTGGACCGTCCGAACATGGGGACCCAAGGCGCGAAACCGTTCGGCATCCTTGGGATGTGTCGCGCTACCAGCTTCAAGGTCTCCATGCACGAGCAACACTGGCGACTGGACTTGCGCAAGTTGCCCGAAGGGCACGAAGTATTCGCCAGTGACAGCCACGTCGCGCATCTCGGTGAAGACTGCTGGCGCGGTGCTGGTGATGCTTTCTGCCCGCCGCCAGCAAGCCTCATCGCTCCACTCGGGATGCTCTTGCTTGAAACGCCGGGCCACCTCGTCCACGGGTGTCCGAGCGAGAGCAAGCCATCCATCGAGCCTGGCCGGAGCTTGGGCATCCGCCCGCAGTGGCGGGTCTTCGAGGACGAGGCATGCCGCGCCATCTGGGTGCGCGGCGGCCCATGCCATCGCGATCAGCGCTCCCAGTGAGTGTCCCAGAATGGCAGGGCGGTCTAGACGCATCGCCGCGATGAGCCCATCAAGATCGGAGAGGTAATCCTGGAGGCGGTATCCAGTATCGGGTTTATCCGAATCCCCATGACCGCGCAAATCGGGCACCACCAGATGAAAACGCTCTGACAAAGGCTCAACAACGGGCAGCCAGGAAACCCCGCGTGAACCGATTCCGTGCAGGAGGATGAGGGGCTCCGTCCCCTGGCCATAAACGGTGACAGCGAGCGTTACCGCTCCCACCTGTATCCGCGCCTGCCGGCTCGATTGCGAGATTACTGTCGCCATTGTTGGTCTCCTCCGTCGTATCGCCAAGGACCGCCTTCCCAACCGTTGAGCCCTCTCGTGGAGATGGTCGCACAAACACACGGCCCACTGCATGGACCATTGGGAGTTTTCCTGACACGCACGGGGCACATTTCCCTGTACAATGCGTGCCGGCAGGAAGGCCGCATGAACCTTCGGCGGCTTGGGCATGTCTCTTGCGTGAGCAAGGAGTTTGGGTAGTGCCGCGGGCGGTCCGCGGTTGGCCGGGCATTGTGCCGGTCGCGACGAGCGCCGGCGGCAGGGCGAACGGAGGATGACTCAGATGCTGAAACGCGCAACGTCGTTTGTGATGGTCGCGCTTGCGGCGATCATCGTGCTCGCTGCTTGTGGAGAAGAGGAAAAAGAAGCTCCAACGGCAACTCCAACTCAGGCGGCGCAGCCGACGCCAACGACCGGCGCGGCCGTGGCCTCTCCAGAAGCATCGCCGGTGGCCTCTCCAGCAGCGTCACCCGCTGCCTCGCCGGTCGCATCGCCGGCCGAAGCAGCCTCGCCAGAGGCAGTGGCGTCGCCGGCTGCATCGCCTGCCGCGTCGCCCGCAGCGTCACCTGAAGGCGGCGCTGCCGCAGCGACCGAAATCACCGTCATCGCTGGCAAGCCAACGGAACTGCAATTCAACCCCTCGCAGATCACCATCCCTGCAGGGTCCGACGTCAAAGTAACCCTGCGCAACGAAGGCGCGCTGCCGCATAACCTGGCGATTGATGCGCTCAATATCAGTGTCGACGTCATGCCGGGCGAGACCAAAGAATTTACCATCAACGCTCCTGCCGGCACTTATGACTTCTACTGCAACGTGCCCGGTCACAAGGAAGCCGGCATGGTCGGTACCCTCATCGCGCAATAGCCGCCTGCCATCGCGAGGAGCACGGCGCGGTCACGGTCGGTCTGCCGTGACCGCGTTGTTTTTATCACTCCCGTATCATTCCACTTGGCCGGCAAAGGGTCCCGCCGGCGCAGGAATCACGGACGCGGGAAGCGTCCCGTACTGTGACGAACCAAGGAGGCTAGAGCCATGGCTCGCTTGCCCTACGCAGATCTTGCTGAGCTGCGCCAGGCGATCGCAGGCATTCTTACTGTGCAGGACGGCGCGGTTTCCGTTCAGGACGCAACCGCGTTGCGCTCCCTCGTGCTCGACCGGCTCGTCGCAACGGCAACCTTCGCCGAGGGTGATCTCCGCGATGCGGCTCGCTGGCTGATCCGCGCTGCCGCTGTGCGGCTCGGCGCAATTCCGGCTTCCATTCATGACTTGTACATGGACGTAGGCCGCAACGCCTACAGCCATGCCACGACTCCTGCCATCAACATCCGCGGTCTCACCTACGACATGGCGCAGACGGTCTTCCGCGCGGCAATGAAGAACGAGACGAAAATCGTGATCTTTGAAATCGCCCGCTCAGAGATGGGGTATACGTGGCAGCGGCCCAGCGAGTATGCAACAGCCGTCCTTGCTGGCGCGATCAAGGCCGGCTACACGGGACCCGTGTTCATTCAGGGTGACCATTTCCAGGCGATTGCTAAGAACTACGCGAAGGATCCCACTGGGGAGATCCAGAAGGTCAAGGATCTCTCGAAAGAGGCGATCGAGGCTGGCTTTTTCAACATCGATATTGATGCCTCCACACTCGTCGATCTCTCCCGTCCGACCGTCCGCGAACAGCAGGAACTCAATTATGTCCATACCGCCGAGCTCACGGAATATATCCGCTCCATCGAGCCACAGGGTGTGACGATTTCGATCGGTGGCGAAATCGGCGAAGTCGGCGGTCGCAATAGCACCGTTGAAGACTTGCATGGGTTCATGGAAGGGTATCTTGAGGAACTGAGCCGGCGCGGCGCGGCGATGGGTCGCACCCTCCCCGGTATCAGCAAGATCAGCGTCCAGACGGGGACGAGCCATGGCGGAGTCGTCCTGCCAGATGGTTCGATTGCGCAAGTCAGCGTCGATTTCGACACGCTCGCGGCGCTTTCGAAGGCGGCCCGTGAGCAATACGGCCTGGGCGGCGCTGTCCAGCATGGCGCCTCGACACTACCAGAGTGGGCGTTCAATAAATTCGCTGAGGCCAACGCGATCGAAGTTCACCTGGCGACGGCATTTCAGAACCAGCTTCTCGATAGTCCTGCCTTCCCAGCCGAGCTCCGCCAGCGCATGTACGCCTACTTGGCGGAGCACCATGCTGATGAGCGCAAGCCAGGCCAGACGGATGCCCAGTTCTACTACACCACCCGCAAGCGCGCGTTCGGCCCCTTCAAGCGCGAGCTATGGGACCTGCCGGAAGAGACGCGTGAGCATCTCATGGCCGGTCTATTCGGCACCTTCGACCTCATCATGCAGCGTTTAGGCGTCGCTGGCAAAGCCGACCTGGTGGATCGCTACGTCAAGCCAGTTGAGGTTCCGGCACCGGTACCAGAGTCTCTGCGCGCAACGGCAGTCCGCTAGTTCGAACAATGCAGGCCCGTTCTGGCCTCGCGCGGGCCTGCAGTCGCTCGGTGGTGATAGCGCGGATCGTGAGACCCGCGCTCACCGGCTCCCTGTGTGACGCCGCTTCAGGAGTCCCGCGCACCTGCCCGATGTCAGCAAGCAGCTTCGCACGAATGAGAGCGCGTCGTTTGGTTGCCAAGGGACTCAGGGCCGGCTACGTCTCACGCTTCGGTCCATGAGATGATGGGACAAATTCAGCGCTTGCGCGCTCGGCAATCACCGTGAGCCGAGTGCTGAGCCGACCAAGCCGGATCGCGCCTTCGATTCGCTCCACCGCACGCAGAAAGGGAATACACCGGAGACAGAGATCGTTCCTGCCGAGCAGCCACCGGAAGAGCACGAGCGCGAGGAAGCGGAAGCCTTCCCCAAGACCGACGTGCGACGCGGAAACATGTCGCACGCGGAACGCGGGCGCCAACAAGCACGCGAGATCGGTAATCGCGTAATGCCTGCGCCAGCCGACCTCATCGGTTTCCGGGGGGAGCTTGCCGCGCCGGCTGATCTCAATGAGATAATGGTAAAGGTTGAAAGCGTCCAGCCAGGCCAGCGGACCTGCGCTGGGCACATGCAGCACGATCTGGCCACCTGGCCGGACAACTCTCGCCAGCTCGGCCACAAAGGCCTCATCATCTCGAACGTTTTCCAACACCCCGGCACAGGCGATGCGCTCACAAGAACCATCCCGCAGCGGCAATGCCCAGCTATTGCAGACAACGTGGTCCCGGCCGATTTCGCAGAGCAATGGACGTGGAGTTGCCACCGTTCCGTGCCGGGTTGGCCGGCACGGCCGGCGAGCGGCTGAAATCGCCCCAGCAAAGATAGGCCGCCGGATCGTCACGGACAGCCGCGGGCAGTGAGATCTGGCACGAAAGGATGTGGCGACGTCGTGATCGGCAGGTCTCTCCGTAGCGCATTGACGCGAAGACACAGCATCCATAACCGCAAGCTTAGCGGAATTGCCAGCACGGGTGGGAGGTCCCGGCGTATACTTCATGACGTTGTGCCGCAGAGGCGACGGAAGCCCCAATGAGCTTGTGCAATCCCCATGGAACTTTGCTCGCTCCACCCCTTCGATCTTGAAACTGTTCGCCAGTACGTGCAGTCCGCAACCGGCAAGGACGGTCTCGACTCCCAGCGTGGTCGGCAGGATGCCTGGTGGACGTGGGTGATTGGTGAAGCGCGCCGTGGATATGCCTGCGCTGCCGCCGGCGACGAGGAGGGTGCAAGCGCCCTTACCTATGGTCTTGCCCAAGTACTCGCGACGCGGCAGCCGAGCTTTTTCTGCGAGGGCGTGTGTTTGACTTCGTGGGAAGCGCGCATCGACCGCGGCATCGGCATGCTGATGCGCCCGCCGTCACGTCTCTTTATCGACGCTGGCCTCGACATCGCCCCTGCGCGCGTTCTCCCGATCCGTCTTGACCTCGCGCGCGGCATGATGGGCGGTGCGTTCATTCCCGCACGGTTGGTCCCCGACTTGGAGCGACTGCTGGACGCCCGGATTGAGCGTGTTGTGCGCCGGCTCATTGACGCGGACTTCGACGGCGTGGCGGTGATGGGATTGATGCTGGAGGCTGCGCGATTTGCGCGAGAGCGCGGCCTGGGCTTGTATGAGGCTATGGACGTCATCACGCCTAGCGCTCCAGAGGCGATGCCGCCAGGAGCGCGCGTGGTCGTTGCCGATCGCAAGCGCATTGAACCGGGCTTGCGCAAACGGCTGGAGCAAGCAGCCAAACCGCCAAAGAAACCAGGATTGCTGAACAGAATGTTTGGCAGGCCGGCAACCAGCAACGGTGGTGCATCGTGGACGGAGGAACAGGGCCGATGAGGCAAGAGCAACCAGGAGGCAGGGAGCGGCCGCGTCTCTTCACGCTCGAAGAGGCGAACGCCCTCCTGCCGCGCATCGCGCCGATTCTGGAGAACCTCCAAAGCTTGAAGGCGGAGCTTGATACCGCCCGGCTGGCCCTGGCGCGGTTTACGCCCGCTATGCGAGCGAATGGTCATGGCATGGAAGCGCTGACATACGAGCGCCAAATTGTCGATTTGGTTACCCGCCTCACCCAAGGGGTTCGTGAAATCGCGGGGTATGGCGTCGAGGTGAAAGACCTCGACCATGGCATCGTCGATTTTCCGTCTCAGCGTGGTGGGCGCGTCGTGTATCTCTGCTGGCGCCTCGGTGAAGAGCGCATTTTGTACTGGCATGAGCTCGACTCAGGATTCGCTGGCCGCCAGCCCCTCTAGCGAGCACGTTCTCCACGGCACTCCTCTCTCACTTCACCCATTTCCTGCAAAGGAAAATCTCCTCGTACGAACGCGGCACGGCGCTCCTCCGCTTGACGTAGCGGCTGCTTCGTTGGTATGCTGTCCGCGTTAGCACTCAGAACGCGAGAGTGCTAACCAAACGGAGCAACCGATGACGCAACGCAGCGAGACCCGCGCTCGGGCCGCTGGTGACCAGAGGACTGGCGACCTGACGCCACGGCAGCGAGCCATTCTCAAGTTGATCGTCCACGAATATGTCGCCTCGGGTCGCCCAGTTGGGTCCAAGACGCTGACCGAACGGTATCCGGTTGGCGTCTCTCCGGCCACCATTCGCAATGAGATGGCCGAGCTTGAGGCGGCTGGATACGTCCAGCATCTTCACACGTCTGGCGGGCGCGTCCCGACTGGCGAGGGATACCGGTATTTTATTCAGCATCTGATGGGGAATGTTGAGCTCTCGCCAGGCGAGCAAATCATGATCCGTCATCAGTTCCGCCAGGCTGAGGGTCAGCTTGAGGGGTGGATGGAGCTTGCGGCGACGACGCTCGCCGAGATTGCGGGCAATGTCTCGGTCGTTACCGCCCCGCGAACGCCCGTGGCCCGCTTGCGTCACTTCGAGCTCATCTCATTGCAACCGCGCCTCGTGCTGCTGATCCTGGTAACCTACGAAGGGACGGTGCGCCAGGTCATGATCCATCTGCCGGAACCAGCCGATCAGCAGCAACTGAGCCGGCTTGCCGACGCGATGGCTGCCGATCTGCGCGGTCTCACCGCCGATGAGATCGCAGGTCGCGGCCGCGGCGGCGATCCCTTGACCCGGCTGGTGACCGACCATGTGGAAGCGACGCTGCGGTCTCTCGACTCCGCCGAGCAAACGGCCGTCCGCCATTCTGGCCTGGAGCATCTCGTCGGTCTGCCGGATCTCACCGAGGCGGATTTACAGTGCCTATTCGCGCTCGTCCGCGGCGGCGGCTTCCTTGCTGCTGTGCTTCCACGCCTTGCCCCTAAGGCCGACGTGCAAGTTTTTATCGGTGACGCCACGCTGCCGGACGAGCTGCGCCGGTTCGGCATCGTCGTTTCCACCTATGGCGTGGAAAATGTGGTCACCGGCATCCTTGGCGTTCTGGGGCCGACACGAATGCCATACGACCGAGCCATCTCCACCGTGCGATACATGGCACGTTTGATGAGCGATTTGGTCTCGGATCTCTACCCAGCGCTTGACTAACGCCTGCGGTGCAGAACCAAGAGCGATTGACTAAAGGATATGACAGTGGCAGATGAAAAGGACCAGGTAACAGAGGCGGCCGAGCAGGCCGTGACGGCAGAGGCAGACGGGCAAGCGAACGGAGCGGCGTCTACTGAAGCCGCAGAGGCGCCCGATCTGGCAACGTTGACCGCCGAGCGAGATAGTTATCTCGATCAGCTCAAGCGGAGCCTTGCGGAGTTCGCCAACTACCGGCGGCGCGTGGACCAGGAACGGGCGCAAGCGCGGGAGCTGGCAACCAGGGATCTCCTCCGGGCGCTGGTGCCGATCGTTGACGATTTCCAGCGTGCTCTGGCCGTTGTGCCGGATGAGCTTCGCAATCACCCCTGGGTCCAGGGCGTGCATCTCATTGAGCGCAAACTCGTGGCACTGCTCGAACGCGAGGGTGTCACACCTATTGAGGCGCTCGGGAAGCCGTTTGACCCAGGACTCCACGAGGCGGTAGCCACGGAACCCGGCAGCACGCAGAACATCGTGGTCGAGGTATACCAGACGGGCTACCGCCACGGGCAACACCTGCTCCGGCCTGCGATGGTCAAGGTCGGTGACAAGGTCGAAGAACCCGCTTCCGGCGACGAAAGCGCCACAGCAGAATCGATTTCGGAACAACCGGCGACGGAGCAATAAAAGGAGCCTACGAGCATGGGAAGAATGATTGGCATTGATCTAGGGACGACGAACTCGGTTATGGCCACCATCGAAGGTGGCGAGCCGGTCGTGATCCCGAACGCCGAGGGTGAGCGCCTCACGCCCTCGGTTGTTGCGGTGACGGCGAGTGGTGAGCGGTTGGTTGGGCGCTTCGCGCGGCGGCAGGCCGTCACCAATCCGGAGAACACGATCTTCTCCATCAAGCGCTTCATGGGGCGCAAGTTCAGCGATCCTTCTGTCCAACGCGACAAGGAGCTGGTTCCGTACAAGATTCGGGAAGCAGCCAATGGCGGCGTCGAGGTCAAGATGGGTGATCGCTGGTACAGCCCACCCGAGATCTCGGCCATGATCCTGCAGAAACTCAAGACCGACGCCGAGGCATACCTGGGAGAAAAGGTTGACCGCGCGGTCATCACAGTCCCAGCCTACTTTGACGACTCACAGCGACAGGCCACGAAGGACGCTGGGCGTATTGCCGGGTTGAACGTCGAGCGCATCATCAACGAGCCGACCGCCTCAGCCCTCGCCTACGGCCTGGACAAGAAGGGCGACGAGAAGATCGCGGTCTACGACCTCGGTGGCGGCACCTATGATATTTCCATCCTCGATCTTTCCGCGGGTGTTTTCCAGGTTCTGGCCACGAACGGCGATACGCACCTCGGCGGCGATGACTTCGACCAGGTCATCATTGACTGGCTTGCCGAGGAGTTCAAGCGGCAGGAAGGCATCGACCTGCGCAAGGACCGCATGGCGCTGCAGCGGCTGAAGGAAGCGGCCGAGAAGGCGAAGATTGAGCTGTCGAGCACCCAGCAGACGGAGATCAACTTGCCCTTTATTACCGCCGATGCGAGCGGACCCAAGCATCTCAACATCACGCTGACCCGCTCAAAGCTCGAGCAGCTCGTCAACCACCTGGTGGAGCGGACAGTTCCGCCGATGGATGCCGCCCTGCGCGATGCTGGACTGACGAAGGCGCAGATTGACGAGGCGATCCTCGTCGGTGGTCAGACGCGGATGCCGCTCGTACAGCGAAAGGTACAGTCCTACTTCGGCAAGGAACCGCACAAGGGGATCAACCCCGATGAGGTGGTGGCGATCGGCGCGGCCATTCAGGGTGGCGTCCTTGGTGGTGAGGTCAAGGATATTCTCCTGCTTGACGTGACGCCGCTGACGCTGTCGATCGAGACACTCGGTGGCGTGGCGACACCGCTCATCGAGCGGAACACCACGATCCCGACGCGCAAGAGTCAGATCTTTACCACCGCAGCGGACAATCAGCCACAGGTGGAGATCCACGTCGTGCAGGGCGAGCGGCCGATGGCGGCAGACAACAAGAGCCTCGGCAAGTTCATCCTGGACGGTATTCTGCCAGCGCCGCGAGGCGTGCCGAAGATCGAGGTTACCTTTGATATCGATGCGAATGGCATCCTGAATGTCACCGCGAAGGACCTGGCGACCGGAAAGGAGCAGAAGATCACCATCACCGGCTCCTCAGGTCTGACCGAAGCCGAAGTTCAGCGGATGATCAAGGAAGCCGAGGCGCACGCCGAGGAAGACCGCAAGCGCCGCGAGGCGATTAGCCTGCGCAACGATGCTGAGAGCATGGTGTACCAGGCTGAGCAGGTGCTACGCGAGCACGGTGAGCGGATCCCGTCCGACATCAAGGCCGAACTTGATCAAAAGGTGGCCACGGTCAAGGAGATTCTCGACAAGGATCGGGAGAATATTGATCGTCTCAAGCCCGCCTACGAGGAATTGGTCCAGACGCTGTCCAAGGTCGGCACGGCGATGTACCAGCAAGCCGGAGCCGCAGGCGCGGCGGGTGGCACGGCTGGCAGCGCCAATGGCGCCGCGGACGACGAGGCCACCGTTGAGGGTGAGTTTCGGGAGGTCGGCTCAGACCGCTAATTCGAATGGCTCCGACGCTTTCCCAGTGGCGTGGGGCTGAAGACTCACACGCGGCTGTAGCCGGCTACTGGCGCGAACTGAGCTCGGCTTAGATCCAAACAATCCCCTGGCACCGATGAGTTTAATCGGGCTAGGCGGCAACCAGAAGAGGACAACAAGGCGGCCCACGGCATCTGCTGTGGGCCGTCGCGTTCTGAAACGAGCGCTGCTGCCTTGCTACAATCCCCGTGCAATGCCGTGTGGCTGGCAAGGAGGCAGCATGGGACACGGGGCGCCGGACGTGCCATCGGAGCAACATGCGCAGGCGGTGGGAGCTCTTAATCCAGAGCGCTTTGGATTCCACCGGTACCGGGAGGGCTGGCTGCGAACCTTTCCCGGCATTGGCGAAGTCGCATTCGCGCCGCTCGGATGGCAGCACGCCCAATCACCGTCGTATGACTATGTCAATGGCGAGCTCTTTCACACCAATGTGCTGGAATTCATCGTGCGGTTGCAGCAACGTGTCTGGGGCTTTCCACCCGAGCTGACGGTGCCAACGAACATTCTGGCGATCATCCCAGACGGCGGTGGCATGACCATGGCTGCCTACAGGCGAGACAAGGGCTGCAACGCCGACGGCTGGCTCGGGTTTGTCATCGGCTTGGGCACCCGCTCTGGCACGCTCGTGTCACATATGCTTGGTGTGCGGGAGGAACTCCGGGGCGTCGCTGACTTAGGGTGGTACCTCAAGGTGCTTCAAGCACACCACGCGCTTGCATCTGACCATACAGCCATATGCTGGACATTTGATCCCATGCGCGGCGCCAATGCGCGCCTCAACCTCGAAAAACTTGGGGCGACCGTCGAAGAGTTCACCATCGACAAGTATGGAGTGTTACCGAGTGCGCTCTATGGCGATGTTCCGAGCGACCGGTTCACCGCGCACTGGGATCTCCTATCTCCCGCAGTCCATGCGCGGCTCCGGCGTGTCTACGAGGGCCGGCACCGGCCTCTGACGCCAACCGATATTGCGGACGTCCCCGAAGTCACGAGTAGCACGTTGCACGACTTCGTTGAGGCGAAGCCGCCCAGGTTGCGCTACCGCATCCCTGGTGATATTGACCACCTCATGCGCGTCGATCAGGGTGCTGCTATCCACTGGCGCCAGGAGATGCGGCACATCCTCTCCGCGTTTCTCACGACCAAGAAAGCGAAAATTGACGATCTGGCGGGCGGCCCGATCGCGACCGGTGTCCAGACACTACCGGGTCACTACCGGATCACCGGGTTTGCCACCGCCATGGAGGCCAGCGGAGAGCGCCTTAGTTATTACCTGCTGGAGCGGAAAACCTCGTCTTGAAGGGAGTCACCGTGAAGCTCGCCAAGATCACCGTATTCCTCGCCACGTTGGAGCTGCGCGTTCCGTTCACCACATCATTCGGGACGCAGAAGACGCTTCCCCGCCCGTTCGTGGTCATCGAGACCGCGGATGGCATCCGTGGCGTGGGGGAAGTGCCTACAATGGCGCAGCCGGTCTATAAAGCCGAGGCTGACACGCCCTCGGCGATGACCTCGCTCAAGGAATTCATTCTCCCGAGCGTAGCACGGTATCACGATGAGCACGGGGGCATTTCCAGTGTTGACGGTCTCCGGGAAAGCTACGCCTGGATCAAGGGCGCTGTCTTTGCCAAGAGCGGCATCGAGGCAGCCTTCTGGGACATCCTTGCCCAAGTGCGGCAACAGCCGCTGTGGCAGCTCTGGGGCGGCGAGCGGCGTTCGTTTCCAGTCGGTGTCAGCATCGGCGGCAAGACCATTGATCAGGTGCTTGCCCTTGCCGACAATGCGGTGGGTCTCGGGTATCGCCGGCTGAAGGTCAAGATCTGGCCTGGTTTCGACGTGGCCGTTGCACGCGCCTTGAGAGAGCGATTTCCTGACATCATGTTGCAGGTTGATGCGAATTCTGCCTACACGCTTGAAACCTGGCAGAGCCTACAGGGGCTGGACGACTTCAACCTGCTTCTGATTGAGCAGCCGCTCTACGATGACGACATCGTCTTTCACAGCACGATTGCGCCGAAGCTTCGGACGCCGATCTGCCTGGACGAGAGCATCCACTCCTTGCGCGATGTGCAGGCTGCCGTTCATCTCTGGGAGCAGAATGGCATCCGCGACCGGCTCGTCATCAATATCAAGCCACCCCGTGTTTCCGGGTTTGCTGAGGCGATCGCCATTGCCCGCTACTGCCGGTTCCAAGGCGTGAAAACGTGGATTGGCGGAATGCTCGACAGCGCCTGGGGCAAAGCGATGAATCTCAATTTCAACGGTCTCCCTGAGATTGATCTTCCCGGCGATCATTTCTCCCCGAGCGGGGCCTACTTCGAGCAGGATGTCGTACCAACACCGCTCGCCGCCCACGACGGCTGCTATCACCTAACGGACGCAGTCTCGGCCGGTGTCACATTCGACTGGGGCGCCTTCGAGCGGCTCGCGGTTAAAGCATGCGAGGTTGAATGCGGTGGCTAAGCTAATGAGATTGTCCCGCATCAGTAGTACCGGCTCGTGTAGGGTGCATATCGTCTACCCTGAATGCCGCGTACCGAAACGCGATAGGTGACAAGATATGCTGACGACAGATCTTCTTTACCAACGCGATAGCTATCTGCGCACCTGGGAAGCGACGGTCACCGCTGCCGATCCTGCCTCGGGCACGGTGATGCTCGATCGGACGGCATTTTATCCCGGAGGGGGCGGCCAGCCAGCGGACACCGGAACGATCACCAGGCTGGCAGACGGTCACACCTGGCAGGTAACAGCGGTCCGCAAGGAGGGTCAAGCGGTCCTTCATACGCTGCACCCAGCCGACCCGCTCCCTGAGGTGGGTGAAACGGTCAGGTGCGAGCTCGACTGGGAGACGCGCTACCGCCTGATGCGGACGCACACGGCGCTTCACGTCCTTTGCGGTGTTGTCTACCGCGACTACGGCGCGCTCGTAACCGGCGGCAACATGGGGCCAGACAAGGCACGCATGGATTTCGAATTAGACGATCTTTCTCCCGAGCGTGTGGCCGCGATCGAGCGGCGGGCCAACGAGGAAATAGCCAAGGGACGGGAGGTTCGCGTGCGCATTCTTCCCCGCGAGGAAGCGTTTCAGATTCCCGATCTGATCCGGACCAAAGTGAATCTCTTACCGGAAGGGATCACTGAGGTGCGGACGGTCGAGGTTGTGGGTCTCGACCTGCAGGCCGACGGCGGCACACACGTTGCGAACACTCGCGAGGTTGGGGGGATCAAGGTCGTTGGCACGCGCTCGAAAGGAAAGAGCAACAAACGGCTCGAAATCGTTCTGGTTGACGAAATGCGCCAGGAGTAGCACGAAGCATGACCGTGACGGAGAGCGGGATCGCCCTGACGTCTCAACCGGCGCGCCTCGCCCGCCGGTCTACGGCATTTGCGGTTTCACCTTGGAGCGACGCATGGGAAGCCATCGCTCACAATCCTGACGGAATCTACTTTGGCAATGGCGCCCCTGCGCCGGAAGGCATGCCGCTAGAGCGTCTACAAATGGCTGCCGCTCGCGCCTGGTCCGAGGTCGGCGACAGCCTCGACTACGGTGAGCTCGAAGGGTATCTCCCACTTCGAGAACTGATTGCGCAGCGCATGATTCACCGCGGCGTGTCGGTTACTCCCGGCGAAATCATGGTCACCAATGGGAGCCAACAAGGTATTGATCTCATTGCCCGCTTGTTCATTGATCCCGGCGACACCATCATCGTCGAAGGGCCAACCTACATCGGCGCTATGCAGGCGTTTGACGCCTATGAGGCCAAATACCTGGTTGCCCCAGTGGACGAGCAGGGCATTGATGTCGAACGCCTGGCCGATCTCCTGGCCCGGTCACACGCACGGCCTAAGCTGCTATACACGATTCCGACCTTTCAAAATCCCACGGGCACAACCTTGAGTCCTGCCAGGCGCGCCGCCCTTCTCGAACTCGCCAGGACCTACGGATTCGTCATCGTGGAAGATGATCCCTACGAGGAGTTGTATTACGGTCAGCCGCCAGAGCCGGCACTCCGCGCGGTTGATCCCAGCGTGATCTATCTCGGCACGTTTTCCAAGACGATTGCGCCAGCGATTCGGGTTGGCTGGGTCATCGTGCCTCCGGCGCTGATGGGTCTTATGTTGATGGCCAAGGAAGGGGCGGATATTCACACCAATCGCGTCGTGATGCGCACCGTGTACCACGCTGCCGCCGGCTTCCTCGATGAGCACGTCACGAAATTGCGGGCAATGTACTGTCAGCGACGTGACGCCCTGCTTCGTGGGCTTCGCGACTATGCTCCGGAAGGCGTGCGTTGGATCACACCAGAGGGAGGGTTCTTCGTCTGGGTTGAGCTGCCGAGCCACCTAAGCGCAGATCGTCTCCTTCCCATTGCCGCGGCTCATGGCGTCGCGTTCCTTCCCGGTGCCTGGTTTTATCCTGGCGAGGAGCGTCCGGCATTCGGATTGCGGCTCAGCTTTTCCGCCCTCAGCGAAGAGCGCATTCGCGAAGGCGCGCGACGTCTGGGCGCTGCACTGCGTGAATACGTCACGCGGCAGGACTAATGGCGTCAACGGCATGGGAGCCACGAGGCAACATCTCGTGGCCTGATCTGTGCTACCCTCATTGCTGCCGGCAGCGCGTGACCGCCGGTCCCCTCAGACGAGGGCGCCGTGTGAAGCCGAAGAGCAATGCCCGATCTTCCTAGTCTGCCAAACACGGAGAATCACCTGCTCTGGCTGTTGATCGGCCTTTGCGTGATCATGCTCTTCACGCTCCAGGCCGTGGAAACCGCGGTCGAAGGCGCCTGGCCACACGAGCGCAGGCCGACTCGGATGCTCCCAAGAGAGCGCACAGCCCAGGCGGTCTGGGGTGTGGTGGCGCTCCTTGTTCTACCCGGGGCGCTCCTGGCAATTCTCAATCTCGGCGTCATCGTTTGGCGCGATGTGCAGCGCCCTGAGACCTTATCTCTCGGCAGCTTGTTGGTCGGACTCGGCTGGGGTGTCTTTCTGCTCGCCAGCGATGACCGGTTGCGAGTCCGGCGGTATCTTACGTCAATTGGACCAGTGGCGCCGATTGCGCTGCTTGCCATCTTGCTCGCTGGCGATGTGCTGTTGTTGATGGCGTTTTTGGAGATCCGCCCCTCGGTTGAGGCAGTCAGAGATGCTTTGCCGCTGCTGAGTCGCATCTATGGCTAGGACGTTCATGGCCCAGCTCACCGGCCAGGAATGCGCGCGCACCGGGGGGACGAAGGAAGAACTTCGTGGAGCCGGCGACCAGCAGGCGCCGCTAGCGGGCACGTGAGCTGTACAATGAGCCGGGACAGCGAGCGATCATTGCGACAACTCACTGAGCCCTTGCCAGCACCGGATCAAGGCGTGCGCGATCTGGTGCCTCCCGCGCCAACGTCACTCGTCGCTCCCGGGGCGAGAGCGCCAGCGATGCGCCGGACAGCGCTACTGCGAGACGATACCTTCAGACTGTATTGGCTCTCCCGCCTCCTGGCCCAGCTTGGGCAAAACGCGTTGCTCTATGCGCTGCTGGTGATCGTTGTTGACCGAACCGATGCCTCGTTTTACAACTCGCTATTCGTTGTCTGCGCGATTCTCCCGTCGCTCGCCTTTGGTCTACCCGCTGGGGTTGTTGTGGACTCCGTGCCGAGACGCCCCCTGCTCCTCATCCTGAATCTGTTTCGCTTCTCATTTGTGCTGGCCCTAGTGGCGAATAATCCCTCGCTGCCAGGGATCTTCGCCGCGACGCTTGGCCTGTGGGTGATCCACCAGTTCTATGCGCCGGCCGAGGCGTCGCTGCTGGCCTCGCTGGTACCGCGGGAGCGGTTGCCCGCTGCGCAAGCCATGGCGAATCTCGCGCTGACCATCGCTCAGGGTCTTGGGCTCGTGCTCCTTGCTCCGCTCTTGCTCAAGACTGCCGGTCCAGCCGCCTTGTTTACCCTGTGCGGCACGTTCTTCATCCTTGCGGCCTTGTGCGTCGGGCTGCTGCCTCCGCTGGAGGATCATCTCCAGCATTCCAACGCATATCGCCGGCCACGCTCGGTACGTGAGGCGCTGTCGGGTGGCTGGCGAGTCGCTCGCAATGACCACGTCATCTACGAGGTGCTGACCGATGACGTTCTCGTCGGGATCGGTGGGAGTGCGCTTGTTGTGATCACTCCGCTCTACCTCAAGGGAGTCTTAGACACGGCAGCGGAGAACACCGTCTTTGTCTTTGCGCCTGCGGCGCTCGGCCTGGTCTTTGGATTACGCGTCTCACCGGCGCTCGGCCGCTTTGTCGGGCCTCGCCGCGCCGCAACCTCCGGCTTGATGCTCTTTGCAGCCTGCATTGCCGCCTTCGGTTTCCTCATCCCGATGTATACGTTCCTTACCCACGCCTTGCGCCTGCCGATCGATTCCATCGCCGCCTCGCTTCACCTCACTCCTCTCGTCCTCTTGGTGATGGTCATGTCCATCCCGGCGGGCTTTGCGACTTCGGTCGTGAGCGTCTGCGCCCGATCGGTGCTGCTGGCACGCACACCGCCGGCAGCCCGCGGTCAAGTCATCGCAACGCAATCACTCATCCAGAACATTGGAGCGTTGATTCCGACGTTGCTCGCTGGTGTGGCCGCCGACGTGTTTGGAGTGGAGCGCGTTGCCGTCGCGATTGCCGCGCTCCTCGCAGGCGGTGCTATTGCGGCGCTGACGAAGTACCGGCCCGCTCCGCTGCCAGCGCCCGCCTCGTAGGGCCGCTTGATAGCAGCGAGCCGTCAGGAGACCGGTGGCTAGCGGCTCCTGGCCGTGAGCGGCTTCACCGCTACATGAATCGCGACGGTACCCGCGCCCCTCAGACGGAAGGTGACCTCGCTGAATCCAGCATTGCGCATGAGCGACGCTAGTGCGCTGGCCGGGGGGAACGCCGCGACCGACCGAGGCAGGTACCGGTACGCAATCGGGTCACCGCTGAGAAGACCGCCGACAAAGGGGACGACGCGGGTAAAATACCAATTGAACACCCAGCCAATGACGGGACGCTGCAATGGTGTCATTTCGAGGCACACGAGCCGCCCCCCTGGGCGGAGCACGCGATTCATCTCCCGCAGCGCTTGTTCGTAATTCGCCATGTTCCTGAGTCCAAACGCCACCGTGCAGGCGTCGAACTGGCCATCCGCAAATGGCAGGCGGAGCGCATCTCCTACCGCCCATGCCATGCCCTGGCGCTTGCGTGCCTTCTCGGTCGCCGTTCGCACCATTGGCGCCGCGAAGTCAAGGCCGACGACGAAGACGGCTCCCGCGTCAGCGAGCGCCAACGCCAGATCACCCGTTCCGGTGGCCACGTCGAGCACACGCGCTTGACGCGTATCGGCGCCGACCGCCAGCCGCGCGGCTTCCCTGCGCCAGCGAACATCCTGGCTGCCGGTCATCAGCCGATTCATCACATCGTAGCGACGGACAATCCGGCTAAACATCCGGCGGACCTCCGCCGCGTCTTCGAGCGCTCCGGTCGCTGGAGCACTATCGCCTGGCCCGGAGACCGTCTGACTTCCTCTGTGCGTTCCAGTCGGTTCGTTCTTCACGCGCATGACCTAAATGCGTTGCCGAAGCTGGCGCCGGAGCACTTTGCCAGCAGCGTTTCGGGGCAGTGCTTCAACCCACACGATGCGCCGGGGGCATTTATAGCGCGCCAGCCGCTCCGCGCAGAACGCCCGCAACTCCTCATCGGCAAGGCGCGCACCCGGCCTGAGCCGGACAAACGCGACCGGCACCTCGCCCCACACGGCATCATCCTCGCCCGTCACCGCGGCTTCCATCACCGCCGGATGCGCCGCAAGCACGGCTTCGACTTCCGCCGGATAAACGTTTTCTCCCCCGGAGATAATCAAATCCTCCCGGCGACTCAGAACATAGAGATAACCATCGTCATCCAACCAGCCGAGGTCACCGGTCCGCAGCCAGCCATCCACCCGCTCGGCCGCCTGCCCGGCTGCCCGGCCAATGTAGCCAGGCGAGACAGTTGGCCCGCGGACGACGATCTCACCGTGCGTACGCGGTGGCACAGGCCCGCCTTCCGACTCGATGCGGACCTCCGTGACCGGGAGCGGCACGCCAGAGGAGCCCAATCGCTCGCGGACCCGATCTGGCAGCAGCGTCGTGACCTGAGATGCCGCCTCGGTCAACCCGTATGTCGGTGCGATTGGCACCCCACGGGCGAGGCACTCCTCAAGCAGAGGCGTGGGCGCTGGCCCCCCGCCGAGGAGGACACAGCGCAGCGTCGCTGGAAACGGCCGGTCTCCGCGCGCTTCGAGAACGCGCTGGAGCATTGCCGGCACAACGGAGACCAGCGTGATCTGCTCGGTGTCAATCGCCCAGTTGACACGCTCGGCATCAAAG
>FWPU01007937.1_pt1 | contig 18764 bp, 12 predicted proteins | sample 2228361 | NCBI WGS metagenome assembly FWPU01 (sample SAMEA103939777, study PRJEB20133) | metagenome
TTCTTGGGCGCGGTCGCACCAGAGGGCTCACTTTCAACCCCTCGATATGGCAGTCGGCCGACACCCAGCGCCAACAATCCGAGTGGCGGCAGCAGTGGCGGGAGTCCCAGGAGGTGCCAATCGGGACGCCTCAACAGTTGGGACCGCCGCCGGCCCCCGGCCTTGCCCAGCATGCCGAGGCTCCGCAAGTCCCCGCCCCGCCCGCCGCAACTCCGCCAGCAGAAGAACGCTGGTTTCGTTCGCCCCCCGCGGGCCGAGCGCAGGCTGGGATGTCGCCTGCACCGGCCAGCACCGGCGCTGTCCGGGCCGAAACGGGCGCATCCCCCGGAGGAGCGGCACCTGTCCGGCTGCCGCAGGTTAGTCTGGAAGTTGGGTTCAGCCCACCCGCCGGTTCGCGCGGCCCTGGGCCATTTTTGACCGCTTTGTTAACCCGCACCCCCCAGATAGCCAGGGTCTCACCCATCTCAGTTACTATGGAGAGCGACACAGCCGTGCTCCGCGGCCAGGTCCGTTCGCCTCGCGACCGGCAGCTCGCCGAAGATATCGTGCGGCTTGAGCCGGGCGTTTGGGAAGTGCGGAACGAGCTGGTGGTGACTGGGCAGTAATCAGAAATTGGGGGAGCCGAGGTTGGACCGTGGAGGCGGCGGCGCTGCTGCCGGCTGATAGCGGAGGGCCCTACACGATCGTGGCGTCGTTGCCGGCGACCAGCCTGCGTGTCTGGAACGTCCCCTGTCCTCTGTCTGGCCCCGGGGCTTGACGCGGGGCTCAAACCTCTTCATGCTGCAACGCAGAGGGCTGGCGGTGCGCGTCCCGTGGCCACCCGGTAGTCGGCCGTGCCATCGGCGCGCAAAATCGGCCGCGCCACAGGCGCGCAAAAAAGGGGGCCTATGACGAGCCACTCCCACCGTGGCTTGATCGAGCGGCAAGGGCAAGGTAACCGCCCGACCACCGTTCGTCAGAGGCCCCACGGGCCAGCCTTCAATCAGGGCCAAGGCTTTCGTTGACCAGCGGTCGGTTTTCGCATACGGCGTGCCAAAATGGGCCGGATGCGGACCGTGGTCGGGGTGCTGGATGCAAAGTGTTGTCGGACAGATAGTTACAGAAACAGGCGGGGTTGTTGCCGGTATGGGGCCGGCTCGACGGGGCCCACCAGGGCGGTAAACTTGCTGCGCCATTTTGCGCCGATTGCCGCAGTTTGAAGCGCCCGCGCCGATGGAAACCGCTATGAATGGGGTTTCAGAGCCATTCCGGAATTGCGCCGGTTCGCAGGGCGGTGCCGGGTCGCAAGCGGGTTGCTCGGATAGTTTTGCCGCCGCGGGCCTCGGGCAGGCAGCGGCGGGCCAGGGGGTCGCCGCCCCAACAAGGGCCGATCGCGTGATCCTCCTGGTCAATCCCACGGCAGGTTCGGGGAAAGGTCGGTGCCTGGCCGATCGGCTGGCCGGCGCCCTCCACCGCCAGGGGATGCGCGTGGAGGTCGTTGGCGAGCTTGGGGAAGCGGCCGAGGCAGCCAAGCACCTTCATGCCGCGGGTCGGCTCCGCGCGCTGGTGGGCGTGGGCGGGGACGGGACGGCCGCTGCCCTGGCCAATGGGACCACACCGGGCGTCCCCTTGGCGTTCTATCCGGCTGGGACGAGCAACCTGGTGGCCCGCCAGCTTGGGTATTCGGCCCATGTCGAGCGGTTCGTTCGCGGGCTGGTCGCTGGCCGATGTGTCCGGTTGGACGCCGGGTGTGCCGGAGGCCGGCTGTTCTTGGCCATGCTGGGGTGTGGTTTCGACGCGGCGGTGGTGCACGAGGTTCATGCACGGCGCGTGGGCTCCGACTGCCAAAACATCAGTTACTGGAGCTACGTCAAACCGGTTCTCCATTCCATCCGTACTTATGAATATCCGGAAATCCACGTCGAGCTGGCCGGTCCGGCGGCGAACGGCGCGGAGGAATCGGGGCCAGCATACGCCGGAAGGTGGGTGTTCGTGTTCAACCTTCCGCTGTACGGTTGGGGTTTGCGGTTTGCGCGGGGGGCGATCGCCTGGGACGGCTGGCTGGACCTGTATTCCTTCTATCGAGGGGGATTCTGGGCGGGCATGCAGTATTTAATGGCCCTGGAGTTGGGTTGGCACCATCGATCCCCCGAGTGCCGTTGGCAGCGGATCCGGCAAGTGCGACTTTGGTCGCCCGGCAAAGTGCCGTATCAACTCGACGGCGACCCTGGAGGATGCCTGCCGGTGGAGGTGCACCTGGTGCCCGGCCGGGTCACTGTCGTCGTGCCGCCCCGGTAGCCGGCGTTCAAGACGCGCGATGTCCGCACCAGCGGGCGCGGCAGGCTAACAGGCGGGCCAACCGGCGGGCAGGGTGCCGCCGACTAGCCGGCGGACAAGGAGCAAACAACTGGCGTGCCCAACAATCCTGCTACGATCGGACCGTATCGCTGCGGTCGGGGTCAGCCCCTGATGGTCATCGCCGGGCCCTGCGTCATCGAGGACGAGACGTCGGCGCTGGACATTGCCCGGCGCCTGGCCGAGCTGGCCCAGACGTTGAATGTGCCACTGGTATTCAAGGCATCGTTCGACAAGGCCAACCGGACCAGTCTGGCCTCGTTCCGCGGGCCGGGCTTGGAGCAGGGGCTGGCCGTGCTCGCCCGAGTTCGCCAGACCACGGGCCTGCCGGTCACCACCGACATCCACGAGAGCTACCAGGCGGCCGAGGTCGGCCGGGTCTGCGACCTCATCCAGGTGCCGGCGTTTTTATGTCGGCAAACCGACCTGCTGTTGGCGGCGGCCCGCACCGGCCGGCCCGTCCACGTCAAGAAAGGGCAATTCCTGGCACCCGCGGATATGGCCCATGTGGTGGCCAAGCTCGAGGCGGCCGGCTGCCGGGATATCCTCCTGGGCGAGCGGGGGACGTTTTTCGGTTACGGCCGGCTGGTCAACGACTTCCGCTCCATTCCCCAGATGCAGGCCCTGGGCGTGCCGGTGGTGTTCGATGCCACGCACAGCGTGCAGGAGCCCGGGGGGCTGGGCTCGGCCAGCGGAGGCAACCGGCGGATGGTCGAGCCGCTTGCCCGGGCAGCCGCGGCAATCGGCGCCGACGCCCTGTTTTTTGAAACCCACCCCGATCCGGAGCGGGCCCCCAGCGACGGCCCGAACATGGTCCCTTTGGACCAATTCGGCCGGATGCTTGCCCGGGTGCTGCAAATCCATCGAACCGTGCGGGCCATGGAGAGTTCTGAATCTGAGCCGGCCGGGCCGCCCGATTCCCCAGCCGCCAGCCGTGAGGCGTGAGTCCCACCTTCTTTTTTTTCCGGCAATAGTCGCGAGTCCGGCGATGGAGCCTTCTTTGAAACCGCAAGCCAAAACCGCTGACAAACGCCTTGGGCCATTTGGGCGCGTACCCCGAAGCGACGGGCCACCCGGCCGTCGCCAGCCGGCCAATAAGGCCTCTGTCTGGTGTCGAAAGTGCGCGGCCGCCGGCATACGCCCCCAGGGTTTGTTCCGCAGGGGTGGGCGGCTCCGAGGTCTCGGATGGGCGGCCTGGGCGGTCCTTGTGGGCGTGCTGGCCGTGTCCGCGGGTTGCCGGAAGGCCCAGCCCGTACGCACCGTGCAGGCCAATCCCGAGGACGTGCATCGCCGCACGAACGAGGCATTCGTGTATGCCATCCAGACCATCAGCCAGTTGAACGAGTACAACTCGGAGGAGGCATTCCTGCAGGCGATGGACCGGCTGGACCAGTGGGTTCGCCAGCAAAGCCCTCCGCCCGACTGGAAGGTCGATCCCCTGGCTGCCCCGCTGGTGGCGGTGTTCGGCGAGTTCGCATCGCGCATTCGCCCCATCCACACCCAGTTGACCGAGCCGCGGACCCTTTTGGAGCTGAAAGCCCTTGCCCGCCAACTGGAGCGCGTGCCAGAGCGTCTGGAAGCGCTGGGCCAGCGTCGGAACCTGGCCGATCTGGAAGCGCTGGGCCAGCGGTACACCCAGGTTCTCAAAGAGATCGAAGGCGCGGTGCGCCAGGGCGACGCTACGCAGCGGGAAGAGGTGGAGGCGCGGATCGTCGAGGCGTTTTTCAAGCGGGTCCGGGACCCGGCCCGCCAGGCCCAGGTCCGGGAGCTGCTGGCGGTCGCCCAGTGGTTGGACGACCCCTCGCGGCTGAAAGAGTTCGTGCGCCTGGCTGAACTGGCTACGCGATTGGAAACGCTGTTGAAGCGTCCGGATGCTGCCCAGTGGCCGGCGCTTTTGGCCGAGTTCGAAGACACCGCCCAGCGGTTTCTCCGCGGGGGTCCGCCCACCAAGCTGGTGATCCAGACCCGTTTTCTGGTCGAGCAGATGGCCGATCTGGGGCGGATGCAGGATTACGTCGAGCTGCTGGGTCTGGAGCGGGTGCTGGATACGCTGGCCGAACGCTTGCGGATTGCAGCCAATCGGGCTGGGCGCGAGGATCTTCGCGACCTGGCGCGCCGTTTTGCCGCTGCCGGGCGCGATCGCGATTTGGCCCAGCTCCGGACCCTGGAAAACGAGTTACTCGCCCTGGCCCAGCCCCATGGGTTGGCCGACCTCGCCCGGCTGGAGCCGCAATTGAAAAGTGCGGCCGGTGCGCTGGCCGAGCTGGCCGCCCTGGCTTCCGACGGGGCCCAGAAAACCGGCCTGGAGGCCCTCAAAGCCCTGGGCAGCTATTGCCAGGAAGCAGGCAAACGCATCGGGGAGGTCGTGGCCGAGATGCGTGCCTTCCCGGCCAGCGGCGCCAAGGAGGACCGGCAGGGCCAGGACGTTCGGCTCAACGAACTCAGTGCCCGCTGTGGAGACCTCGCCCAGCGCGTGGAGCTGATGGATGGCGAGTTCGAATACCTGGCCGGGGCCAAACAGCCACAGTTCTATGCGCAAGACCAGGCGGCGATGCGGGAGGCGGTGTTCCTGCGCGACCTGTCGCGGTGGGCCCGGGGAGACGAGTTCGACGACGTCAGCCGCGCCCGCCGCCTGTTCGACTGGGTGGTGCGCAATATCCAACTGGAGGCCTCCCCGCGCCCGGGCAGCGGCGTGGTGCGCGTGCCCCAGTACCCGCTGGAGACGCTGTTTTTGGGCCGGGGAACGGCGGCCGAACGTGCCTGGGTGTTCATCCTGCTGGCCCGGCAGCAAGGCATCGATGCCGCCATGCTGGCCGTGCCCGACCCCTCGGACCCCAAGGGCGAACCACGCCCCTGGGCCATCGGCGTGCTCAGCGAAGGCGAAATCTATCTGTTCGATGCCCAGTTGGGCCTGCCTGTTCCGGCCCGCAATGGGGTGAAGCGCTCGGCGGCCGGCCCGCTGGAAATCGTCCCCGCCACGCTCAGCGAGGCGGCCCGCGACGAATCGATCCTCTCCCAGCTCGATCTCAGCTCGGCGCAGCCTTACCCGGTGCGGGCCAGCCAGCTCGGCAAGGTGGTGGTCCTGCTGGAGGCTTCCCCCTCGTACTTGACGCTGCGGATGAAACTGATCGAGGGCCAGCTCAGCGGCGACGACCGCATGGTGCTCAGCGCGTCGCCCGCCGCCCAGGCCCAGCGCTTCCAAACCTGCAAGCACGTGGGCCAGGTCCGCCTGTGGCCGCACCCCTACCAGACGCTGCTGGTGCGCCTGATCCTGGGGCCCGACCTGGCCCACTGGCAGGCCCAGGCGTTCGCGCCGTTTCAGGCCCCTTCGCTGGTCGAGGGCCGGCTGGTGGCTTCGTTCGTCGAAGAGCCGGTGGCCCCGCTGTTCCTCAAAGCCAGCCCCAAGCAGAGCGAGCAAGTCCAGCGCCGCCGGCGGACCACCGCCGAACAACGCCGCGAGGCGCCCCCGGCCACCCCCCTGGGACAAGGCCGCCTCCTCCACCTCCGCGGAAAACTCCAGGGCGAGGCCAGCGCCTCGCACTTCTATCAGATGGCCCGGCCGTCGGAACGCGAGCTGGCCCTGCACGGCCAGCTTTCGGCCCAGGAACGGGCCATCATCCTCGAAGCCAAACAAAACGCCAGCTACTGGTTGGGCCTGATGGCGCTGGAGCAGAAGAACTATTCATCGGCCATCGACTACCTGACCACACGCACGCTGCTGGCCTTCCCCGGTACGCCCTGGACCCCCGGTGCGAAATACAATCTGGCCCGGGTGTACGAGGCCCAGGGCCAGGCCCTCAAAGCCGCCCAACTGTATCGCGAAAACGCCGGGGCCCCCCAAGGCTACGGCGACTTGTTGCGGGCCAAGTGGCTGGAACGCTTCGCTGCGGCACCCGGCGAAAAGCCCAAACCCAAGGCCGAGATGGAACTCCCCGGGTTGCCCGAACTGCCAGGATTGCCCACGCCACCCCAAACCCCGAAAAAATAAGGGCTTTCCATCGCCTGACCCCAGTGTGGGTGTGCCGCCGCTTGCAGGCGGAACGCGGAGCGCAAGGATTCATGGGCCGCTCGGGCTATTCCTGCCACGGCGTGCCGGGTACCCGCAATGCGGTTTGGACCTTTTGGCGGCATAGCTTGAATCCGGTCAGGGCGAGTGCATTGCCGTCGAAGAAACAGCCGCGGGCCGCATTCACGCAGTAGCACACCCAAGCCCCCGACCGCCGAGTGCGAGTGCCTGATGGCCACGTTTGCCACCCCTGCTGGCGCGCGGCACGATGGTTTAGACTGGTGGAAAATACGTACCGCAGGCTGGGGCCCTGCGGCGGGGCCGCGAGGGCCCCAAGCCATCTGCCGCCCAAGTGCTTGCACGCCGAATGTGTCTGTATTGCCGGGAGGCTCCGCCGATGAAGGCTCGACGACAATTGTTGGTCATTCTGGCTGCCATCGGGCTTTGCGCGTGGGTTTTGGGAGGACGCCGCGGGGCCGCGCAGGCCCCCGCGCAGGGCCTGGCAGACGGGACTCCGGTGAAGGCGGTACTCGACACGGCCGTGGCCGGCGAGAACCTCCTTCGGCCAGATCGCTTCACGAAGTATGAGCAAGGGTTCGATCGCCAGGGCGAGGTGTTCCTGTGCGACAACGGGAGCGATGCTTCGTCGCCCCGCGGCGTGTCGCAAAGCGTCGAGTTGAACCAGACGCGGCCGGAGCCGATCGTGGCGACGGCCTGGAGCAAGGCCGAGGGGGTGACCGGTTCGGCCGACGCCGATTATTCGCTCTACCTGGACCTGTTGTACGACGACGGGACGCCGCTGTGGGGGCAGTCGGCCAGCTTTGCCACGGGCACGCACGACTGGCAGCCGCGGCGGGTCGTGGTGTTGCCCGAGAAGCCGGTCAAGCGGGTTTCGTTCTATCTGCTTTTTCGCCGTCACGGGGGCAAGGCGTGGTTCCGCGACCCGGAACTGCGCGTGGTGCCGACACCGCGCGGGGCGGCACTATTCGACGGCGTGCCGGTCGTGCAGCGCATGGCCGCGGTCGAGGGGTTCCAGGTGCGCGACGTGGCGGCCGGGAGCGATTTTGTGGCCATCCGGCGGCAGGCGCTGGGGCTTCGCCTGGAATGGACGCAGAGCCAAGAGGGGGCGGGACGATTGTTGGACGTCACGCTCCGCGACACCACCGGCAAAGACCGGGCGGTAACGCTAGTGTATGCGGTGCCGGTTGGGGTGCGGACGTCGGCCGAAGGCCCCGGGGCCGCGCCGGCCGCCGGTCCCCCGCCCGGCGCCCTGCAGGTGCGGTGGCTGGAGGACCCCCGCCGCAGCATCCCGGCCGTCGCCCCGCGCGAGTACATGCTGGCCAGCCGCTTTCAGGTGGGGGCCAATGGCCGGCTGTCGCGCTATCCGCTGGGCGCCGTAGCCCTGGGCCGGCGGGGGATGGCTTTGGGGATCGACATGCTCCGGCCGGCGTTTTTCCGCATCGGATATAACGCCGCCACCCGCGAGCTGTTTTTGGCCTACGATCTGGGGCTTGCGCCGGAAAAACCGGAAGCCCATGTGCGGTTCTGCGTGTTTCCGTTCGACGCAACCTGGGACTTCCGCGGGGCCCTGGCCGCGTACTACGACCTTTTTCCCGAGCACTTCCGTTCGCGCATCGCTCGGCAAGGGCTTTGGATGCCGTTTGCGAAGATCAGTCGGGTGAAAGGGTGGGAGGACTTCGGGTTCCGATTCAAGGAGGGCCACGACGAGACGGCCTGGGACGACGCCCACGGGATCCTCACCTTCCGCTATACCGAACCGATGACATGGTGGATGCCCATGCCGCAATCGATGCCGCGGACGTACGCGGCGGCCCTTGGCGAGGCGCGGCGGCTGGCGGAGGCCGGCCGGCGCGAAGCCCAGGCCCTGTGGACCAGCGGCTTTCACAACGCCCAGGGGGAATTCCCGGCCCGACTGCTGGATACCCCCTGGTGCCACGGCGCGGTGTGGAGCATGAACTCGATGCCGGGCATCGCCGGCGAGGTGACCGATTTCAAGAACAAGTGGAATCCCCAGATCCGCGAGTCGCTCTATGGGCCGCAGCGGCGGGCGGACCTGGACGGCGAGTACGTCGATTCCAGCGAGGGGTACGTGACCGACGCACTGGACTTCCGCCGTGACCATTTCGCCGCGGCCAGCACGCCCCTGGTCTTCGCCCCGGACACGTACCGCCCCGCCATCTTTCGTGGGCTGGTGGCCTTCGAATACGTCCGCGCAATCGCCGCCGAGGTCCACGCCATGGGCAAGTTCATGATGGCCAATGGCGCCCCCACGCGGCTGCCGTGGCTGTGCCCGATGCTCGATGTGTTGGGGACGGAGACGAACTGGAATCCGGGCGGCCGATGGCGCCCCATGTCCGACGCCGATCTCCTCTACCGCCGCGCCCTGTGCCGGGGGAAGCCCTATTGCTTCCTGATGAACACCGAGTTCGAGCGGTTCGGCCCGGAACGGGTCGAGAAGTACATGAAGCGCTCGCTGGCTTACGGCATGTTTCCCGGGTTCTTCAGCCCCAACGCCTCGCAGGGGCACTATTTCACCCGGCCGGAACTGTACGACCGGGACCGCCCCTTGTTCCAAAAATATGTCCCCTTGTGCCGCCGCGTGGCCGAGGCGGGGTGGGAACCCATCCCCCAGGCCCGCTCCAGCGATCCCCAGGTGTACGTCGAGCGGTTCGGCCGCCAGAAGCCCTTTTACCTCACCGTGTTCAACGATAGCCCCCAGCGCCGCCGGGTGACGCTTGAGCTGGACGGTCCTTCGCCTTCGGCCTGCCGCGAACTGGTTCGGGGGCACACCCTGACCTGGCATGATAAGACCACCACTTTCGAACTCGACGCCGAGGACGTCGCCGTGCTCGAAATCCAGTAGCGCCGCCCCGACGCCCGTACCATGCGGAGCCGATGGGGCGGCTGCCGTTGTGCCACGACCATTCACTGCGGCCCAAACGCACCCACCGTCGGCCGCGCAAAATCCAATCGCGGCGCCTCGCCCGCCGGGTGGGCGTATTGCGAGGCCAAAGGGACCAGGGCTTCGCCCGGAGGCATACCGGGCACTGGGGGCACGTCGAGTTCGGGGGCTTGCCACACAGCAGCGGCGTGGCGGATCGCAGCGGCACTCAGCCGGTAGTCGTGCCGGTCCGGCGCGCGGAACAAGTCGAACCCGAATCGCTGGAACGTATTCTCTCGGGTCGAAAGGCCGGTGCCGGCGGCGCTGGCCGCATAATCGCCGCTGAACCAGTTGGCCTTCCCGGTGACGTTTTTCAAAAGAGCCCCGTTACGGACCGCGGCGACCACCTGGCGGGCCTGCCGCACGCCACCATCGCTGACGAGGTTCCCCAGCAGCCGGGCACGCGCCTTGGCGGCCGAAAGCTCCACCACCGGAGCCACAAACGGCGTGACGATCGTATTGAAGGCCAAATACAGCGTGCCGTCGTGTTCGCGCCCGCCGTCCTGGCCAAAGTGAATCACCGCCCGATTCCCCCGGCACTGCGGGTCCTTCACCACGAGGTTGCCCAGCAGCACGGTGTGGCTTTCGGGCAGTGCGGTCTCGGCCGCATCGACCAGATCCAACTCGCGGTTGGCCGAATGGTGGATGAAACAGTACTCGATGCGGTTGGCGTGCGCCCGGCTCTTGACATTGTGCCCGGTGGTGCTCCCGTGGACCTCGCAGAACCGAAGCGTCACGCTGGCACCGCCCAAATACAGGTTATGGTTGTGCCCCGGATCTGCGGTACTGCCGTTACGGTAGATCACGCAGTGTTCAATCCGCTGGTTCAGGGCCGCCCGGAGGGTGCCATCGCCGTTGGACATGATGCCCATGTCGTTGTCGTGGATCGAGCAGTTGCGCACAATCACGTGGTTGGCCTGATTGATCCGCACGCCGGCGCCGTTATGGGTGTCGTTGTGGGCGTCGGTCAATTCGAAGCCTTCCAGCACGCAGTGGTCGGCCCCCCGATTGAACTGGAAGATGGCACGGGGCGTGCTGCCGGCGCCGCTGTAGGAGAATCCCCGGCCGGAGATCTTGACCCACCGCTGACCGGCCCCCGGCACCGCGAGAAAGGTCAGCCGCGGCCGGCGCACATTCAAAGCGGCTCGCACATAGGGCCTGCCGTCGGGAAGGGGGTAAACCCGGATGATGTCGCCCGGTTGGGCCCGGGCCAGCGCGTCTTCGATCCGCGAGAAGGCCTTTTGGGGCCCGACTTCCAGGATCTCGGCCGCTGCCTGCACAGCCGGCAAGAACAACAGGACCAGTGCGACCAGGCAAGCGAGCCAGAGCCATCGAAAACCGCAAGGCGTTAGGTACCCAGGCATGGCCGAACCTCCTCCAAACAACCACCAGGCAACCCCGGATGCTTTCGAGTGTACCGCCGCGGCAGGCCGCGGTCACCGGGGGGGCGGGCGCGTCGTCCGCCTATCGCAGGACTTCCAGGGGCTTCAGGCGCATGGCGCTCCAGGCGGGCACGACTCCGCCTACCAGGCCCATCGCCAAAGCCAGCAGGAGCCCCACGCCCAGGATCTGGGCATCGACCACCAGGCGGAAGACGACGAACTTGCCTCCGCCGGCGTGCCCGCTGATGACGCTGGTGGCCGACCAGCCGTCGGCCAGCGCGCCCAATGCGCAGCCCAACAATCCGCCCACCAGGGCGATGACCAGCGATTCCAACAAGAACGCCACCAGGATTTGGCGGCGGCCGTACCCCAGCAGGCGCAATACGCCGATGTCGCGGCGGCGCTGGCTGACCGCGGCAAACATCGTGTTCATCACGCCGAACACGCCGCCGATGGCGATGAAGAAAGTGACCACCGCGATGGCCACCAGGAACTGCGTGGTCGTCTGGGTGAGGTTTTCGTAGTATTCGGTTTCCACATAGGCCTTGACTTTGGCCTTGTCGTATTCGTGTTCCAGGAAGTTCTTGAACCGGGTGGCGGCGGCGGGGCCGGCCGTGCGAACCACCAAGGTCGTGTACCCTTCCTTGCCCACCAGGGGTCCCACGACCGATCGCTTGGCCCAGATCTCGGAATTGAAGGTCGTGGCCTCGGAGTCCATGATGCCCACGACGATCCAGGTGCGGTCGGCCAGCTCGAACAGGTCTCCCACTTCCAGGCGGTCGGGGTGGGCGGCCGAAGCGCGCTCCGCCGGGCCGCGGGCGCGGCCGAGTTCTTCGGCAATGCCCCGGCCCAGCACCCCTTGCACCACGGTCCGCCGCGTGCCGTCCGGCAAACTGCGTTCTTCCACCCCGGCGGGCGAGAACCATTGGCCTGCGGCCAGGCGGAGGTTATGTACGGCCGCGGCCCGCTCGATGTCGTCGATCCCCCGCACTTGAAGAAAACGGCGCCTGGGCTGGCCAGGCGGCGCGTCGGGAAACGGCTGGTTGATCACCATGTAGCACTCGCGGCTGGCCAGGGGCCGGCCCTGGGCATCGCGGAGCACCCCCGGTTGCTGCTCGATATCGGTGAGGTCCCCGACCGCAAGGTTGCTGAAGGTTTCATCGGTGTTGCCCTCGGCCAGCACGATGACGTTGCCGGGCTCGCCGGTCCCCTCGGTCAGGCGCCGCATCCCTTCGACAAAGGCCAGCATCACCGTCATCACCGCCACGACCAGCGTAAACGCCAGGGCGGTCAACAGGGTCGTTTTCCAGCGGACCAGGAGATTGCGCAAACTGTACTGGAGGGGGACCCGTCCGGCCGCCAACAAAAGCAGCATCGCCTCGACCGAGACCACCAGCAGGAACACCACGGTCCCTGCCCCGCCGGAGTACAGCTCGCGCACGATTGCGGTCATCGGGCCCTCCCGCGGTCAGGCGACCTTGGCGAAGACGTCGGCCACCTTGACGTTGCGTGCCGACCATGCCGGCACCAGGCTCCCCGCCAGCGAGGTCACGGCCCCTACGGCGGCTCCCACGGCCACGCCCATCGGAGGCACAAAGAACACATCGAAAAAGCCGATCGGAAAGCGGATGCCTTCCAGGTACCAGTTGACCAGGGCGAACAGGCCGGCGGCGGTGGCCAGGCCCACCCCCACGCCCAACGCCAGCGCCTCGCCCACCACCAAGAGCACGATCTGCCCCGGGCGGAAGCCCAGCACCTTAAGCACCGCGAACTCGAGCTGGCGTTCGCGCACGCTGATGCTGATGGCCGTGGCGATCACCAACGAAAGCGTCACCAGACACGCCGGGGTCAACACCCACCGCAAACCCCACAGCAAGTCGCGGAAGGCCTCCATGAACGTCCCCACCCCCGAGGAAAGGGTCTCGACCTTCACCGGCGGGCTGCTGTAAAGGGGGGAGGATTCGATCTGGGCTGCAATGCGATTGAACGCCCGGTCGTCGGGAACCTAAAGCCACACGATGTTCAGGCTCCGCTCGGCCAGCGGGTGCTTGCGCCCCCCATGCCGCGCGGGATAGGCGTCCATCTGGCTGTTGAAGTAATCGACGTGCATGGCGGCCAGGCCATCGTAGCGCCCGGGCGGAAACTGGCCCAGAATCTCGAATTCGAAATCCAGCCCCTTGAAGTTGCTCAGCCCGTAAAGATTGATGCGTTCCCCCACCCGTTTGTTCAGCCGGGCCATCTGCGTGCGCCCCATCACAATCCCCCGCTTGTTGACCTTGGCCTTGGCTACAATCTCTTCCATCTCCCGGTGCTGCTCGGGGGTGAGCAGGTCCATGCCCTCGAGCATGGTGAGGGCCTTGTCCGGATCGATGGCCACCACGAACACCATGTTGTCCAGGGTGATCTTCTGGGGCGAAGGCTCTACGGTGCCCACGTAGAACTGCCAGGTCATCCAATCCAGCGGCCGGACATCGCCAGGGGCGCGGGCGGCCCCTTCGCGGAGCGTGGCGGCGTAGGAATAGGGCATTCGGCTGGGGATGGACCAGCGCTCGGTGACGATGGCCTTGAAGTTTTCGCTCCGCTGGGCAGTGGCCTGGTCCAGGAACCACAACACGGACCACACCAGCGTGACCACCAGCACCAGCATCATAGTGCCCAGGGCGGTGAGCACCGTCCGGAGCGGATTCCGCCACAGGTTCTTGGCGATGAGGATCAGGAACTTCATGGCGTGATGGCTGCCAGGGCGTGCTCGACCAACAGGCCCTTGTCGAGATGCACCAGGCGGTCGGCCCGCACGGCCGCCCGGGGGTCGTGCGTCACCAGAAGGATGGTCTTCCCCAAGGCCGTGCGGATCTCGCACAAAAGGTCCAGGATTTCCTCGGCCGATCGGGCATCGAGGTCGCCGGTGGGCTCGTCGGCGACGATCAGGGTCGGATCGGTGACGATGGCTCGGGCGATCCCCACCCGCTGCTGCTGGCCGCCGGAGAGCTGGCCCGGCCGGTGCTTCATCCGATCGGCCAGGCCCACCAGCTCCAAGGCATTGAGCACTTGCCGCTGCCGCTGCCTGGCCGATAACCCCAACAGCAACAGCGGCAGCTCCACGTTCTCGTAGGCCGAAAGCACTGGCAACAAGTGGTAGAACTGGAAGACAAACCCGATGTGCCGGGTCCGCCAGCGCGCAAGCTGGGCCTCGGACATTTCGGAGATCAACTTCTCACCCACCCAAATCTGCCCCTGGCTCGGCGTATCCAGGCCGGCAATCAGGTTCAGCAAGGTCGTCTTGCCCGAGCCGCTCGGGCCCATCAGCCCCAGGAACTCTCCCTCGGCCACTTCGAGCGTCAGGCCGTTGAGCACGTCGATCCGCTCGCTGCCGCGGCGATAGAACTTGTGGACGCCGACCACCCGGACGATCGGGTCGCTTGGGGGCTGGTTGCTCATTGCGGGGCCTTCTTGCCGGAGAGCGGAACGGAGGTTTGCGGCGGGCTCGTGGCGACCGGGCTGCCGCCGGCCTCGTGCTTGTCCGAATAGAATGCCACCACCGCGCCCATCTCGGGCTTCAGGTAAACCCCTTCTTCCTCCGGGGGCACAAGCACCTTGACCCGCACCGGGACCGCCCCTTTGCCGCGGTCGGCAATGGGCATCAGCCGCGACACATAGCCCTGGTACACGCGGTCGGGATAGGCCTCGGACCGCACGCGGCACTTCTGGTACAGCGATACCTTGGCGATCTCCCGCTCGGGGATCGATAGCTCGACCTCCAGGTCCGCCAGGTTGGCCATCTCGCAAAGGCTGTACGAGCCGTTGAAGGCGATCGGGTTGACCAGGTTCCCTTCTTCGGCATTCTTTTTGAGGATCGTGCCGGAGATGGGGGCGGTGATCGTGCACTTGCTCAAGCGCCAACGGGCTTTGCTGAGTTCGGCCTCGGCCTGGCGGACGTCGGCCAGGGCCGCGGCAATGCGTTTGTCGCGCGATGCCTCCAACAGTTTCAGCGCGTAGCGCAGCCGCCGCACACGATGATCCATAGCCCGGTAGCGGCTTTCGGCCAGTTCCCAGTCTTGGGCCGAAAGCACATTCTGCCGGCGAAGTTCCTCGGCCCGCCGGGCCTCGGCCTGGAGCTGGACGAGCTGGGCTTCGGCCTCGGCCAGTTCGGCCTGGGCGGCACCTAACTCCTCGGGGCGCGTCGCCTCCAACTCGGCCAGGCGCTGCCGGGCCGCCTCCACCGCTGCCGCCGCCCGATCCACATCGTCCTGGAAATCTTTGGGATCCAGCCGGGCCAGCACTTCCCCCTGCTTCACCCGTTTGCCTTCGACCACGTGGAGTTCGATCACCCGCCCGCTCACCTCGGGACTTACGAGGATCTGCCGGGCCGGCGTGATATAGCCCTTGGCCTCCAGCACGATGCCGGCCGGGCTGCTTTCGCCACCCGGCGCCGCGCTGGCCGGCGCAGGCGATGTGGGGCTGCCGGCCGCTTCGGTTGCGTCTGCCCCCTCGACGGCCGGAGCCGCCTGGGGCAGGCGCACCGCCACCATGTACGTCAACACGGCCGTGCTGGTGGCAAACAGCAAGCACAGGAACCACACGGCCCGGCCGGCCCCCCGCCCCCCCGAAACTTCTGGCGGCAAGCGGAGCGATTCCACCCGGTCCCGCAATTCGGGGCGCGAGCTGCCAGGCCCAGCATCCACCCGAAGGCTCCGCGGAACCGCGCCCGGCGACGATCCAGCAGCCCTAGCCGCCGCTCCGCCCGGCACTTCGCTAGCAATCGTATGGGATAGGCTCCCCAGAGGGTCCACAGGCTTACTCCCGGCGGAACTCCGCCAAAGCTGGAGTTGGAGACGAAACGGTGCCGCCCCCATAAGGGCGCCTCCCCAAAGGCTCGGCCCGGCCCAACGCCGCCAGAGTAAACCGCGTGATATGGTCGGCCAGACGCCGTACGTCGAACTGGCGGTATTGTCCGTTGGTCAGCCGCTCGGCTATCGGGTTCCGCGCCCGGTGGAACAGACACTGCCCCACGATGCTGAAGGCGACGAGGTAACGGTCCATCTGCGAGGTTTCCGGAGGCAACAGATCGTCCAGGATCCGTTGGAGCAGGATCGCCCAGGGGCGGATAAACGCATCGACCAGGGCTGCGCAAGCCTCGGTCGGCTCGGTCAGCTCGCGGATCATGAGCTGCGCCTTCCACGGCGGCCCCTTTTGCTCGAAATGGGTGGCCAGCGTCTGCTCGATGAACAAGCGGAGCCTTTCTTCCGCCGGGGCATCGTCGGGCCACCGGGGCAACGGCAGGCCCGTCTCGCTGCCGTGGGCATAACCGACCACGGCCACATACAGCGCCTTCTTGTCGCCGAAGTAATAGTTCACCGCCGCCACGTTGGCCCCGGCGCGACGGCAAATCTCCCGGACCGTGGCGGCGCGGTATCCTTTGTCGGCGAAGACCTCGCCGGCTGCCTCCAGCAACCGCCTCCGCGTATCGTCCGTTCGAGTAGACATGGGCTTAAACCAACGTTTCAATTAGGCGCTTGTTTTATTTTAGCCGCGATTATCTTGCGGGCAAGCGGAAAAAAAGCCTGAATTGGCCTGAAACCGGACCCCCCAAAGGTGTATCCATCCATGACCGCCATCCTTGCGGCCTTGGTCCTCGGCGTGGTCGAAGGCCTGACCGAGTTCCTACCTGTCTCGTCCACCGGCCATTTGATCCTGGCGGGCTGGCTGTTGGGCTTCGAGGAGTTGGTGGGCAGGGACGTGGCCCAGATGTTCGAGGTCTTCATTCAGCTTGGGGCCATTCTGGCGGTGATCGCGGCGTATCCGGGCCGATTTGCAGGCTTGTGGCCCCGGCGCCACGCCCAAGGCTTTGCCGGAATGCGGGGACTGGGCCTGTTGTTTCTGGCCACCCTGCCCCCTGCGCTTGCGGGCCTGGCCTTGCACAAGCCGATCAAGAACGAACTGTTCCACCCCCTGATGGTGGCAGCGGGGCTGGCCGCCGGCGCCCTGTGGATCTTGCTTCTGGAAGCCTGGAAGGCGCGGCGCCGATCGCCCGGCCGGTGCCACTCGGTCGATGCCCTGCGATGGAGCGACGCCCTTGCTATTGGGTTTTTTCAGTGCCTGGCCTTGTGGCCAGGCATGTCCCGGTCCAGTTCCACCATTCTCGGGGCGATGATGGTGGGCGTGGAGCGGAAGGCAGCCACCGAATTCTCGTTCTTTGCCGCGGTTCCGTTGCTGGCCGCCGCCGCGGTCTTCGACCTTTTCAAGACCCTGCCCATCCTCCGGGCGGAGCATATCCCCGTGCTGGCCACGGGGCTTGGCGTCTCGGCGGTTTGTGCCTTCCTGGCCGTAAAGCTGTTCATCCGCTTCTTGTCGCGCCACACGCTGGTACCGTTTGGGTGGTACCGGCTGGCGGTGGCATTGGCCGTGGTGGCAGCGGCGTGGTGGGGGCTTTGAAGCAGCCGGTCGCCCCGGTGTGCATGCCCCGCCCCAAGGCGCTTCGCTAGGATGGCTCCGGCCTGGAATCGACGGCCCGGACTGCCAGCCAATAAGGAGATGCCCGCCAGGCACGCGCCCCAAAGCGGTCGGAATTGCTGGAGAAGGCCACGCTGCGGGAGGTCCTCGAAGCCTGCGTCCCAGCCACGCACTTCAAGGGTCGGCCAAAGGGCGAGCCGGTAGCCGCGCTGCCGGTTCGCTCCGGACCGCGATCGGGGCCGGCTTTCGGCCGCCGCGCCTTGACGGCATCGGACCGGTTACGAACAATGCCCCGGTTGCGTACCCCTCTCCCTACCCCAAGCCACTGGCATGAAAACAACGCACCTGATCCTGGTGGGCGGCTTTCTCGGCGCTGGCAAGACGACCCTATTGGCTCAGGCGGCCAGGCGCCTGGGCCAGCGGGGCCTGCGCGTGGGGTTGGTGACCAACGACCAGGCGGCCAATCTGGTCGATAGTGCGGTGCTCCGCGAGGCGGGAGCGGCCGTCGAGGAGGTGGCCGGCGGGTGCTTCTGCTGCCGCTTCGACGATTTGGTCGGCGTGATGGAGAACCTTTGCCAGCAAGAACAACCCGACGTCCTCCTGGGCGAGCCCGTGGGCAGTTGCACGGACCTTTCGGCGACCGTGCTCCAGCCGCTGAAGGCCCAGTATCGCCAGCGGTTTCGCGTGGCCCCTTTGACAGTCCTGGTCGACGTGCACCAGGTGCGGACGCTGGACCAACTCCGGCGGGCCCTGGCCGAAAAAGTGCCCACCCGCCTCCCCCCCTCCGTGATGTACATCTACGAAAAACAGCTTGAAGAGGCCGACCTGATCGTGCTCAACAAGGCCGATCGGCTCGGCCCGGACGAGCTGGCCGCCTTGGAGGCCTCGCTCAAGCGGGCCTTCCCCCGCGCCCCGGTGCTTACGATGTCGGCCCTGTCCGGCCAAGGCGTCGATGCCTGGCTCGACTTCGTGATGCAGGAATTGCCGGCTGGCCAATGGATCGCCGAGGTCGATTACGACCGCTATGCCGAGGGCGAAGCGGCACTCGGTTGGCTGAACGCTGCTGTGCGCCTGGTGGCCGAGCCCGCCTGGCCCGTGGACTGGTCAGGCTTCTGCCGCGACGTGCTAGAGACCCTCCGTCAGGCATTGGTCGCGCATGGCGGCCAGATCGCGCACCTCAAGGTACACCTTCACACCGCGGGGGGCAGTCTGGCGGGCAACGTTACGGCCAACGACAAACCCGTCGAGATCCGCGGCAGCGCTTTTGGCAGTTCCCCGCAGGCCGTGCTACTCCTCAATGCCCGCGTGCGGATCGACGCCGAATCGCTCCGCCGCCTCGCCACCTCGGGGCTGGCAGAAGCGGCACGGGGCCGCGTGCGGCTGGTGATTGACGACCTCCAGAGTTTCTCGCCACCCCGGCCGCAGCCCCGATATCGCTTTGCCCAGCCGGTCCCGTGATGCACCGCGGCAGGCACGCCAGGGTTGATAGATCGAAGGGCACCGCCCCCCGCCACGCCTCATGATCCCGCAGGGATCACCGCTATTAGCCCCCGTAGGTCAGGCACCCCGTGCCTGACACCGTTCGCCACAAGCAACCATTGACACGTTTGTTTGACGATCGATTAGCACC
>FWPU01007941.1_pt1 | contig 18757 bp, 12 predicted proteins | sample 2228361 | NCBI WGS metagenome assembly FWPU01 (sample SAMEA103939777, study PRJEB20133) | metagenome
CGCCCGCTTCTGGATGGCCGTCTCTGGCGGGACAGTGGCGCTCATCAGGCCCTCCTTCGGCGGCGACGGAGATACCGCCGCTGGCGGGTGAAGTAGGCCCGATAGTCGGCCACGGTGTTGCGCTCCAGAAGTTGGCGCAGGTTTTCTCCCCCTTTCCTCCGCTGGCGAGGGAGAAGGGGGCCGGGGGAATGCGGGGGTGCTGAATCGCAACTTTATCTTGAAATATGATACTTTTACGAGTAGTTGGTATTACAATTTGCGGGCGTGAATCCAATCAAAGAAAAACAGGAACATCCCTTGAAGGATAATCCCGAGACCTGTGCCGACCCTGAAAGGATCGGAAAGATTGGCGCGCGCAAAGAGAGCACCCCCTAACATATAGAATACATCCAGACCCGTGTTGACCCAAAGGATGCGTCGTACCTTGCGGGTCTCCTCCGGAGCCAGGGTGTGCTTCTCTTCTTCGCTCAGCCAGGCTGTCCGCCGCCGGGTGCCCCGGTTTCCGAAGAAGCTCAGGGTCAGGTTGATGAGGCCCCAACCGACGAACTGAATCGCCACTCCCCGCCAGAAGGGGCGTGGTATCAGCATCCCCACCAGCCCGAGGGCAATGGACAATTGAGCCCAGACGGATAGCCGACGGGTAAGGACATCCTGAAACTGCCAGATGTTCACATCCGTTCTCCTTTGGGGTATTCACCGCCTTATGTAAGGCGAATCTCACAGGATACCGCCATCCCGCACCAGATGAATAACGCCCTCCCGGCCGTGCAAGCGTACGCGCCCCCCAGAAATTGTCTGCGCTCCTTCCGTCTCGCAGCGGTATCCGGAGAGGCTCAATTCTGCCCAGAACTCGGGCGATGCCAGATGCAGGATCAGGTCGGGGCCGTGCCGTTCTACCCTTCGTACCTCGGCGGTGAGAAAATGAACCGTGACTCCTGGCACGACCTGCCAGTCCAGCGGTAGAATTGCGCCACTACGGGCCGGAAGGGTCACCGGATGGCCGTTAAACAGGTCCCCGTCTCTGCCGTAGGTGATCCCTGTCGTTAGAGGGTCATCCTGATAGTTGTTGACGAACAGGAAAGAACCCCTGGGACCTTCGCTGATGCGCACGTCTGCCCAGTGGTCCATCTGAAACAGGGGCGGGCCGTCCATTCTCAACGCCATCCGGTGGAAAACGTCCAAGTCCTCCAGGGTGTTCGCCGGGAACGCGGCGGCCAGAACCATCACTTCGCCCCGCCCCAGGCGCCGGATGAACCCCACCGGTTCACCTCCTCGCCGGGCAAATACGTCCTCAAAGTCCCCCTGATAGGTCTCCACGAACGATGCCGGGATGTGCCGGTACGAAAAGGCGTCTATCTCCGCGGAGGTGAAGGGGGGATCGCTCTGGACGTGCGTCACCCCCAGCGCGTCTTTGAGGATCGTACAGGGCCGGTGGTCCATATCCTCCAGACACATCCGCCCAACCAGAACCAACCTTCCCCCGCGGTGCACGTACTCCACCAGCCGGGTCTGTATTTCCGCATCGCACATCCGCTCCATCATCACCCACAGCGCGGGCTTTCGAGCAGGATCCAGGACAGAGCGCTGAAGGTCCAGCGCCTGGAACGGGCGATGGGTCAGGGCCAGACCCCGGGCAATGAAGTCAAACAGGATAACTTCCCGCTGGTGGGTCAGAATGCGCGTCTGCTCATCGGTAGCAGGGGTATTCACTTCGGTCATAAAATAGTCCAGGATGAAGCCAACAGCGGTCACAGTCCGGGGACGGGCAAGGGCCAGGGCGGGGCCGTAGGCCTCCAGCGCCGCGGAGAGTTGCGGGTAACGGAAGTAGTGGGAGCGGAGTGTTCCGTCTTTGCGAACGGGATGTCCCCAATCGTGGCGTCGGACCGGACTGAGCAACGGGTCATTCTCCCCGTCAAAGAAAAGATAGTGGTTGATCGCCCGCATCCCGACCGAGAGGGAAAGGCGGGAATGAAGGTCGTAGAAGGCCGACGATACGCCGCTGAAGTCCTGATTGCCGCCAGCTTGAAACTCTATGGAAAACAAGGGCTGGTGGGGATTCTGCAGCGCCCGGGTCATCTCCTGGACCAGGAGCAATTGGTGAAAGTTTCCCTCTCCGATGCCCATCGGGTACAGGTCGGTGGCGCTCAACACGTCGGGCAGGCGCATCACTTCCACCAGTTGCGATAGGCCAATGGGGAACGTCTTGCCGCCATTGGCAAAACCGTGGAAGTTCATCACGGCCGGCACTTCCAGGCCATTTGCCCGGGCCTCCGCCAGCAGAAACGCGGCGTATTCCCGCAAGTATTGACGGTAGAAGCGACGGTAGTCCTCCACGACCTGTCGGGCCAGGGGATGGGTGGCATCCTGGATGCCCGCGCGCAGGCATCCTTCCAGGTCATCCGTCGGGTAGCGCTCCGGGAGGCGGTCCCCCCAGGTACGGCGCAGATGGTCGGCGAAGCGGGAAAGGGTGTCCGGGTTGAGGTCAAGGATGTTGCGCACCCACTGGATCATCCCCATTTCGTTGTCTATCTGGACCATCAGGATTCGCCCGCCGCGCGTGACCTGCCGGGGAGTCAGTACCTGGAACACGGCACGATACCAGCCCGAAACGCATCTGCGGAAGTCGGGATGGAGATAACTGACGACGTTCTGTCGCTCCCCGTGCTGGTCTATGAAGGCCACCTGAGGGTATTTTTCAAAGACCCATTCTGGGGTTCCCTCCCGGTTGGTCTCAGCCATAATGTAGGGGCCGGGGCGGGCAATAATCCAGAGTTCCATCTCCGCAGCAAGGTCTAAAAAACCGATCAGGTCCCGCTGGGGATGCGTGTGTCCGTCAAAATCCCACTCGCCCTCGGCCAGTTCGTGCCAGAGCCAGGGAATGTACGAGGCGACAGCTTGAAATCCGGCCTGTTTCAGCAGGCCAAGGCGGTGTGCCCATTCCTCGCGGGGAGTACGGAAATAGTGGAATTCGCCCGCTTGCAGGATGCGCGGTTCACCGTCCAGCCAGAAAAGTTCGTCCCTTACCGCAAAGTGATGCCGATCGGTTGAAAGCGATGGACGGATATGCGCCTTCTCAGTCATTCGGCCCTCCGGAACGAGGCAGAAATCCCAGCACGCGAAGCGCTTCCTGAATGTACGGACTGCCGGTATATACCTCCCATATCAGACGGGAGCGGTGGTTCTCTATCATCACCATAGAACAGCCCTTGTTGATGGCGTAGAGATGACGACTGTACCAGGCAGGGGAGACGTCCAGGTTGTACGCATCAAAGAAACCGTATTTTCCCCAGGTCTGGGAGTGATGATGGTAGAGGTAGCAGAGCATGTCGGTCACCGGGTCGGGGAGGAAGGGCAGGGAGGCGGCCGCGGCATAGATGGAGATGGTGCCGTTATGGTGGGGCTCCCCACGGCACGGCAGACTGCCGAAGACGTCGTAGCCCCAGGGGCTATCGCCGCTGCTCAGGCCCCAACTATTGGCATGGTAGGTGCGATAGCAGTCGGATTGGGCCATACAAAACTCCCGGTTTGCCATCGTCGCCTGCCGGGTGTTCTCAAACCAGTCTATGCCGTCGGAGTCCAGATAGCGGGCGGTGTCCAGCCAGGCTTCGGTGTATTGATAGGCGAAGAGGGTTCCCTGGGGGTTGATGATAAGGGAATGGCCGTTGTACTCGCCCCACTCCCGGTCAAAACTCCGGTAGAGGGCGCGGGCCAGGGATGGTTCCAGGCGCGGGGCGGCCTGCAGGTACATCATCTTCTGTTCAGCGGCCATATCCCACTGGCCGATGAAACCAGGCCGGTCCGTCACATAATCCCCATCCGGGTCGGGGTTGTACGACATCCGGAACAGGGCCCGACTACCGGACTCAAAGACGATGAACTTCCAGTCCACCCGTTCCAGGAGTTGCGTAGCCAGGTCGCCAATTTCGGCATCGTCGGAAAAGTAGGCCGCGGCGGTGATGACCCCGTTGAGACAGAGGGCCGTATCTATCGTGGAAAACTCGCACTTCTTCCAGCGCAGGCCGGTGCGGATATCCAGGAAATGGGCGAAGAACCCGCGGTGATGGGAGACGTTATGGAGCAGAGTGTAGAGCGTGCGGCATACAATCCGGCGCGCTTCCTGCCGGGAGAGGTATCCCCGCTCGCAACCGATGGCCCAGGCGGTGAGAGCGAACCCCACCCCGGCGATGGAAGCGACCGCGGGCGTTCTGCTGGAATCGGCGGTCAGGCCGAAGCCCGGACTCTGCGGGTCACGGTTGGTGAAGTCCAGGAAAAAGTCCAGCGAGCCGCGCAGTTCGCGATCCAGCAGGTCTTTCACTGGTGTGCTTCCGATGGGAGAGGAACATCGTTCCTGCAGGATGACTCCCGCACGACCAGTTCCACCGGAAGGCGGCCCAGTTCCAGGGGGGTGCCTTCTGTCAGGATGTGGATCAACTGCTGGGCGGCGGTTGCTCCCCACAGTGTGCGTGCGACGCGGACAGTGGAGAGGGACGGCTGAATGTAGCGGGCAAGGATGATGTCGTCAAAACCGACGAGCAAGATGTCATCAGGACAGCGCAGTCTGTGCTCCCGCATCGCCCGCAGAAATCCCATCGCCATCTGGTCGTTGGCGCAGAAGACCGCTTCGGGGAGTTCTCCGGAGTGGATGATCTGCTGCGCTGCCTCATAGCCGGACCGCTCGGTGAAATCCCCTTGAAAACATGGAATCTCCAGCCCGTGGTTTTTGCCTTCCTCCAGGAACGTCCTTTTTCGCTCGGCGTTGTCCATTGCGTCCCGCGAACCTTCCACGAACGCAATGCGCCGTGCTCCCTGCTCGTAGAAATGATGGAACACCTGCCGGGTACCGTAGGCGTTGTCAATCAGAACCGGCGTGATGAAAGGCGCCGTCACGTAACGGTCCATCGCCACAATCGGGAACCGCTCGGACGCGAGTCTCAGGAGAGTTTTTGTCGGGATGCGGATGTCAAAGACAATCGCCCCATCCACCTGTCGTTGGGTCAGCACCCGGCAGGCCGTGGGAGTGCTCGGGCAGACGATCAGTTCATAATCGGTGTTGAGGATAACCCCATGGATGCCGTCCAGGATGTCTTCGTAGAAAAGGCCGGCAAATCCGCTGATGAACACGCCGATGATGAGGGATCGGCGGCGCTTCAGGTTACGGGCAAACGCGTTGGGGTGATAGTTGAGTTCCTCTGCAACTTTCAGGATGCGCTGTCGCGTTTCTTCGCTGATGGTGCCGGTGTTGTTGAGCGCGTAAGAGACGGCGGTTACGCTAACACCTGCCCGCTTTGCGATGTCCCGAATCGTGACCATTCGCGATTCACCTCCTCGTAAATCCCAGGCGTTCCAGCCCCCGCAGGATGTGTCCGTTCTGCATGGTGATATTATACACCGTGTTTCCCTGATCGTTCGCCAGCATCAGCAGAGAGACCCCCTTATCTATGCCGATGACATCCGTAGCGAACCAGTCTTCGGTCAGGTTGAAGGCATCCCGGAAGCCGTATTTCCCCTTCAGTCGGTCTAGCGAGTAATAGTAGACCATCGCGCGCCGGGAGTCTTCGGGGACGAAAAGGATAGAAGCGATCGCACCGTAGGGAGGTACGGTGTCATCTACCAGATGCTGGCGGTTGTCATAGCCGGAGGGAGGCGCACCGTAGCGCCCCTCGTAGCCGCGAGGGCCGTCGCAGGCGGAGAGCCCCCAGGCGTTCGGGCCGATGGTTCGGTATTTCTCATCGTTCCGCATGGCAAATTGGACCTGGGCGCGGGCGGCCGCCATGGAGTTTTCAAACCAGTTCACGCCGTCCCGATCCACGTAGTCCCGGAAGTCAATCCAGGCGTGGCTGAACTGATAGGTGAAGAGGGAACCAAACCAGGAATGGATAAAGGGCGGGCCGTCGCCATACCGACCGTAGTGGCGGATGAAGGAGGAATACACGGAGGGGTCTATGGGATGGGTCGGAGAACCGGCAGCCAGGATGTAGAGCATCAGTTGTTCGGCGTAGAAGTCCCAGTGGCCCTCAAACCCTTTCTCGGGTCGGTAGGCCATGTAGAACATATTCCGTTGCGGGTCCACAAACCAGGGCCAATCTGCTTCGGTGTAGATTTCCTCCGCCATCTCCCGAACTTCTCCGCCGAAGTACTGCCCGGCGGTAAGGACACCTATCAGCAGGATGGCGGTATCTATGCTGGAGACCTCGCTCTGCCAGGCCCGTCGGCCCGTCTCCATATCCACGAAGTGATAGTAGAACCCGTGGACCCGTTCCATTTTCCGCAGGGTTTCCAGCGTCCCGCGCGCCCGCTCGTAGCCCTGGTCAAAGGTGAGGTAGTTCTTCTCCACGCCGATGGGGTAGGCGGTCAGCCCGAAGCCAACGGCGGCGATGCTGGAGATGCCCTCCGAACCCGGGTAGCGGTCCCGGATCAGGCCGTATCCGGGGCTATCAGGACGGGTATTGGCCTGCTCCCAGAAGAAGCGAAAGGCGCCCTCCATCTCAAACGCGATCACATCCTCCACGCGGGCCGGTGTGGGGGTTGGAGTGACCGCTTCCGGGGTCGGTGAAGGGGGAAGAGAAGGGACGGGCGAAGGGACAGAGGACGGCGCCGGCGGGATTGGGGATAGCGTGCCCCGCGCACACGCTGCAATTGCCAGAACCAGAATCAGCACCAGGAGAACTTTGCGATTACTCACCGGCGATCCCTGTTCGTTCCACAGATTCCACAAACCACCGCTGCAGGAGGAAGTACATCACCAGCAGCGGCAGGATGTTCAGGAAAGTGCCACTCATTTTCACCGCCTCGTTGATCCGGTCAAAGATGCTGACCACCCCCGGCGGGTAAAGATTCTCATAGGCCTGCACAAATTTGGAAAGTTGCATCGGCAGAGTCTGGATACCTCCTTCCAGGAAGATAAAGGTCAGATACGTTTCGTTCCAGTACCAGACGACGGAGAAAATCAGCGAGACGATGTAGGCCGGAAGTGCGGAGGGAACGGCGATGGAGAGGAACACCCGGGCTTCGGAGGCGCCATCAATCCGCGCCGCTTCCTCCAGTACCGCCGGAAGCGAGATGAAGGTCTGGTAGAAAATCAGGATGAAGATGGCGCTGCGGAAGCCCTGTCCTCCCAGGGCGGGAAGAATCAGGGAGAAGATGTTGCCCAGCAGGCCCAGACGACGATACGCTAAAATCTGGGGGATGACGGTGTTCTGCGGGGGGATGATGAAAGTGATCAGGATGAGGACGAAGAGAAGCGATTTCCCCGGGAAGCGGTATCGGGCCAGGCCGTAGCCGATCACCGAACAGACAACGGTCTGGATGACCGAAGGCACCACGCTGACCAGCACTGAGGCGAGCAGGGTAGAAGGGTAATTCAGCACCCGGAAGGCCTTGATATAGTTGCCCAGGTACAGTTGGGTGGGGACCCACTGGACCATCGGATTGAGCAGCTCGCTGGGGCTCTTGAAACTGGTGACGAGCATAAACAGGAGCGGATAGAGGTACACGAAACCGATTGCCACCAGCAGGGAGTATATCAGGAGACTGAAAAGGATGCCGTATTGGGAGCGGGTGCCCAGCAAAACGGCACGGATACGGTCCCGGTACCGGATCAGATTCCGGAGGGCCTGCGGTCTCCCGTTCCAGAACTGCAGGAAAAGCGAATGGAGCGATATACCCGGCATCTTGCCTCACTCCCTTCTGTGCGCCCCCAGCACCAGGTAGACCAGCAACAGAATCAGAACGAGCGCCGCAAAGTACAGGAAGGACATCGCACTGGCATAGCCGATTCCCCCCTTTATGTCGTACGTCTGCGCGTAAATGTAGCGGACGACCCAATTCTCGGAGAAGTGGGAGAGGGTGATGACAGTGTAGATTGCCACCACGATGTTGGTCGTGGAGAGAGAGGGCAGGGTGATTTTCCAGAACGACTCCCAGGCGGAAGCGCCGTCCATCGCCGCGGCCTCGTAGATACTGCGGTCTATTTTCTGCAAACTGGCCAGGTAAATCAAAATCTGCACTCCGGAGAACCACAGGATCAGGATGAACGAGGTCAGCAGATAATTCACCGGAGTGCGCAGAATAGGGGGCAGTCCGGCCAGCAGATTCAGGACGATGGGCGATTGGACTACCATCGGCACCGACGTCGCCCCCTGGGAGACCAGTTCGCGGATGACCGGCCCACTGGTGATGATCACCGGCAGGAAAAAGATCGTCCGGAAAACCCCCCGAAACCGGATTTTCAGGTTCAGGAAAAGAGCGATGATCATGGAGAAAATCATCACCACCGGGACCGATACCACCGTCTCCACGGTATATTCCACCAGCAATTCCACAAAGGTTGGGTCGGTAAAGAGGGCCCGGGTGTAATTCTGCCAGCGGATAAACGTCTGCTCTATGCCTGTCGCCGAGACGATGACCTGGTTGAGGCTGTAGAGGAAGGTCTGGATGAGGGGGATCATCGTGAAGAGGGCAAAGCCCACAATCCAGGGCGTGACGAACGCGATTCCCTGGAGGGCGCGGCGCGTCCGATAGCGCAGGATGGGGGCGCGGCGACCCGCTTTCATGGTCGTACCTCCCTTAAAACCGCATCTCTGGCCGGTACGGATATGCCGTCCACTTCCACGGGCTGGTCGCGATAGTTCACAATGATCTGCCAGCCGTTGCTGTAGGTGGTGACCGCCACCCCGTCGGCGATTCTCTGGTGTCCCACAATGCGGGCCCTTTTAACCGTCGCCAGCAGGGCATTCAGCCAGGCGTAACTCTCTTCTACCTCGCTTTCTAACTGGCGATATGAGGAGACGTAAATCCAGTTAGAACGCGTGTTCAAAATTCGGGCGGTTTCCTCATACGTCAGGAAGAAGGACGGGTAGGCCCCGAACTCGGCGTGACGCAGAAGGTCGCCGCGCGGGTCGGGAGAGAAATTCAGCGCTTCGCCGTAGTAGGGGATATACCCGGAAAGGACGATGGGCAGGAACGGCACATCCTCACTCGCAAAGATGTACCCGTTGCTGGTCAGAGGGATATCGTAGTAGGCGGTCACGAAGGAGAAAAGGTAATCGTTCGGCATATAGAACGCCAGCGGGAGCGAACTCCGGGCCAGCATTGTCCGGTAGGCCGCAATGACCTCTTCCCGATTGAGCGCACGTCCCTGACGGAAGTCGGAGTACAGCACACTGCCCAGTTCGTCCACGGCGATCCCTGCCTGAACGCTCTCCTGTATGTCCCTGCGGAAGGAGGAGAAACGCTTTTCCACCGCCGATGCGTTCAGATAGTAGACGGGATGGTTGCGGTGGTATCCCCGAAGGTACTGGCTGTTGATCGCCAGGGCCAGGTCGTAGCGGGAGACCCCCCCCAGGTCATCCCGAAGGGCGGAGAGAGGGTCGTAGTACAGGAAAAACGCTCCCCCGCGCGCGGCGACGTTTTCTGTGATCGCCGCCAGTTCGGAGCGATTGCCCAGCGCGGGGTCGGGTCTCCCCCGCGCCGGAAGCGCTGCCGACGCGCCCCCGGGCTGCCAGCCGTAGTACACCACCTGGGGATTGGCGACGTTCAGCGCGTCCAGAATCGCTGCCATCTGCTCCAGGGTGGTCATCGGGATGGTGCGGTACCAGAACAGGACCCGCTCCCGCTCCGCCCCCAGGAATTCCAGGCGGATGCCGATATCCGGCGGGTCGGGAGATAGAGACTCCTTCAGCCAACCCCTCTCCAGCAAGTACTGCTGGTAACTGCGGGCCATCCCCACATAGTCGGCATCTGCGCCGGTCAGAAAGCGGTAATGGAGGACGATGTCATAACGATTGGTTCTGGGCTGGACGACCGTCACGCCATCGCCGGCCCGGCTGGTTGGCTGGAAGTAACTCTCGTTGTAAATAAACGCATTGTACAGAAAGTTGAAGTTGGTGATGATACCGGCAGGGTGGGCCTGAATCTCGGCGTAGGCCGCGCCCTTCTCAATGACCAGGATGTACGCGTTCCGTCCTTCCCCGTGCACCATGCCGATCACCGGAACGGATAGCGGATAGGGACGCCGGAGGTGGGGGTTAAAGGGAATCCCCCCCTGCATACCCAGGTCTACCCCGTAGTAACGGCCGTAGTACATATTGGTGGCCTTCGTCTGGGCAGTGAAGCGGATCAGCGCCCCGCATCCATCGGGGATGAACATATAGCCGGGGATCTCGTCGCCGCGCGTCGCTCCCATCCAGGGATAGAGGTGCAAAACGTGGAGACGGTACTCGCTCTCCTCCCGGATTGTCTCAAAGGGGACTTCCACCTGGACCCCCGTCTCCTCCAACTGGAGGATCAGCCCGACCGAGATGCCGGTTTCGGTAAAGGTGACCTGGGCCCGAACCCCGTTTTCTATCGGCTGAACTTCCAGGGTGTGTTCGGAAAGGGTGATAGAGGTGCGCCGGATGTTCGCCCGTGCGTCCAGCGCATCTATGCTGATGCCGCTCTGGGCAAACGCCGTCCACGTCCGGTTCAGCCGGTCGCCCGGGGCCCGCTCATCCAGGCCGGAATGCCAGATATACCCGCTCCGCCGGTCCACCACCTTGAACGCCAGCGTCTCCGGGTTCAGGTACAGGCGAAAGGTCCCATTCTCGGCGATCAATCTGTAGGAGTCGGGAATGCCGTCCGGCGGAGGAGCGAAGTGCTCCCCGGCGGCGGATACCCGTAGCGGCGGTAGAAGCATCAAGCTGATCAGGAGCACCAGCAGAAATCTCCGCATCTTACCCCCGCAAGCGCAGTTCCCGGTAAACCGCCGTAACGAAATCCGCCAACTGGTAAAAGAGGATGTACAGAAGGTACGCGGTCAGCACCATCATCGCCATCGTGAAAAGCGTCGTCAGGACGTTGCGGACGGTCTCGGAGAAAGAGTAGTTGTGGATTTCCCGCACCATAATAAACAGCATCAGTCCCGTCCAGGCCCAGATCAGGTTGCGGGGGAAGGTGTAGAGGAAAGTCTCGTTCAGGGTCATCAGGTTGGAAAGGAGGGTCAGCGGTAGGGCGAAAAGGGCGTAGGGGAAGAGAGCATACGCCGTCCCGATGACCACATCCCGCAGACGGCCCTCACCGTCGCTGATGGTGGAGACCAGATAGTTGGCGCTGTTCCAGAGCAGAACCAGCACAAGGACGTATACCACCTCTACCTCCGCCCGAATCCGGGATGGGTCGGCGTAGGGGTTGAAGACGAAACCGGTCAGGTAGAGGGACGTGACCCGCACCACGACGACCCAAAGATAGAGGAGCAGGGCGAATCGCAGACTGCTGTGCTCCTTCTCCTTGATGTAGTAGAAACTGTCGGCGGGGTGGCAGATGAAACGGAAGAGGAACAGGAAGTCATCCACCAGACGGAGTTTTCTCCATGCCGACCACCGTCGTCGGATCGGTTCCAGCAGGCCATACCGCCGATCCAGGCGCCCAACGACGCTCTGGGCCATCACCAGCCCCAGGAGGGCCAGGATAGCGGGAGAAAGATACCGCTGCAGGACGACGTTGCGCAGTTCCCAGAAGGCCTCGGAGTAGCCCCGGCGGTCCTCGGCGTAGCGATAATACCGCAGGGCGTGGACGTAATCTCTCTCCTTGAAGTAGACATCGGCAATGGCCTGGTAGGCCATAATAAACGACCCGTTGTACCGGAGCACCTCCTCAAAATAGGGCCGCGCCTGGGTGTAGAATCCCTCCACATACCACCGGACTCCTTCGTGGACCAGTCGGGCGAAGCGGGTGGCCTGGTAGACGACGACAGCGTTTTTGTCCCTATCCAGAACGTAGAGGCGATCCTCATGTCGGGCGATGCCCGTTGGGTTGCGCAGCGTGCCCAGCCTGGAATCCCCCGGGTCCCTGGCGCCGAAGACGAAAAGGAGCGTCCCCTTCAGGTCGTATTCGTATATCTGGCCTTCGGCATCCACGGCCGTAACCAGCCCTCCCTCGCTGATGTGAATATCGCGGAAGGATGTGGAGCCGTAGACTTCGGGGAAGATGTTGCGCCCGGCAACCGTGAATCGGCGGATGCTGCGCTGCCGCGCCGTTCCGGCGGTGACGGTGAACACCATAGATTCGGGGTCTATGGCGACGTTGGAGGGAGAGGCCGCCTCATTTCGGATGAACTGCGCCAGTTGCTCCCGCGTCAGGAAGATGCGCTGAAGCATCATCTTGAGCGACATCACTGCCGGATTCGCGCCGAAGTAGCCCATGAAGTCCCCTTTCCGGCTCAACATCACCAGGCCGTTAGTGGAGCCTTCGCTCACCACGTAGAGGTTACGGCGCGCATCCACGGCGATCTTGCGCGGCAGAAACGAATTGTTCCTGCCGAACAGCGGGTCGGTCGGGCGGCCGAACTGGGCCTCCAGGAGGCCGTCCGGGCTGAAAATGAAGACCATCTTGTTCCCCGCGTCGGCCACGTAGATGGTGCCTTCGTCGTCCACGAAGACGCCGGTGGGGGATTTCAGAATTCCCTCTCCATACGTAGCCTCTATGGTGACGTCCGTTCCCAGTCGGACGACGCGGCCATTTCCGGCATCGGCGATGTAAATGATCCCCTCCGAGGTGATGAACAGGTCCTCCGGCCCGGAGAGGGGCAGGTCTATCTCCACCACCGGGATATAGGCGTCCTGGGTGAGATACAGGCGGCCCCCCGGCCCCAGAGCCCAGGTCGTGTACGGCGGACGGGACCCCGCGGCAGCAGGGGACGCCAGAAAGAGCCCCAGGATCAGCAGCGAACAGACAAAGACGATCCGCCTCATCCTTTCAACCCCGAATGGGACATGGTGCTCATCACCTGGCTCTGCAGGATCAGGAAGATGATCAGGTTGGGCAGGAACATAATGAGCGCCGCGGCGGCGGCGATTCCCTGCCCGGCAACGGCATTCGCTCCCGCCGCAGTGGTGGAGAGGGTGCTCAAATAGTAGGCGAACGTCTTCAGACTCTCAATGTTGATGTATATCGCCGACGTGTCCGCGTTGTTCCAGGTGGCCTGGAAGGTCAGGATAGCCATTGTGGCGATGGCCGGTTTGATCAACGGCAGGACGATCTCCCAGTAAATCCGCACATCCGACGCGCCGTCAATCTGCGCCGCCTCAATCGTCTCATCGGGGATCGTGTCTATGAACTGCTTGAGCAGGAACACCCCCACCGGCAGTGCCAGCGACGGAAGGATGTGCACCAGGAACGAGTCTATCAGTCCGATCCTGGCGATAATCAGGAAGCGCGGAATGGTCACGGCAATGGGAACGAACATCAGGGCCGCGGTGTTGATGGCAAATAGCGTCTTCTTGAGCCCGAAGCGCTTCTTGGATAAGGCGTACGCGGCCATGGAGGAGATAAAGATGGAAGCCACAATAGAAATTGCCGTGACGGCGATGCTGTTGAAGAGATACCGGCTCACCGGCACATCGGCGACGGACATCAGGGTGAAAAGGTCCACGAAATTCTTCAGGGTGGGATTGACCACAAAGAAGCGCGGCGGGTAGACGAAGAGTTCCTCCAGCGGCTTGAAGGCGTTGGAGAAGATGAAGATGATGGGGAGCAGCATAAAGGCCACGACGGGCGACAGGATGACGTAGAAGGGAATCTGGCTGGGATGGAACCCGGCCGGGTTGATGCCGCTACTGCGGATACTGTAGAATCGGCGGAAGAGCGATCGTCTCCTCATCTCCTACTCCTCGCGGAAGAGACGATTGGCAATGCGGGAGAACAGCAGGGCCATCAGCAGCAGGACGACTGATACGGCGGCCGCGTAGCCCATCTCGTAGCGCAGGAAGCCGTAGTCCTCAATGTGGTTGACGATCAGTTGTCCGGCGTACTGGGGGGTGGGATTGGCGCCGGATAGGGCCACGCCGATAGAACCGGCCTGAAACGTGCCCACGATGGCCATCACCGCCCCGAACAGCATTTGCGGTTTCATAGAGGGGATGGTGACGTAGAAGATTTCCTGCCAGCGACTGCTCATCCCGTCAATGGCGGCCGCCTCGTAAAGCTCAGGGTTGATATCCAGAATGCCCGCCAGCATCGCCAGAAACCCCACTCCCATGCTGCTCCACAGGGTCACCACGATCATTATGGGCATCAGATACCGGGGGGATTGCAGCCACTGGATGGGTTCCTGGATGAGGTTCAGGCCGAGCAGGAAACTGTTCAGATACCCGTTCTGGTCCCCGCTGAAGAGGGTCTGCCAGACCACCGCCATAGTGACCGCGGAGGTCATAGAGGGCGAATAGAGGATCAGCGCCAGAATCGTCCGCGGGATGCGCGGCAGTTGGGCCAGCATCCAGGCCAGCAAAAAGGCAAACATATATCCCCCGGGGCCCACGATGACGGCAAACTCCAGCGTGTTGGGGAGCACATGTTTCAGGAAAATCTCGTCTTGTGTGATCAGGGTGATGTAGTTGCGCAGGGCGATGAATTTCGGAAACTGTATGGTGTCAAAGTAGGTGAAGGAGAGCAAAGCAGCCGTTGCCACCGGGATCACGATGAAAACCAGAAAGAGAAGCGCGTACGGAAAGATGAACGCGTATGCGCTCCCTTCCCGCGCCATCCATATCCGAAACCATTCCTCCCGATCCTGTAACTGCTTCATCGGTTTCCCTCTTCGGTCCAGCGTTTCACCGTCTCTATGGTAGGGACGCGAATTTCCACCACGGGCACACCGTTGTGGATGTATCCCAGTTCCTCCATCTTGCGCGCCATCTCCCGGTTGATGGTCAGGATGGCGTCGTCAATCGCCACCCGGGGGTTGACACCGTCAAAGACGATACGGTTCCAGGCGTTGCTCAACTCCCGCTCCTGCATATACGCCCCTGGCAAGCGGACGGGCTGTTGCAGCCATTCCCACTGGGCCAGGATGACCTCTTTGTGCTCTTCCGGAATGGGCAGGTAGCGGAAGGCCTCCACGTTGGCGGAATACCAGAGATATTCCGGCCCGTAGTTCATAATCAGTTGCCGCTCAAAATCCACCTGCGTTTCGGTGGACATCCACCACTTGAGGAACTCCCAGGCTTCCCGGGGCTTATCCGTGCGGGCCAGAATGATGCAGGTTTGTGCGGAACCGGTGATGTAACGGTACTCCCTCCCGTCGGGCAGGACGGTGGCGGGGTAGAGAGCGATTCCCCAAAGGCCCTGGATTTCCGGCGCGGCGGTGGTCAACTTCACATAGGCCTCCACATTGGAGATCCCGATGGGCGTGATGCTGTTTCGGAAACTATCGTAGAAACTGGCGATGGTCAGCGGCATCCCGCACACCGTGAACTGTTCCGCCATAAATCGGATTCCCCGGATGGATGCCTCACTGCCCAGGCCGGTGGAGTAGCCATCGGGGCTGTAGAGTTGACCGCCGTGGTTGAAGATGTACGGGGCGGTGACCAGGTATCCCTTGAGCCCGCTGCCGGTGGAGAGAGGGGTATAGAAGTTCATCCCATACCGCTGGAGTTCCGGCAGGATGGCGATGACCTCGTCCCAGGTCTGCGGAACGGGCAATCCCAGCGCATCCAGAATATCGCGACGGTAAAAAGTGACCCAGAAATCCTGCGTCTCCGGGACCGCGTAGACCGAATCATTGATGATGTATTCCAGCAGCGCACCGGGGGAGTAGATGCGGATAAACGAACCGAAATCCTCAAAGGAGCGCAGGTCCAGCAGTGCGTTCCGCAACGCCAGTTCAAAGGGAATGTGGGTACTGATCCCCAGGGCAACATCCGGCTCAATGCCCGCGGCGATCGCCAGCGCCAGTTTGGATTCGTTCGGCATCAGCGAGAACTTGACCCGAATACCGGTCTTCGGAGTGAAATGCTGATCGGCCAGGGTTTGCATCAGGTCTACATACTGCCGGGGACGGTTAACCCAGACCTCCAGTTCATCCTTCTCGGCACCGATGGAGTAGGTAGGGATGCGCTGGAAGGAATAGACGAAACGCCGGATCCCTTCCTGGAGAGCCCGGAGAGGGGGAACCCGCGGCACCGGCGGGACGACATCGGGGGAATGGATGTAGATTTTATCCAGAGTCAGAGGCTGGTTCTGGAGCGCGGCCAGGACACTTCCCAGCAGCTGCATCGCCGACTGGGGCCCCTCCGAAAGCCGGTTCATCCGGATCGGGATTTTGTTCGGATCGGCGGCCAGAAGCAGGATATTGTCCAGCGCCATCTGATAGTTCATAATCTCCTGGGAGTTCCGGCCGTTGTTGACCGCCTGCAGGGCCGCCTTGTCCTCCGCCAGTTTTTCCGCTATCCGCGCCAGCCGTGCGTGAATATCGGGGATGTAGTCGGCAATTTCCCATTCACGGAAACGGTCCACCTGATTGCCGGTCAGGCGCTTGATCTCCAGCGACAGCGCGCTGATATCCCGAATGGACTCCCGGATATTCTCCATCGCCGTATAGTAAGGCGACGCGGTCGCCTCTATCCCGATGATGTTCACCCCCTGGTGCAGGTAGACCCGATAGGGGAGCGTGACATTCACCCATTCGGTAGTGTAGGGGAAGGGGACCTCGTTGAACGGGTCAAACGGCACTTCCCCGTTCACTGTGATCCGGCGGAACACGGTAAAGTTGCTCCGGGTGTTCTGGAGAACGCGCAGCGTGATGAGATACATCCCCTCTTGAGGGACGGAGAACTCGTAGTACAGCGCGCTCCCGCTGCGCTGCCAGCTCTCCCCTCCGATCGTGTTCAGCAACAACTGATAGGTATCGTACGGCGTGACTTCCAGGCTGCGGTTATAGAGCGGACGAATGGTGACATCGTTCTTGTACGAAGGCCATTCGGCCTCCAGCGCAATCAGCACTCCAGAGGAGTCCGGGAAGGGGTGGTCCTGGAGGTACTGTTCGTACGATTTATCCGGGGTGAATAGTTGGAGATATATGCTTCCCAGGAGAAGGGTTTCCCGGTTCAGTGTAAATTCCAGTTCGTGCGTCCCTCTGGAGAGATGGATGGTCAGGGGATATTTCCGGGCAAAGTAGACATCCCGCAGGAAGACCCGGCCCCATCGGGCGAGGCGTTCTGGTGGAGCGGGTATCTGGTTACCATAGCGGTCCAGGGGGAACTGATCCGTGCCGTTGCGGTAGTAGAGCGGAAAAACGATGCGGCGCGCATCCTCTACCGGCAACGAACCATCCACCCGTAACTGCCCCTCCGGAGCGGTAATGACCACCTCTTCCGGAACGGCAGCGTCCAGCGCAACGGCGTAGTCCCCTTCCTCCTCCACCTGTACCCGAAAGCGGACCCGATGGCCTCTTTCCAGATGGACGCAGGGTTTCCCGTACTGGCGGGCGAGGTCATCGGTAGCTAATGGGAGGCCGAAGGAGTCGGCGCGGATTTCTATGGTCCTGCCCCTTTCATAGGGAGGAGAGGAGGGAGTCCGTCCGGGGAGAGGGGCCCGAACTCCCATCGGCATCGGAGGGACAACGAGAAAAGTTAGTATTAGCAGAAGAGCGATGGATCGGCTCATCATAGTTATGAGAAAAGGGAGGGACAGGGGAAAACCTGTCCCTCCCAGGTTCCCTACGGCTTCAGTTCGGCCCGTTCCTCATCCAGCAGGCGGTTGGCGAACTCCTCCAGCCGGGCCGCATAGTCCTCGTATTTATACTTGCCATCGGCGACGTGGAAGAACATGTACCACATGTTCACATCCTTGTCCTCGCCGATGTCAATGCCCGGTTTGCCCTCCCAGCGGGCCGCCACATACCCCGGAACGATTTTCGCCAGCGACTCCAGCAGACTCTTATCCAGGTTCTGCAGCGCCTGGCGCAGGCCCGGCTTGTCGCCCACGAAAGAGAGATACAGGTTAATCGTATCCGCATCCACGTAGACCGGCATGCGGGTCGGGACGACACCGGAAGCCTTCGCGATCTCTGCCTCCGCCAGATACCCCTCACGCGAGAAGGTCATCCATTTGGCGAACTTGTAGGCCTCCTCCAGGTTCGCCGTGGTCCTGACGATGACAATGAAGTCGCCGACCAGCGCCTGATTGCCGCCGGGGATGCCTGTGAAGTCCCACTGGAAAGTCGCGTTCTGGGCGAAGGCCGGCACCATCCAGCCGCCGTCCCAACGGACTCCGCACTCCTGGTTCAGGAACAGTTCCCACGGCCCTTGCGACTTGAAGTTGGCCTTCTGTTCATCGGTCAGGCCCTGCCAGGTATGTGGCTTCACTTCAATCACTCGGGCCACCGCCGCCTTGAAGGCATCGGAGTTGTAGTTCATATGGCGGCCGTCAAAACTGAACCATCCCAGACGGGGGTCCTGGGTGTGGGGATACCAGCCCAGGATGAACTCCAGTTCGTCCAGCCCCAGCCGTCCTTTCTGGATGTCGGTCAGGGCGGTGGCGGCGGCAAAGAAATCCTCCACGGAGACCCCGTAGGTGGGCGCGTCCAGATTGGCGGCCTCAAAGAGGTCTATGTTGACGAAGTAGCCCATCACGAACTGCGCGGCAGGCAACCCCAGCACTTTGCCGTCGTAGGTGACCGCTTCCCGCAGAACATCGGGCACATTCGGCCAGTCCGGGTCGTTGCTCACCAGCGGGGTGAGGTCCGCCAGCCACCCGTTCTTAACGTAGAGGGGGGTCTTGTCGGCCATAAAGACGTCGGGCAGAGCGCCCTTCGCCGCCAGCGCGGTCAACTTGTCGTCCCAGGAACCTTCCCCGGACATGTCCACGATCTCAATCGTGACATGGGGGTTCAGTTCCATGTACCTCTTGACCAGTTGCCGCTGGACGTTGTTCTCCTCCTCCGTGCCCAGGTTCCAGTTGGCGTAGCGGAGGGTAACGGGTTGCTTCACCTCCTGGGTGGGCGGGG
>FWPU01007547.1_pt1 | contig 18756 bp, 12 predicted proteins | sample 2228361 | NCBI WGS metagenome assembly FWPU01 (sample SAMEA103939777, study PRJEB20133) | metagenome
GGAGACGTCCTCTCAGAGGATATTTCTGTACCGGGAGAGGTGTATCTAACCATACGAAAAGAATCCCTCCCTCGTATGGCTAACTTTCTACACGAGGTAAGATACAACACACCCCTTCTAAGCATGTTCGGCACAGACGAGCGTGCTCTGGACGGCACATTTAAGATATATTCCGTATTCCAGATCCCCGGGAAACCGATATTTATAACCCTTAAGGTGCATCTCCAGGAAGGGGAGCTTGAGTATCCCTCCATAACGCCCCTAATGTATGCGGGAAGCCTATTTGAAAGAGAGATGAAAGACATGCTTGGCTTTGTCCCGGCAGGTAACCCTGACACGAGGCCAATGGTGTTTCATGAAAATTTCCCGGAGGACATTCATCCTCTCAGGAAGGACTTCCCTTACAAGTCGATGCCAAACAAAACCAAGGGACTATATTCCTTTCACACTATTGAAGGGGAAGGCATATTTGAGATTCCCGTAGGGCCAGTGCATGCAGGAATCATTGAACCCGGCCATTTCAGATTCAGCGTTGCTGGGGAACCTGTAATAAACCTGGAGATAAGGCTCCACTACAAACACAAAGGTATAGAAAAGTTGATGGAGACGCTGGATTTTAATGAGGGATGCCTGGTTGCCGAAAGGGTCTCCGGAGATTCCACGGTAGGCCACGCAATGGCCCATTGCCAGGCCGTAGAGAAGATTGCTGGCATAGCACCCCCACCGCAAGCTAAGTATAACAGGATGATAGCACTGGAACTGGAGAGGCTTTATAACCATATAGCGGACATTGGTGGAATATCTACTGACGTGGCCTTCCTCTTTGGTGCTGCCCGTGCTGGCATCCTCAGAGAAAGGGTTGTAAGTCTCAATGAAAGACTTACAGGAAGCAGGTTCCTGAGGGGGCTGGTCATCCCGGGTGGAGTATCAAGGGACCTCTTTCCTGCCAGGGACATTATCATTAACACGCTACGGGAGGTCAGGGAAGGATTCAAAGAGTTGGTGGAAATACTCCTTTCCTCAGCCTCCTTTCTGGATAGGGTGAAGACTACAGGAATACTGAGTAAAAAGAATGCAGAGGACCTGGGAGTAACGGGTATTGCAGCCAGGGCCTCCGGTATAGACTCTGACATGCGGAGGGATGCCCCCTACGAGGCCTACTCGGAGGTGCAATTCAAGGTCCCAGTATACAAAGAGGGCGATGTCTTCGCCAGGCTCCGTGTGCGTGTAGACGAGGCCTTTGAATCTATTAGTATCATAGAACAGGTGATGGGAAAGGAGGCTCAAGGTCCACTTAAGACGGATATGGGGGACCTGTCTCCCCAACGCTACGCCCTTGGGTGCGTAGAGGGCTGGAGGGGACCTATCATATACTGGATAATGAGCGCGCCAGAAAACAGGCTGTACCGATGCAAGATAAAAGACCCTTCTTTCTGCAACTGGCCAGGGCTATCTTGTGCGGTACTGGGTAACATCGTCCCGGATTTCCCCCTCTGCAATAAGAGCTTCAACCTCTCCTACGCAGGCAACGACCTCTGAGGTAAACACCATGCAGAGAATGATATTATCCTGGCTGAAGAGCCGAATTGTTACAAAAAATCTTAACGAGCTGGACATCAGGAGGGATTGCCTGGAAATCATTAACCAGGCCTCTATTGAAAAATTCCGGTCTGCTTTTCGTGGATTCAGGCGTTCACTCCATATAAGAGAGGTGGACGCAGGGTCTTGCAACGCCTGCGAACTGGAAATAAATGCGCTGAATAACCCTATCTACGACATAGAGCGATTCGGTATCCATTTTGTGGCCTCCCCAAGACACGCAGACCTGCTCCTGGTAACCGGACCAGTTACCAGAAACATGGAGATGGCACTAAAAAAGACTTACGATGCCACACCTGAGCCCAAGATTGTCATAGCCATTGGGGATTGTGCCAGGGATGGAGGAATCTTTAAAGGCTCTTACGCCGTGGTAGGAGGAGTAGATAAGGTTATCCCCGTGGATGCCCTTATTAAGGGTTGCCCTCCCCGGCCCCAGGAACTGCTGTACGGGATAGTTAGTCTCCTGGGGAGAATTTAACTAGTCCTCCTCAGCTTCGCTACTAGGAAAAGAGGATTCAGAGATGAGTTTTATTCCATTCCTGAAATACCCTGAACTTGATTCAGGGCAGGACAAGATTACTTAACCAGGACAAAATCTATTTCCCTCTTAAAGAAGTCAATATGGTCAATCTTGACCTTAACTTCCTGTCCCACTCGGAATACCCTGCCCTTGCGTGTGCCTACCAGGGCCATCCGCTTCCTCTCCAGTTTGTAGAAGTCATCCGTAAGGTTGCGGACGTGTACAAGACCATCCAGCAGGATATCTTTTAACTGGACAAATAGTCCAAACTCCTCCACCCCGGTGATGACCCCCTCCATCGTCTCATCCATCCTGTTCTCTAGATATCGCAATAGTTTCAGTTTGACAATCTCTCGCTCTGCGTCTTCCGCCCTTCTTTCAGTAAAGGAACAATGTTCTGCCAGGTCAGCCAGTCCACCATGAACGAACTCGCAACCCTCTCTTATCTGGTCAGGACTTTGCCCTTTCAGCAGGTAATAGTCCAGCATCCTGTGGTCAAAGAGGTCTGGGTACCTCCTTATCGGGGAGGTGAAATGTGTATAGTAATCCATAGCCAGGGCGAAGTGAGTACCCCATCGTTCCGAGTACTTGGCCTTCTTAAGGGAACGCAGGAGGGCCAGGTTCACCTGATAGGCCTCGGGTCTGCCCGCTACCCGCTTTAGTAGATTCTGGACATGCCGCCTCTTAAAGGGGTCTATCTTTACCTGTTCCAGTTCCTTTATGAATTCAGCAAAATCCTCCATCTCCTCTTCCTCCGGTTCTGGGTGGATACGTGAAAAATAGGGGAGCTCTTTCTCGTGCATGAACCTGGCCACGGCCTCGTTGGCCGCAAGCATAAACTCTTCAATTAGTTTGTGGGAAATATCCCTTTCCACCTTCTCCACCCCTGCCACCCTGCCCGTCTCATCTAGCTTTAAGGACACCTCCGGCAGATCCAGTTCCAGTGCACCATTCTCCAACCTCCTGGCCCAGAGCTTCTGTGCCAGCTCTGCCATCTGAAAGAGCAGGTCTCTAACCTCTTTTGAGACCTTAGAGGTAGCCTCAGCATCCTTTGCAATGATTTTGCTGGCCTCCTTGTAGGTGAGCCTCTTGGTTACCCTGACGATGGAATACCATATTTCAGAAGAGATTAACTCACCCTGCTGAGAATAAGTCAAAAAAACAGTCTTGGTCAGCCTATCCACGCCCTCCTTCAGACTGCAAATGCCTGCCGAGAGGGGTTCGGGAAGCATAGGAATGACCTCACCAGGGAAATAGACGCTGGTACCCCGTTTTGAACCCTCTCTATCAATAGCCGAGCCAGGACTTACGTAGTGGGATACATCGGCAATATGTACCCCCAGCTTCAGTCGCCCACCCTCCAGCCTCTCCAGGGAGACGGCATCGTCAAAATCCTTGGCATCTTCTGGGTCAATGGTGATTATCAACTTGCCTCTCAGGTCTAACCTCCCCTTAAGCTCCTCGTCCTGAACCTTCTGAGCCATAGCCCTTGCCTCCTCCTCTGCTTCCGGGCTGAACTTGTTTGGAAGCCTGTACCGATAGACTACAGAGACAGCATCTACCCAGGGGTCTCCATCCTCTCCGAGCACCTCCACTATTATCCCTTCGGGGGCCAGGTGTCGTGAGGGCCACTGGGTTAGTCTGACTATCACCTTCTGTCCAGGCTGGGCCCCGGCGGAATCCTCACCTGCAACGTAGATATCCCTGAAGAGGCAGGGATCGTCCGGGGCTACGAAGCCCAAGCGACGGGTGCACTGATAGGTACCTATAACAGTCTCATTCACGTGTTCTAAGACGTTAACTATCTGCCCTGAGGAGGCTCGCTTCCGCCCACGACGCCTGGGAGGCATGCCCATGGGAAGTCTCGCCACCACAAGGTCCCCATGCATGGCCTGACCCATATCCTCTTCTTCTATGTAAACCTCTGGATGGCCTTCCCTCACCGGCTCTACTATGCCATAACCCCTTGGGCTGCAGCGTAGCCTACCCACAGTGAGGTGCACCTTTTCCGGGATAGCGTACTGCTTCTGTTTTATCTGGACTATCTCGCCAAGGAACTCAAGCTGACAAAGCAGTTTCTGGAACTCTGCAAACTCCTCAGCGGGTATGCCAAAGTGTTCCGCCATCTCTGCTGCATTCATGGGGCTATAGCGGCGACTGCGAAGGAACTTGAGGAGATCTTTTACTTCAACCATACGTACCCCCTTGACAAAGTTATCGGACCTATCCCGATGGAGATTCTATCAAATAAGTCCCTTAAATAAAAGACCTGCCTTCTATAACCTGGGGATTAAGAATGGGACGTTATGCTTATACTGCCGATACTCTTCACCAAATTCCCCTTCAAGAAGCCTCTCTTCTAAGAGGGCAACAACCAGTAGCAATGAAAGCCATAGGGGGGTGATTAAGAGGGCCCATCTGGCTTTAAAAATTACCGCCCAGCCCAGGCAACAGAGGAAGTCCCCTAAGTAGATGGGATGCCTGAGCCTGGCGTACACGCCTTCTTTAATCAACCTCCTTTCACCCCGGGGTGGGCTGTGAAGGGCTGTGGGCAGTCCAAGCTGGAACAATGCCAAAAGAATGAGGGAAATACCTGTCAAGAACATGGGTGCCCCTATTGCAAGTGCAAGCTGAATGGGTATAGCCAGCCTGGGCTGGGAACACAAGGGCAAAAGGAGCCTGGACATCGCAACCAGGACGATTATTACAGAAAAAAATACAACATTAAAGGGGAATGCGAGGCCCCTTAAACGTGAGGAAAGGTACACTGCTATTGAGAGACCAAAACCCATCACCCCTGACAGGGTGAGATGTAAGAAGGGGAAGTCAGTCATATCCCCCAACTATCCACCTTGAGTGGGATTATTTACCCTTTTTATAGAGATAGACGTCACCAAACATCTTTTGAGTCTTTGCTGTCCAGCGACTCTCCGGGTCTTTATCCTCGGCGATGGCCCTCTGGTAGCCCTGTAGCTTGGCGTCAAGGTTGTCCAGGTAGTGGACGGCCAGGGCCTCTGCCGTCATGGGCAACCTTGGGGTGTTGGTATCCGTTTCCCCGTGATGACTAAGGATGATGTGTCTGAGAAGGTCCAGGCGTTCCTGGGGAAATCCTTTTATCTGATTGGCCTTTTCCTCCACCATTAGCACCCCTGAGACTATGTGTCCTACGAGTCTCCCATGGTCTGTGTAATAGAAACTAGTATGGTAGGAAAGCTCACGGAGTTTGCCTACGTCGTGTAGTACAGCCCCTGCCACAAGGAGGTCTCTATCCAGAGTGGGGTAGAGGCTGGAGGCCCGGAGGGCGAGCCGCGCCACTGCCACAGAATGCTCCAGTAGTCCACCCAGGTAGGCATGGTGATAGCTGACGGAGGCAGGTCCCAGGCTAAACTTACGCATAAATTCTTCGTCTCTTAAAAAGAGTTTGAGAAGTTGAGAGATAAATGGGTCGGTAAGGCCATTTACTATGCCTTCTAGCTCGGACTGTAGTGCCCTTAAATCCTCTTTGGTCCAGGGAAAAAGCTCTTCTAAGTTAAAGAAGAGTTCCTCCCTGCTAAAGTTCTTTATCTCTAGCTGAGGGGAGTTCTTATACTGACCTACCACGCCCTGTATTCTCAGCAGACCTTCCTTTCCAAAGGATTCTATCTGCCCCGGGCTTGCATCCCACATAACGGCCGGGATGGTGCCAGATTTATCGGCCAGTTGGGCCTGGATAGAGAGTTTCCCATTGCCGTAAGGGCGGATTTCTCTGGTGTGGAGGCGGAAAACCGCATCTACCTGCTCCCCCAGTTTAAGCTCCGAGATGTATCGCCTTGTCATCTTCAAACCCGGTCCTACCCCAGGTGGACCAGCACCCCCTAGCCCCCCTTCTTCATCTTAACGAGTTGGGCCTCGTACTCGTCGGCGCTCAACAGGTTATCCTGGGAAAGGGGGCCAGTTATCCTTAACTTTATCAACCATCCCCTAATGTAAGGGTCCCTGATTATCAGATCCAAATCCTTGTAAAGGACCTTGTTAACCTCCACAACCTCTCCTTCCATAGGGGTCATTATCTCGTGGAGTGCCCCCGTAGTCTCTATATCTCCAAGGGCCATGCCCGTCAGGAGTTCATCCCCCTTATCCGGGAGGGAGATGTCTATTATTTTCCCCAATCCGTCAAGGGCGTATTCAGTCAGACCGATTATAGCAGTTCGGCCTTTCAACCTCACCCACTCATGTGTAGGCGTGTACTTTAGGTCCTTGGGCAGTGTGTAGGACATTCTATTATCCTGAGAAATCTAACAAAATCCCTCTCGGAGGTCAAGTCATGCTTTAGTAGATGCGCAGTGGTGGGGATATAAAATTCTCATAGCCCTCTCTGCTATCGTCTCTGGTTCCTCCTCTCCTTTTATCTCCAACCACACCGCTTCCTTAAAGCCCCTGAACCAGGTCAACTGTCTTTTAGCGAAGCGTCGGGTGTTCTTTTTTATCAACTCCTTCACCTCTGGTAAGCCCAGCTTGCCCTCCAGGTATTCTATCACCTCCGCATAACCCAGAGCCTCTCTGGCCTGTCGGCCAAGGCCTAAAGGGTGGGTAAGGAGCTGCTTTACCTCTTCCACTAACCCCTCTTTGAACATCCTCTCCACCCTTTCATCTATCCTTTGATACAGTTGTCTCCTCTCCAGGGAGAGGACGACCATAAGGAATGCTGCATGCGGAGTCCGGAGTTCAGAATTCCGCATTCCGCATTCCGCACCCTGCGCTCCCCACTCCTGCTGCCAGGAGGATATGGGGCGGCCTGTCTTTCGGTAAACTTCCAGGGCGCGAACCACCCTTCGTAAATCTCCCTTCTGTATACGTTGTGCAGTGGCAGGGTCCAAACCTTCTAACATACTGTGGAGGTAATGTACGCCCTTCTCCGCCGCTACGGTCTCCAACTCCCGTCTTATCTCCCAGTCTGCCTCGGGCCCCTCAAATAGCCCCTCCGTAAGGGCCTTTATGTAAAGGGCGGTTCCACCTACCACCAAACATTCTTTCCCTTTTAATCCCAAATCGCTAATAATCCCTGCCGCATCCTTAACGTAACGCCCTACACTGTAGGCCTCCCAGGGGTCCAGTATATCTATTAGATGATGCGGTATCTCACGTCTTACCTCCAGGGGAGGTTTGGCCGTGCCAACGTCCATGCCTCGGTAAATCTGCATGGAGTCTGCAGAGATAATCTCTACGCCATTGTCGGGGGTGGCCCTGCCACCCTGGCGGGCAATCTGGATGGCCACTCCACTCTTGCCGATGGCCGTAGGGCCAGTAAGGATTTTCAACATCGGATGATACTCTAAGCTGCCCTAATTACAGAAACCTGCTCTACAAAAAACAAGGATATTATTAAACACCATACGAGTCAAGGGCTGCAGAGGTCCCAAAATAAAAAAGATTCAAAAACGTCCGATACGTGCCCGAAGGCTGGAGAAATCCCTTGACAACTGACCTGGGCTGGGAAATAATTCCTAACGAACATTATTGTTTGCAATGTCGGGGTTTAATTTATAAACCTCAATCTATTGGGCACCACAAATTGTGCCCCCTACGTATTTGGAAATTTTGGTGTCCGAAAAGTCCCTCATCATCCTGGGCAGAACTGGTTGTGGCAGGACCACACTCTTACTGGAAACTTTTTGCAATAGCATAAAGGCCCAGCCCTCCGACAACGTCCTCTTCCTCCTCCCCACACACAGCCAGGCAGAGCACATAAAAGATGTCATCATACGAAAGGGATTCGCCTCCGGTTTTATTGAGAGGGGTATATGCACCTTCTCTCAACTGGCGAGGGAAACCTTGGGACACGAGGGATTGAAAGGGCCCATTACTGAACTAGAAAAGGGCGTCATCTTAAGAGAGGTGCTGAGGGATGCGCCGTCTAAGTATTTTGAGAGGAAGGAGGAGTTCCAGGGCCTTCACATGGCCATGCTCAGATTTTTCAAAGAGCTTAAGGAGGATGGACAGTATCCAGCACAGTTCCGCAGGGCAGTAGATAAATTCTTAAAAAGGCAAAACAACGACTTTGCTGAGAAGTACCTAACCCTGGCAGAAACCTATTCCCTGTACCAAACGACCCTGGAAAAGAGGGGACTACTGGATGAAGACGACCTCCTGAATCAACTCCTCCATGCCCTTGAAAATGACAATACGCTCCTGTCCCAAAAAAAACTTCTACTCGTGGATGGCTTCCACGACTTCACCCCCGTGGAATTTCGTATCCTAAAGTTACTCATTGAAAGGATACCCAGGGTACTTATCAGCCTGGTTCTTGATGCGGAGAAAAAAGATTCTCCCATCTTTGAGCACTGTCAGGCCGTCTACAGGGAGCTCAAATCGCTCCGATTGAAGCCGCAACTGTTGCAGGGATTTCATCGCTCCGCCTCTCCAACCCTGAGGCACATAGAGAAAGACCTCTTCAATCCGGCCTCTGAACGAACGGAAGCCGACGATGTCCTGGAGATAGTAGAGGCGGCAGACATAAAGGATGAGGTAGAACAGATTGCCCGCAGGATATACAAGATGGTCTCCAGGGGAGAGGTGAGGTACCAGGACATAGCCATTGTATTCAGAGAGATTTCTCCTTATAGAAACATTATTGAAACCGTTTTTAATGAATATAATATCCCGGTAAGGATTCATACCCACAAGCTTCTTATTGAGAACCCCCTGGTCAAGGGACTCCTCTCATTACTCAAGGTCTTCACAGAATCCTGGAGGGGTGAGGAGGTATTACATGCCCTTAAATCCCCCTACGTAATGCTACCCCACGCCGAGGTTGACTCACTGGAGTACGAGATACTGGAGAAAGGGAAACCGGACTCCAGGGAGGCATGGCTAAAACTAAAAGAACCCACCTTTGCAAACTGGTCCAAGACAAAGACATTTATCAGAGATTTAGCAGAAATGGAAAAGGAACTGGACGGGCAGCAACCGCCCTCCTTTTTCAGGTCTTGGTTCATGCGGCTAATAAATAGGTTTCTATCCCTTTCTGCTGTAGAGGCTCAAGATTTTGAGCCCCTACTCAAGGAGGAAGCACAGGGTCTAAAGGCCTTTCTAGAGCTTCTAGACAGGCAGTGCCAGGTAACCGCAACTCCAATAACCTTCGAGGCATTCCTTGAGGAACTCCTGAGGAGCCTTTCCTGTGCCTCCTACACCCTGAAGGACAAAAGACACGAAGTCGTGAACGTGATAGATGCCCTGGAGGCAAGGCAATGGGAAAAACCCGTTGTCTTCGTAGGTGGACTGCTGGAGAAACAATTCCCAATGCAGGGCAGGGAAGACATCTTTCTAAAAGATAAAGAGCGCGGGGCCTTCAAACGGCTCACGGGCGTAAACCTACAGGAAGTACTTAAACGTACTCATGAGGAAGAACGGTTTCTATTCTATATCGCCCTTACACGTGCCCAGCATAGGCTCATCCTCTCCTACCCCGCTACGGATAGCCAGGGAAGACCTACCCTACCCTCTTTCTACCTTGAGGAGGTAAAAAAACTCCTTACCCACGAATCTTTCAACAGGGTCTTCCATAAAAGAGGCCCCGGGGATTTCATCCCCAAACCTCAGGAAGTATTAACCCAGAAAGACCTGAGGAATTTTGTCTTCCATCATCTTACATCTCCCTTCTTTATAAGAGACCGGGAAACTATCCCGGATGGACTCCACAACCTGGCACGCAGGGTCTATAACCGCGAATTGGGCGAAAAAACTCACTGGCTAGAGGGTCTGAGGGTTGTCCTGGAAAGGCCGGAAGAACGTGAACCTGGGATTGGAAACCTCCTGAAGGAAATAATGTCCTCATTTAGCGCCACTCAACTCAGCAATTACGCCCAGTGCCCTTTCCTGCACTTCTGCAGGTGGGTTCTCAAACTCAGACCCCTGCCTAACCGCATAGAAGAGGGCCTGAGCCCTACCCTCCAGGGAGAGATAATCCATGATACTTTGAAAAGGTATTACGGTACCCCGAAACGCGAGGGTACAAGTCTTGACGCCCTCTTCCAAGAGTCCTTCTCCGCCAAGACCAGGGGCATTCCAATAGAATTTAAGGAGGCAAAGCTAAAGAAAGAGATGCTCCATGCCCTTAAGGTATTTGCTGAACAGGATGAGGAATATATCAAAAAATTTCCCTTCAGTCCCCGATACTTTGAGGTGGGCTTCGGGAAGGAGGTATCCGCTTTAGGCGGACCCGGCGACAAGGCGGTAGCACCGCCGGGCGACAAAGAGGCAGCACCCGAGGAGATGCCCCTTCCTCCCCTTGAACTACGGAACAGAAACGGTACCAGGGTCAAACTGACCGGGAGGATAGATAGGATAGACATTGCAGAGATAGATGGTGAGACACTGGGCCTGGTCATAGACTACAAGTACAGCAGGGAGGCAATCAACGGGAATAAACTAAGAAAAGACCTTTCGGAAGGGACCGACCTGCAACTCCCTATCTATGTAATGGTGGCAAGAGACCTCCTGGGGCTGAGACCAGCCGGGGCCCAGTTCTACTCACTTAAACCCCCTGGAAGGAGCGGGATAATAGCCCTACCCCTGCCTAATGACAGTGAGCGCATAACCCAGGAAGAAATGGAAGACCTACTGGAATCCTGCAAGGACCACCTCTTCAGACAGGTAGAAGGCATACTGACAGGGGATAAGAGGATTAATCCCAGAGACACCAGGCCCTGCAGGCAGTGGTGTGAGTATAGAGATGTCTGCCGTTTTGAAAGGAGCCGCCCTAAGAGACATGACCAATAATAAATCTGCTCCTGGTGATGACCCTAGAGAGGTTACGGTAAAAAGTCTTACCCCTGAACAGAGAGAGGCCGTAGAAACTCTGGGTAAAGACCTCTGCGTCAGCGCCGGAGCCGGCTCCGGCAAGACAGGGGTACTGATAGAACGCTTTGTTAACCTGGTAGTGCAAGAGGGTCTATCCGTCTCCGAAATCCTTTGCATTACCTTCACCGACAAGGCCGCAGGGGAGATGAAAGAGAGGATAGCTCAAAGATTTCTATCCCTTGGTATGGAATGGCAGAGGCAGGAGGTAGAATTTGCCTACATCTCTACCATAGATAGCTTCTGTAGTCGCCTCTTAAGAGAAAATGCCCTGGAGGCAGGGCTGGATCCAGACTTTGACATACTGAAGGAATACGAGGCGGCATTCCTGCAACGTAGTCTATCCGAAAATCTCTTAACTAAATGGGAAGAGACAAACCCTGAGGGGTACAACCTCCTCCTTGAAGAGCTTCACTGCCGGGACCTGGCCGAAAGCTCCGTCAGACTCTTAAACAGCATAAGGAGTGCTGGCTTTCACCCTAAAGACATACCTGCCCTGTACCAGAACGGTACAGGGCCTGCGCAGAACAACACCCTCTCCAGTCTAAATACGACGCTTAAAAATATAAGCACATGCGTAAAGGAAATAGAAGACCTTGCGTCAGCCCTGCCCGTCGGGTCCCAACAAAGAAACAATGTAGAAGAACTCCTGGTGAGACTAGAACCCATCAGAAACGTAAGGACGGAGGATTTGACACATGAAAACATAGTCAATCTACCGGATAAATACATAAAACTGACAGTGAAATCGCCCACCTTGAAGGAGAATCTGAAAGAACTAAAACTATTACTGGAGAATCTGAGGCAAACTTACTGGGAGAGGGAAACGGAAAAGACAAGACAGGCACTCAAGGAATTCCTGACCCAACTCCTTCAAGTTTATGGAGAAGAAAAGCTCAAACGCAGGGTACTGGACTTTAGTGACCTTATAGAAAAGGCCACCGGCCTTCTGCAGACCTTTCCTTCTTTGAGAGCAGAGCTAAGAGGCAAATTCAAACATATTCTCGTAGACGAGTTCCAGGATACCAATAACCTGCAGAGGACATTGCTGGAGCTGCTGAAGAGCGAGGGCAACCTTTTTGTAGTCGGGGATGCCCAGCAGTCCATCTACGGCTTCAGGGACGCCGACCTGGAGGTATTTCTTGAGCACAAAAGGCAAACCCACGAGTGGGGAGGCAAGATAATCCACCTTGATAGAAACTTCCGTAGTAGACCTGAGATTATCTCCTTCGTCAATCAGGTCTTCAGAAATTATTGGGACAGAGACGGCGCACTTGTAGTGAGCGCAGCGAATCTATCGGTAGATTGGAGGCCCCTGGTAGCGGGCGCCTCCTTTGCACCCAGAGAATCTCCCTCAATAGAACTCCTCCTGACCAAAGGGAAGGATATGGAAGAGGCCCGTAATCTGGAGGCCCACCTTCTCGCCAGACGCATTAAAGAGATTGTTGAGAATGGAGAGCTAAAAATAACCAGGCTGAATCATCACCGGCCTGTAGCCTATGGGGATTTTGCCGTCCTCTTCCGCAGCACCACCGACATTAAACTGTTTGAGGGTGCCCTGGAGGAGATGGGCATTCCCTTTTTTGTGCTAGGAGGGAAAGGACTCTACGATGCCAGAGAGATTGTAGATTTGATTAACCTACTCCAGTTGATAGACAACCCCCTGGACGAGGTAAGACTGGCGGCCGTGCTGAGGTCTCCCCTGGTAGGGATCAATGACCACACCCTGTTCTGGCTTTCCCACCGTACTAATAATAACAAAAAAGACTTTCTATGGTTTCAACTGCACAGGCTAACCAGTATCCCGGAAATAGACCCTATTCAAAGAGAGAGACTGCTGCGGTTCAGGGAATTACTGGAGAGGCTCAGGGAGTTAAAGGAAAGGCTCTCCATAGCCGCACTCATAGAAAACATACTGGCAGAAACTCACTACGACTCCAGGGTGCTGGCCTTCCCTGACGGTAGACAGAGTCATGCCAACCTGCGGAAGTTCACGGAACTTGCCAGAGACTTTGAAAAAAGTGGGATCCTGGGATTATCCCAGTTCCTCAAGGTCATCAGAGACATCAGGGTTACCGAGACGAGAGAATCCGAGGCACCTACAGACCTGGAAAGGGATGACGTGGTAAAAATCCTTACCATACACAAGGCCAAGGGGCTGGAATTCCCCGTAGTGGCGCTGGCCGACACGGGACGGGGCAGTAGGAGTCACCACCCGGACGTCCTCTTCTCTAAGAAGGGAGGTCTTGGTCTGCAAATAATAAATCCGTTAACAAAAAAGCCAGAGACAACGGCAACCTTTGAGGCAATAGCCCAGGAAATAAAGGAAAGGGAAGCAAAAGAAGAGGAGAGGGTACTGTACGTGGCCCTTACCCGTGCCCAGGAACATCTCATCCTTAGCGGCTCCTTCACCGAACGCAGTAAGAGCGAACCCTTAAAACGGATAGCGGAAACCCTCGGCATATCCCTGGACTCGGCCGCCCTCCCTGACGAGATAACTTTTGGGGAAGAGGGACACAAGCTGAGGCTAAGCATGGAAAAGGGGCCGGCACTGGTGGCCATACCTCTTTCCGTAAGACTGTCATCTGAAGAAAGGGAAAAGATAATACGAGGTGAACCCCTTCCTCTACCTGTCATTGTGAGGGGCGAAGCCCCGAAGCAATCTCGTTCTTACGATAGCAAGAAACCCCTCCCTATCGCCATGCCGATTCCAAGGCAGGCCAGCCTCAAGGACTACATCTACTCAGTGACAGAGATAATGAACTGCCACCGCTGTCCCAGACTGTATTATTTCAGATACAAACTAGGACTGCCCGGTCTGGGGCCAGAAGAACCCTTACTATCCAATAGGACTGAAGACGAGTTAGAAGGCTCTCCATGGGCGAGGTTGGGAAATGCAGCTCACAAGGTCCTGGAACTTTACCGCCCCGACGGGGATTCTGCACATGGACTGGAGAAGTTGATTCTCCAGGCCCTGGAGGAAACCCTTCCTCTAACGCCACAGCCAGCACCCAAGGAACACGTGGATACCTTAAAAGGGTGGGTGCAAAATTTCTATTCCTCCAGGGAAGGGCAGATGGTAAAGACCTCTGGTGAGGTTAGGCGTGAGATGCCCTTCCTTTTTAACTACGGCGGCACCCCAGTGAGGGGAAAGATAGACCTGCTCTTCTCCCCCAACGGGAAGGACTGGAACCTCCTGGACTTCAAGACCTCTAGTAGTGAATCTGAGGCATTAAAGAGCTATGAGATACAGATGCGCCTCTATAGCCTGTCGGTAAGGGCACTCTTTGGTAAGCTCCCTGAACGGGCTATTTTGTTCTTCCTCCCGGAGGGGAAGACTACAGAGGTAGATATTGCCCCCGAGACCATGAGGGAGCTTGATGAGTGGATGAAGGACTTCTTTACCAAAGAAGAAGCACCCAGAGGTACCAATGCCTTTCCTGCCCAACGGAAGCAGAATTGCAGATGGTGTGAGTACAGTAAGTACTGCAGAGAAGGTGAGTGATTGAAGGTATTTGATTAATCAAACCCCCACCCCCTTTTCCAGCCCGTTGACACAACGGACAGGTATATCTGCCCTGCGGGAATAGGCTAGGTTAGGCCTGAGGGCCTTGGTGGGGTGGGGTTCATGATAAAGATGGAAGACTATTGCCTGCGTGAGAATAGACCTGGGCCTGAGACCCAATCTCTTAAGCCGCTCTCTGAGGTCACTATCTTCCTGTCCCCAGCCCTCGTAGTTTTCATCAAACCCGTTTATCTCAATTATGGACCTTTTATCCGCAGAGAGGTTGAGTCCTATAAACTTGGGCCGTCTCCTCTTGCTCACCAATACATAGAACCAATTCTTCAACTGTTTAAGCCTCAGTCTCCAGAGGTGCTCAGGAGTGAGGGCCTGCTCGTATAACCCCTGGCTAACGGCCTCCGGGGTCAAACTGTCCGAGTAAGCCTCGGCAAGCCTTATGTGTCCCCCTCCCAGGAAATACCCCTCCTGGGCGTTCCTGACGTGGGCCTCAACGAAGTCCCCTTTAGGGATGCAATCCCCATCAGAGAAGATGAGGTAATCGTGATTGGCCCACCCTATTGCCTTATTGAGGATCTTTGCCTTCCTTCTTCCCTTATTTTCCTGCCAGACGTGCCTTATGGGGAAGGAGGCCAGTTTTTGGTATCTCTCAACAAGACCCCGGGTCTCATCGGTAGAGCCGTCATCTGCTACTACTACCTCAAGGTCCTTGTGGGTCTGCCTCATGTAACCCAGGAGGCTGAGTTCCAGATACCTTGCCCGATTGTAAGTACTCAGGATGACGCTTACGTGCATGACTACTATCTACTCCACAAATTTCGAGCATAATATCAGACCCAAAAAAGACCGTCAATACGAGGTTCTTGACTTGACTCCTTACCCACTTATAATCTGATTCATGAAGGTAATCCATGTCATCAGCCACGGTCTCAGGGGGGAGCTCAAAAGAGAATCTTTCCACAAATCAGATTTATTTTTTTTCAGATTTGTGCGTGGGATGAGGAGGTGTACGGATAAATACCCCCTGGAGTGCTGGTGGACAGATAACAGGGTTTCGGAACCCCTTTCGGCCAAAGAGGACGGCATCTTATACCGTGCCTTCCCCGCCTCCTCCTTCAAGTTTCCCTATAGATACGTCTCAATACCCCTCTTCAAGGCCCTTGAAAGGGAATGCAAAAAGGGACCTGTCCTCATATATCTCCATGGTCTCAGGGGTAAGTGGACTACCCTCTTACCCTTATTCTTGCGCAACATCCCAATGGTCATACAACAATACATGGAAGGGATACAGTACAGCACGAAGAAACTCCTGAAAAGGCCATGGTTTTTCCCCTTCTATTTACTGGAGCGAAAGGCCCTTAAGAGGATGGCCCACTTTTTCCTCCTTTACGAAGTAGCGAGGCAAGAGTTGTCCGGGTGGATTGACCCCACAAAGATAAGCATATTGCCCAACGGAGTAGACTTCCATCTCTTCCACCCGATGGATAAACTTGAGGCAAAAAAGCTCCTGGGGCTTGACCCATCTGCCCGTTACATCCTCTTTGTAGGGAGGATAAATGAGAGAAAAGGGATAAGGTACCTCATGGAGGCAATGCCTGATGTGTTGAGGAGTTATCCCAACGCCAGGGTATTGGCCATAGGGGAGGCCAGGAGAGAGGCGTTGCTTAAGGAACTGCATACCCTCGCAGATGACCTTGGTATAAGAGAAAAGGTAAGTTTCCTGGGACAGGTACCTAACGACCAGATGCCTTTCTATTATAATGCCGCGGATGTCTTTGTCCTTCCCACCCTCACAGAGGGAATGGGCATCGTCTTCATAGAAGCGGCCGCCTGCAACTGTCCCATTATAGGCACTGCAGTGGGCGGGGTAGTGGACATAATGAAGAATCTTCCCAGGGGCATTCCCGTCCCCCCGAGAACCCCCGAGGCAATCTCCAGGGCTATCAAAAAGGTGTTTGAGAGGCCCGAATACTACGGTGCCCTACGGGAAAGTGCCCTGAGCTATAGCATATCGCACGTAATGGAAGAGGCCGTGCGTGTCCTGGAAGGATTGGAGGAAAAATATTTTGCCAGAAAAGCCTATTTATAATCCGCTGGACCCAAAGGAAAGGCTGAAGATTGCCTATCAGGACGTCCAGGTAGCAAAGAGCTACGACGAAGAAAGGGACTTCCGTGCAACGGACGTATCCCTCCACTATGAGACAGAAATTATAGGCATCAGGGAGGTCCTACGAGAGGTAAAAGGCCCTATCCTTGAAGTGGCCATTGGTACAGGAAGACTCTGCAGGAGACTCAGGGACGTAGGTCCGTCTGAGATGTGCTACGTCGGGCTTGACGTCTCCCTACCTATGCTCCATGAGGCCAGGAAATCTCTAAGAGAAAACCCATCCGGCAGTCCGGTCAGGCCCGTCTACCTCCTCAGGGCCGATGCCTTCCAGATGCCGTTTCCTAATGGAAGGTTCCATGCCGTCATAGGCTTCAGGTTTATAAAACACCTGAGCCCGGCCAACAGGCACCTGATGTACAAGGAGGTTAACCGCTTGCTTATAGACGAGGGCCTGTTAATCTTTGACTTTTATGGGTGGAGGAAGAGGGCTAAGAATCAAGAAGAGGAGCACAGGCTCACTCCTCAGGCCCTACGGGCAGAACTGGAAGCAAGCGGGTTCAAACTCATCAGGATTTATGGCACTCGCCACCTGTTGCCGGCCCTCCTATCCTCTCCCTTCAGGGCGCTAAAACTCAAGGCCCCGGTAAGGGCCCTGGGCCTGCTTGAGGTTAAGTTGCTCAGTCCTGTCGATGAGTTACTGGGCAGGTCCAGGGGCGGTATAGCAGTCGCAAAGAAGGTAAAAGCGGAAAAGGAATTGTAGAACAGCCTTTAGTGTGCAGTTGCAAAGAGAGGGGCCAGCTGTTCCTCTCCTGTGGAATGAGGATGTTCTTCCTCTTGTCCTATCCCGTCAAGGTAAATCCTGTGGTTGGACTTTCCGGTAGTGCAGAGTACCTCATAAGGACTACCTTCAATAAGCCTTGCCACTTCTTCCACAGAAGGTCCCCCTTCCCCGTATAGCGTCACAATATCACCTATTTCAACCTGTTCCTCCTGCCCCAGGTCAATATGTATAAGATTCATACGCACCCTGCCCACCACAGGAAATCTTTTTCCCCTTATTACAACGTATCCCTTATTTGATAGCCTCAAATTGTAACCGTTGTTGTACCCAACAGGGAGGACTCCTATCCTCGTGGGACTTTTGGCGGTATATGTCCGTCCGTAACTCACCGTCTCCCCTGGTTCCAGGGTTTTTATGTAGGCCAATCTTGTCTTGAAGGTCATGGCAGGTTTTAGCTTTAAAGAAGACTCCGGGCATCCCGGAGGGGTTAATCCATAGAGGAGCAGCCCCGTACGAACCATATTGAATGCAGTAGTACCGTTGGGCATATAGGATTCTGGGACATTAAGGATTGCTGCGCTATTGGCGGTATGTTTGATAGGCACATGAATCCCCACAGATTCCAGTTCTTCCATCACCTTCCTGAAGCGTCCTAACTGTTCATTGGTACAGCCGCCTTCCGTAGCAGAGCAGAAGTGAGTAAAAAGGCCCTCCAACAGAAGACCCGGAAGCCCTGCTGCCTCTCTGACAAATGCGGAGGCCTCCTGGGCCCTTACCCCCAGGCCTCCCATTCCGGTGTCTATTTTTATGTGGACTTTAATTGCCTGTCCCAGTTTTATGGAATAGCGGGAGAACTTCCTGGCAAGATTAAGATCACAAAGGTTAGGGGTTAACGAATAGCTGAAAAATTCGCCTACCTCTTCAGGAAAGATACAGCCCATTACCAGTATGGGCAGTCCAACACCCTTTAACCTGAGGTTAACCCCCTCTTCTACGCTGGTCACCCCCAGCATTTCTACACCGCATCGTTCCAGCAGGAGGCATACCTCTTGGGCGCCGTGGCCGTAGGCATCTGACTTAACTACCGCCAGTACCTTTACCCCCTGATCTATCTTCTGGCGGATCTCCCTGAGGTTATGGGCAATCGCCCCCAGATTTATCTCTATGCAGCTACTGCAGAAACCCAACTCTATTGGCCTATGCAATCTGCAATCTGTCCACCAGGAGGTGAATCAGATTACAAAGCCTGCCACCCAAAGGCAATAAGATACCTTGATAATCTTTTTTGTCAAGGGAAATCTCTTCTGGACAAGAACTGTTCAGATACATGGTATCCAGGTTATTAAGTTAGTGTACATAGGGAAGAAGGAGTTTAGAGAGATAAAAAGACTAGT
>FWPU01007942.1_pt1 | contig 18753 bp, 15 predicted proteins | sample 2228361 | NCBI WGS metagenome assembly FWPU01 (sample SAMEA103939777, study PRJEB20133) | metagenome
AGGGACGTTCACCGAGATTCACTTCGGTCGCTAGGTCAAATTCAATTCTCGCTCCAAAGCGTTCAGCCTGTTTTTGGAACAGTTCCACTAGCTCTTGACCACCCACACCATCGGGAAAACCGGGGTAATTTTCCACGATATAGGTCAGAGAAACTTGCCCTCCCATTTCCATACCGGCTAGGACGACTGGTTGGGTATCTGCTCGAGCAGCATAAAGCGCAGCAGCCAACCCCGCCGGGCCAGAGCCAAGGATCAACACTTTTACTCGTTCGACTTTTGTATCCTCTGCAGAAGAGATAAGCGAAATGCCACTGATACTAATTTTCATCCTTTTACCCTTTCTTGCCAAGAGTTATTTTGCACAGTATTAGATGCGCTTTTTAGAAGGATTGTTACAATTTCGGATAGCCTTGCTCTGTATTATACCTTCTGGGTTAACTATTTTGAAAGTTACAAAGTCCAACTTTTATGGTATGTTAATTCATTGTGAAGGCAGAAAATTTATAAAGTTGATTTTGTTGTCAAATGATCTCGATAAAATCATCCTCTCCTAATTCACTTCGCAAACTTCTCTTACCATCTATCGACGAGAAATACCAAACTGCACTTCGAGATTTTTCTTATCGTTTAGGCAATATCAAAGACTTAGAGGAATACTACCGTTGTCTCGAAACAACCTTAACTGCAACCACGGCACCGCAATTTTTCTACCTCTGTCTTTACAAAGAAGACACCCAAAATTACTGCCTTTTTTCGCCAGACGACAACTCAAGAAATGAAATCGCTTTTCCAGACACTTCTCCTTTTGTTGAATTGCTTAGTAAAAAGAAAGGATCAATTGCTCTATTTGCCGATGAAACGCTACCGAAATTATCTCAATCCGATCGCGCCAAGCTAAGCCTACTAGATATCAATGCCTGTTATCCCCTACAAATTGCTGATCGCCTCATTGGTTTTCTCAGTCTAGGGCAGCCATCCAAAAAAGAGAAATACTTGCGGCAAGATCACGTTTTTATGGAGGAAATCTGCCGTCTTTCATCCCTTCTCCTTAACCATCTCATTGAAAAAGAAAAAATTGAACAAATGGAAACCCTGAATCGACTTGCTCAGGGAATTAATATCACCTTACATTTCGATGATTTACTGGAATTAATCTTTGCCCAGACTGAGCACATCCTTCCGCTTACCGATTTTTGGTTATCCATCTATGACCCTGAGACACAACGCTTCTCGTTTGTCTTTGTGGTCGAAGATGGAGAACGTCAATTTGATCAAGAGAACATCCCTCTGAACCTCGACGAACATCTAGAAAAACTGGTCATTCAAAAGTCCAAACCCCTGCAAACGGATGATTACAACCAAACCGCTCGCCTAAATGGCATTCCACCCAAGCGTCAAGCAATTCAATCTTGGATGTGCGTCCCCCTCCTATCCGGTAAGGACACCTTGGGCACAATCAGCCTTGGTCATCGTTCAATCGGCGTGACCTATTCAAGCAAACAATTGCAGATTCTTCAAGCAATCTCCGATCAAACTGCGGCTGCTCTGGTTAAGACACGCTTGCTACAGGCAACACAGGTACAAGCACAACGCATGACGGTGTTAAACGAGATCGGGCGCCAATTGACCGCTTCTTTAGATTTGCATACGATTTTGGATATCGTTCAAAAACAGGGTCAAAAACTGATTCCCTGTGATGAATGGTTAGCACTGATAAGAGATGAAACGAGCAGTGGCTTTTTGCAACCAACTTCACATAGCCTACAAAAAATCCATTTTGATGCTGCAATCGATGAAGCCATCCAGAAAGCGATTAAATTAGAGAGAACCATCGTCGAACGTTCCGAAGCGGGGGTAGAAAAGCAACAACCAAACCAGTACTTGATCAATCCCTTGTTGATCGAAAAACGACTCATCGGACTCTTAATTCTTAGAAAACAGTCGAACCTTGAAACCTTCTCATCCGATGACGAGGAACTTATTACTACATTAGGAAACCAAGTCTCCATTGCACTCGCCAATGCCCTCAAATACGCCCAAACCGATCAAGCCTTACAAATGCGGTTAAATGAACTGGCTACACTTCAGCAGATCGACCGCGAACTCAACGCCAGCTTAGAGATCGAGCGAACTCTCGCCATCACCTTACACCACGCAATTCAGCATTCCCAAGCAGAAGCAGGTGGTATTGGGCTAATAAAAGAAAAGCAATTCTTACCTTTACATTGGGTCGGTTACCAAAACGCTTTGCAATCCTCCATACCAACAACCGATTTACCGATTGAGGACAAAAATAGCGAAGCAGCTTTTATCGAACAAGGATTGTTTCTAGAAAGCGGAAAGAAAACGGTTATCTTTCCCTTGGAAAGAGAAGGTCAAATCATTGCCTTATTGATCCTCGAAAGCAAACGCCCCGATTTCTGTCCCCCAGATACTCAGTCTTTTCTCTCTCGTCTCAGTTCACACGCGGCAATGGCTTTATCGAACGCCATTTTATATTCAGAAGTACAGCAAGCGAACAGTGCTAAGAGTGAATTTGTTTCTCTCGTGTCCCATGAATTAAAAACCCCCATGACGGCCATCAAGGGCTATGCGGACTTGATTGCACAAGGAGCAGTTGGTCCGATAAATGAAGTGCAGGCAAACTTCCTGTCCACTATTCGAGCAAACGTCAACCGCATGGCAAACTTGGTCTCCGATTTAGCAGATGTTTCGCGGATCGAAGCCGGTAAACTCCATCTTGAATTCCAAGCTACTTCTATTCAAGACGTTATCGAAGAAGTTATCCGCACCGTGTCTACCCAAGTGGAGGAGAAGAAACAGCAAATTCTTCTCGATATTCCTACTGATTTGCCGCTTGTATGGTGCGATCGCAATCGATTAATACAAATCTACAACAACTTAGTTAGCAACGCCATCAAGTACTCGCCTCCCGAAGCCGTTATTAAAGTCAAGTGCATGCTCTCTAATGATTTTCGACAAGAACAGATCAATCAGAAAGTCGTTTTATCTTCCGTCAGCGATCAAGGAGTGGGAATTTCCGAAGAAGACCAACCAAAAATCTTCCAAAAGTTCTTCCGCTCAGAAGATCCAAAGGTACGTGAAAATCCTGGCACAGGCCTTGGGTTAAACATCACGAAATACCTCGTTGAAATCCAAGGAGGAAAAATTTGGTTCGAAAGCCAGATTGGTGTCGGGACAACTTTCTTTTTCACGATCCCAGTCGTATCTCTTGATTAGATGACCATCAACGATATTGGGATGCCTATTCGGAGCAAAGCAAAATTCCCGACTAGGCATCCCGAACGAAAGAGAAAGCAGCTAAGGGCTAGGCAGTCAGTTGGACTTTTGGTAAATGTTCCATCGCCTTTTTGACTTCTTCTTCGGGATAGGTAAAGTCTTCCAACTTGCCGTCTAGGTAGGCTTGATAAGCAGACATATCAAAATTCCCATGCCCAGAGAGGTTAAACAGGATAACCCGCTTTTCGCCCTTCTCTTTGGCATCCAGGGCTTCATCAATCGCCGCTCGGATGGCGTGCGCGCTCTCAGGTGCTGGAATGATCCCCTCTGCACGTGCAAATTGTAAGGCAGCTTCAAAGGTCGCCAATTGCTTTACTGCTACGGCTTCGATGTATCCAGCATCGTAAAGTGCGCTGACAGTTGGAGCCATACCGTGATACCTCAAGCCCCCCGCATGGATCGGAGCAGGCATGAAGGTATGACCGAGCGTATGCATTTTGACAATCGGTGCCATGCGCGCTGTATCTCCATAATCAAACGTATAAACTCCTTTGGTTAAGGACGGCGTTGCTGCCGGCTCAACAGCAACGATGCGTGTCTTCTTCCCTTCTTGAAGATTCATTCGCAGAAAAGGAAAAGCGATGCCGGCAAAATTAGAGCCACCGCCCACACAACCAATGACCACATCAGGGTATTCTCCCGCCAGATCCATCTGCTTCAGGGCTTCTTCCCCAATGACGGTTTGATGCAGCAAGACATGATTCAGGACACTTCCCAGACTATACTTCTTCTTTCCGCCTGAAGTTGCAGCAACCTCCACAGCTTCTGATATGGCAATTCCCAGAGAACCATTGGAATTCGGGTCTTTTTCCAGTACGGAACGGCCAAATTGCGTCAAATCGGTAGGAGAGGCATACACTTTTGCCCCATAGCTTTCCATCATAATGCGGCGGTAAGGCTTTTGATGATAAGAAACCTTCACCATATAGACTTCGAGGTCAAGCTCAAAGAAATTACACGCCAAAGCCAGTGCAGACCCCCATTGACCAGCGCCGGTTTCCGTTGTTAGCGCATGGGTGCCGGCTACCTTGTTGTAATACGCCTGAGCAATTGCCGTATTCGGTTTGTGACTACCGGCTGGCGAAGCCCCTTCATATTTATAATAGATATGCGCAGGAGTTTGTAAAGCTTTCTCTAATCGACGAGCCCGAATTAACGGTGTCGGGCGATATAGTTTATATATCTCACGCACCTCTTCGGGAATTTCGATATATCGTTCGGTGCTGACTTCTTGAAGAATGAGTTCCATAGGAAAGAGCACTGCTAGGAAGTCAGGAGTCACCGGCTCTAAGGTTTGAGGGTGCAAAACCGGTGCAGGGGGAATTGGCATATCTGCATTGATGTTGTACCAATACTTTGGCAGGTCGCTCTCACTGAGCAGAAAACGGGTAGATTCAGTCATCTTAGGCCTCCTTTTTTGTAATAAGTTTATTGATGAAATAAAAAACGCGCTCATCCCAACATGGGGACGAACGCGCTGTCCGCGGTGCCACCCCGCTTAGGCAGCCTAGATAAAAAATCCCGTTGGTGTTGCAACGGGATAAAAATAGGCCAGCCTCACTCCTTTACGGGTACAGGTTAGAAATAACCGATACCCTTTCCCGTGATAACGGCGGTTGCGCCGGCTCTGGCTACTCAGAATTCCCTTTTCACCTCGCACTCAGAGGACCATTCAGCCTTCCCGTGCTTACAAGGTTTCCACCATCCCTTGCTCTCTGAAAAAACCGTAGAAAGCTTACTTTTCCTCGTCAACGTTTTACCTAATTGAATTGTGCGCCATTATATCCGCATTTGTTTTCTTGTCAAGGATAAATCGGAAGAAAAGGCTAATATTCCTCAATGAAGATCACATGAGTATTCTGTACCCCTGCATCTTGTTTCATAGCTAGCTTAGGCTCTGCCGCTGGTAATCAATAAAGCAAAACGAATAAGGATGGCGATCATCTGCAGGATGTTCAATATACGAGACAACCTTCCACTCGCTTTCATCCCATTTTGGAAAAAAGGTATCGGACTCCACAACCGCTAAAATCCTTGTCAGGTACAATTTTTGGGCAAGCGGTAAGGCAACTTTAAAGACCTCTGCTCCCCCAGCTACAAAGGCTTCCTCTTCCCCTTCTTGACGACAAATATCCAGCGCAGCCTCAAAGTTCGAAACAACCATCACCTCATGGGGTGTCTCTAGGTTAGATTGTCTCGAAAGAACGATCATTCTCCTGCCCACCAAAGGCTTTCCGATTGACTGATAGGTCTTTCGACCGAGGATCAACGCATGGCCCATCGTAAGCTGTTTGAAACGTCTTAAGTCAGCGGGCAAGTGCCATGGCAGACGATTGTGTATGCCAATGCCCCCTCTTTGATCCATCGCTACAATGATAGACAGAATCAAACAGCCACCTCAGCAGGAATATGCGGATGTGAGCGATAATTGATCAACTCAAAATCTTCGTATTGAAAAGAAAAAATATCCGTAACTTGTGGGTTGATTCGCATTTCAGGCAAAGGATAAGGTTCGCGGCTTAGTTGTAACTTTGCCTGTTCAATGTGATTCAGGTAAAGATGAACGTCTCCAAAGGTGTGGATGAATTCACCCACTTTCAAGCCACAAACTTGTGCAATCATCATCGTCAACAAAGAATATGAAGCGATGTTGAAAGGAACGCCTAAAAACACATCCGCCGAGCGCTGATAAAGCTGACAAGACAGCTTTTCATCTGCCACATAGAATTGAAAGAGGCAATGGCAAGGTGGTAAGGCCATCTTGTCTAATTCGGCAACATTCCAAGCACTGACAATTAAGCGCCGCGAGGATGGATTCTGCTGGATTTGCTGTACAACTTGAGAAATCTGGTCAACCACCACTCCATCTGCTCCCCTCCAAGACCGCCACTGAGCACCATAAATCGGACCCAGATTGCCATTCTCATCTGCCCATTCATTCCATATTCGCACCCCATGTTCCTGTAGATAACGCACATTGGTATCTCCTTTCAGGAACCAAAGCAGTTCATAAATTACTGACTTAAGATGAATTTTTTTGGTTGTCAAGATTGGAAATCCATCTTCTAGATTGAAGCGCATTTGATATCCAAAAACCGAGAGCGTACCTACACCAGTACGGTCGTCCTTTTTCACCCCCTTTGTCAGAATATGATTTAGCAACTCTAAATAGGGCTTCATCTCACACCTCATCCAGAACAAATAAATACCTTCCTGACCGGAAAAGGGTTCAAAAAATCATCATACCCATCACAAGGAATCTCTCGGATACAAAGTTAAATAGTCAGCGTTTTTTTATTAGAACTCGAAGAGCCTAACACCTTTTGGCAGATATTTAAAAGGTTCGATTATCCTTGTTTTTCAACCAATGAATTCAAGAAGTGACGAGCTTGAAGGATATCCTGTTGAATTTGTTGCACCAGCGCATCTTTAGAAGGGAAGCGTCGCTCTTCACGCAGGCGTTCCAAAAATTCCAATGTGAGCATTTCCTGATACAAATCAGCTTCAAAGTCGAGAATATGGGCTTCAACCCGCGGAGCAACCGGCTCTTCCTCAAAGGTAGGCCGTACTCCCACATTAACAACAGCTCCATACCGCTGTTGATTCACCAAGGCATAGCACACATAAACCCCGTGTAAGGGGACTGCCCGTTCGGCTAAAATATCCAAATTAGCTGTTGGGATGCCCAGTGTCCGTCCTCTGCCATCTCCTCTAATGACTTGACCACGTAAGAGAAAAGGGCGGCCCAAAAGCAAATTCACTTTCTTAATATTCCCTTCTCCCAAAAGAGACCGTAAAAAGCTAGATGAGACAACTTCTCCATTAATACGCACTGCAGGGATAACATGTAATTCGTAATGAAACGCCTGCCTGAGCTCTTTCAAGCGTTCCACCGTTCCCTCACGCTTTTTGCCTAATGCGAAATCATATCCTACCACCAACTCTCGAAAGGCAACCTTCCGCTTCAATTGATCCAAGAATTCACTCGCTGACAAGCTGGCCACTTCGAGATCAAAGGGATGTGTCACCACAATATCAACCCCTAAGTTACCCAACAGTTCAGCTTTTTCTTCAGGGGTAGACAAGTAAAATCTGCCCTCTTTTTTGCCCAATACTCGATCGGGATGTGGAAAAAAGGTCACCACAATAGACGGAAGAGATGTCTGCTTTGCTCTGTTCACCAACTGACGGATGATCTCCTGATGGCCAAGGTGAACGCCATCAAAGGTCCCAATAGACAACACCGAACCTACAAGAGACAGATTCTCTAACGAGCGGAAATGACGCATGAGCGGAGAGAAGACTACTGAAAGAAGACTTTACGCGGTTGCCATTCACCTGTTTCAGCGTCATATTCTAGCAAGGCGACTAGATCACCTTGCTGGCTCACCCCTCGCGCCCATCCCTTTTCATTGGGTTCGCCTGGTACGCGGTGTCCATGACGCACCAGTTCGACCTGATCTGCATCCAACTCAACCATCGGCCATTCCGCAAGAGCTTCCGCCGCCGGAATTAAATGCCGATACCATGTACCGTTGTCAAATGCTTCCTGCAGCTTTCGTAAAGGAATTGCATCCCTTAAGGTGAATCGCCCACTCTTCGTCCTTCTCAAGCCAATCAGATGAGCTCCACAACCTATTTCTTTGCCTAGGTCATTGGCTAATGATCGCACGTAGGTACCCGAAGAACAATAAACGTCAATGACCACTTCAGGCGGCGCCCATTCTAATACTTCAAGGTGATAAACTTGGATAATTCGGGGCGTCAATTCTACCTCTTCGCCTTCCCGAGCCATATCATAGGCCTTTTTACCTTTGACTTTGACAGCCGAGTAGGGAGGAGGTACCTGTTCGATTTCACCAACAAATTTTTGAAGGACGCGATTGAACTCTTCTTCGGAGATATTCTCCCAAGCATTGGTCTCGGTAATCAAACCTTCTGAATCGTACGTATCGGTTGAGCTACCCAATCGAATCGTAGCTTGATAGCGCTTATCAGAGGCCGCCACGTATTCACTCAACCGCACTGCTGGGCCGATTAAGACCACCAAGACACCCGAAGCGCGTGGATCTAAAGTACCCGTATGTCCTGCTCGGCGAATACCTGTTCCACGTCGAATGATTTGAACAACGTCATGGGAGGTCAAACCAATTGGTTTATCGACAACTAATACTCCCGAAACAATATTTTTGATATGTTGATCTGAATTCATCGTTTTACCCTCTATTCCTTAGAGATTTTTGGAAATCTTTTCGCCTTCTTCCAAATGTTGATAGGTTTTCTCAATAACGATTTTGTGAATTTCTTGGAGTTCGCCATACAGCTCTGCGCCAGCAGCAGCCGCATGACCACCACCTCCAAAATCAGAAGCAATTCGAGAGACATCGACACCTGGTACAGCTCGCCAACTGACTTTTACTTTTCCATTGGGTTGTTCTACAAACACAACACTAATTTTAGCATCTTGGATGGCAGTTAGTAAATTAATCATATCCGCATCATCCTTCCCCGCATAACCGGCAAGAGAGCGGTCTTGGTTAGTCAAGATTGTCCAAACCAAACCATCTTTCCTCTGCAAACGAGATAATCCATTTCCCCACATTCTGACAGCTTCAAAGGACTTCTGATAAACCGTACGCGCATAAAGTTCTGGTAGGTCGGCGCCAGCATCCATCAATTGCGCAGCTAATCTCAATACGCTCGATTTCATGTTATAAGTTCGAAAGCCGATTGTGTCTGTCAAGATACCCATCAGCAATGCATCAGCAACAGCCTTACTAACTTGGAAACCCCATTGTTGTAAATTCGTTGCGATGATTTCGGCGGTAGCCACTGCATTCGGATCGATTAAGTTTATTTGGGCATATCCCTGATTGGTTATGTGATGGTCTATATTGATATTCCATGAAATATTTTCTTTCCCAAACCGGCCTAGGCGAGAAATATCTGAACAATCTAATGAAACCGTAAGCTCAAATTCTGCTTGGATCGTATTCCGAATTAGCTCCGAACTTTTTAGGAAATGGAATTGGACAGGTAAGCGATCGTCAAGTGCCATCTGAACGGACTTCCCTGCCTCCATCAAGGCTACCCCAAGTCCCAACATCGATCCAATAGCATCACCATCTGGACGAATGTGTGTTACCAGTAAAATCCGTTCAGCACGACGCAAAGCTTCACCGATCAATGCAATTTGATGACTGCTCATTGATTTTCCCGATCGTCTGGCTCCTTTGCAGTTAAGCTCGACTCTTCCCTTAGCGAAGCAAGTAATTTCTCAATGCGCTCGGCTTTTTCCGGCGTTGGATCCCAATGAAACCTCAACTTGGGAAAGGTGCGTAACTCGACTGAACGGGCTAGCTCACGGCGCAGAAAGCCCTGGGCATGTTCCAATCCTTCAAGGATTTCTCTTGCCCGCTGTTGCCCTTCAATAGCAGAAACATATACATCCGCGTAAGCTAGCTCACGATCAATCCGTACATCAGCAACATAAACGCCGCTTAAGCGTGGATCAGACACACTATGTAAAAGCAATTCGGCTAATTCTTCTTTTACTCTTTCAACAATTCTTTCCAAACGGATCTTTGATACCACAATACCCTCACGCGCCTAAAACACATCCTTACTGGCTTCAGCTTTTTCAATAATAAAGCACTCAATAACATCGCCTACCTGAAAAGCATCAAAGCCTCTGATTCCAATACCACACTCAAATCCTTGCTTAATATCTCGCACATCCTCAGTTAGGTGCTTCAAAGACGATACAGCCCCCTCTCCGATCGTCTGTCTATTTCTTAATACTCGAACGCGCGCATTTCTCCGGATTTCGCCATCCGTAACATAACAACCTGCCACGTTTCCAACCTTTGAAATTCGAAACACCGCCCGAATTTCAGCATGGCCTAATATTCTTTCTTTTTCTTCTGGTTCCAACATGCCCTTTAGGGCTTTTTCGACGTCTTCCGTCAAGCGGTATATAATATCATAAAGTCGAATAGAAACGCCCTCTGATTCTGCCATATTGCGTGCAGCAACATCAGCTTGAACATTGAACCCAATGATCACTGCATTCGATGCAGAAGCCAACATGACATCATTCTCACTGATGTTCCCCGTTTCAGCATGGAGGATATTTACTGCAATTTCGCCTTTGCTTAACTCCTTTAGCGAATTCACAATCGGTTCAAGCGAGCCTTGAACATCAGCTTTAATAATTAGGCGTAGCTCACGCACATCCCCTGATTTATACTGATCAAAAAGCTGTTCCAAAGTTATCGCCTTCTTAACAACGCTTTCGGCTTGCTTTGTCGTCTGCATCCGTTCAAATACAATATTGCGAGCTTCACGCTCTGACTCAACTACTTCGAACATCTCACCTGCTTGAGGTACATCGTTCAATCCCATTACGGAGACAGGGGTTGAAGGAACTGCTTTACGAACTTTCTTGGCGGTATAGTCAAACATTGCCTTAAGTCGCCCATACGAAGTCCCCGCTAGCACAACATCACCGACTTCTAGGGTTCCGTTTTGCACTAGCAGAGTTGCCAGGACACCTTTAGCGCGGTCGACTTTAGCTTCAATCACAGTACCAATCACCTTACCTTTAGGGTTGGCATGAATTTCAATGTTATCGGCGATCAGAAGGATCGCCTCCAGCAAATCATCCAATCCTTTTTTCTGCTTGGCTGAAATGGGAACAACGATTGTATCCCCATCCCATTCATCTGGCACCAAACCAATCTCAGCTAATTGTTGTTTCACCCGTTCCACATCGGCGTTAGGTTTGTCGATCTTGTTAATAGCTACTAGAATCGGAACATGAGCCGCCTTTGCATGCGCTGCAGCTTCTTTGGTTTGGGGCATCACGCCGTCATCCGCAGCAACCACCAGCACGACCAAATCAGCTCCTTGAGCCCCTCTCGCTCGCATCGCCGTAAATGCTGCATGGCCAGGTGTATCTAAAAATGTAATCAATCTTCCGTTATGTTCAACCTGATAAGCCCCAATATGTTGGGTAATCCCTCCGGCTTCTCCTTCAGCTACATTGGTATGGCGAATTGCATCTAATAAAGTCGTCTTGCCGTGATCAACATGCCCCAAAATGGTAACCACCGGTGGCCGGCGGACAAGTTGATTGGGGTCTTCCTGCATGATGATTTGCCGCCAAAGGGGAATTTCGCCGAGATCTTCCTTTTTTTCAGACTTATCTGCCTCTAAAGTGGCTTCATAACCCATTTCAGCCGCCACAATCGCAGCGGTATCAAAATCAATCTGTTGATTGATATTTGCCATCACACCATTTGCCATTAACTTCTTAATAATGTCAATGGGGCTGGCATCAATGACCTTAGCAAGGTCACGAATGGTAATCGTGGCTGGCAACTCAATTTGTTTTACGCTCTGCCCATTATTGCTCATAGTACACCTCCATTGAGAGGACACGGGATCGCGGCGAGAAGGCAGGCGCAAAGTTAGATTAGAAAGCTTGATCTATGCGATCATTTTTCTCTACTCAGATAAAGAGCTTGCGAATGCCATCAATTGCTCTCGCTCTTCTGCCGTCAAATGGACTTTTAGGGCTTTTGCCAAACTACCCTTTAGGGCATTCTCCCAACAAGACTTTTGATCATGTAGATATGCCCCTCGGCCTGGCTTCTTTCCACTCAAGTCCACCTCGACACCATTAGGTCCTCTCACTATGCGAATTAATTCTCTTTTCGGTTGCACCTCTCGACAACCTACACACGTTCGATATGGGATATGTTTGGATTTGGAAGTCTTTTTCACCATATCGACCCATTCGGATAGTTACAAATCCCATTCTTCATCCCATTCGGCGCCGCTTCGCTTGCGTTTCTTCTTCGCAATTGTAGCCTCCTGGTCGGGATCATATTCAAATTCCACGTATTTTTTCTTTTTCTTTCTCTTTTTCTTGTCAGACTCAGATTCTTCATCTTCGTCTTCGGATACCATTGAAAGATCAATCTCAATTTGGTCTGGCGACCAAATAAACAGTTCATCTAGGGATGTCTCTTCCGCTTCCCCTTGTTGTATTGGCTCTTTTTCTTCTTCTACCAATGCAATGTCTGGCGACGCTGCTTCTTCCATCACTCCTTCCTCTTCAGTGACCATCTCCACCGAAACAGAAGGTGTTTCCGTGATGACTTCCTTTGGCTGAGGTTCTTCCACGACTTCAGGTACTTCGACTTTGGCTGCAATTTCACCTTCTTGTGCAGGCACCGCTATCATTTCTTCTTCTACTGCTTGTTGTGCTTCCGCGGCTGTTTCCTCAGCTACTACCGGTTCAGTTTGAGGCAAAGAGAAATTCGCCAAAGCCTCTTCAATGGCTGACATTGCTTTCGCCCCAATCCCTTCCAATGCAAGCACCTTGTTGGGATCGAGCTTTAGCTGCAACATTAAATCACCAACTGACAGGTAACCTGCACCATTTAATAGGGTCGTATAGCGCAAGGGTAACCCAATATCTTCCAGCGGTATTTCAAAAGCTGCATCTGGAATATTCGCTGCAGCAATAAGCTGTCGCTCTTCCTCTGCTTGCAAGACACCTTCTCGTTGTCTGAGGATTCCTCTTTCAACTCGATCCACGAACTGGCTCATCAATTGATACTCTTCGGGTGTAACTGGCCTACCTTCGGCCCTTTTATTTAAGATTTGTTCAATTTGTGGAATAACTTCTTTTTCAAGCTCTGCAAAAACAGCATACTCGGGTTGAGTTTTGAGTTTATTCAGGGCATCCATGGCTGCCTCAGGTAAGCTCTTGATATCAATTCGCCATGAGGTCAAGCGGGCAGCTAAGCGAGCATTTTGACCATCTAGACCAATCGCTAGACTCAGTTGATCTTCAGGAACAACAACCGTCGCTGTTTTTGTACCCCTGCCTCGGTTGCTCAAGTATACACCGGTAACCCTTGCTGGACTTAACGCCTTCGCAATGTAAATAGCTGGATCCGGATTCCATTCGATTACATCAATTTTTTCATCGTTCAATTCGCGGACAATCGCCTGAATACGCACCCCTCGCATGCCTACACACGCCCCAACAGGATCGACACCTGCTTGCAGCGCTGCCACAGCAACCTTGGAACGTTGCCCCGGCTCTCGAGCGATGGAGCGAATTTCAACCATGCCATGGTAGATTTCCGGCACTTCGTTTTCCAGTAATCTACGCAGAAAGTTGCGATGCGCTCGTGACAAAATAATCTGTGGACCTTTACCACTATCCTTTATTTCCAATAATAAAGCTCGAATGCGTTCATGAACTCGGTACCTCTCGCCTGGAATCATCTCCTTTCGGGGCATGATTCCCTCTGCTTTCATCTCCAAGCCTAAAGTCAAGCCAGTTTGATTGTTAGCTTGGATCATCCCGCTCACAATTTCGCCCACCTGACGTTTGAAATACTGCAGTTGGGCTTCCCGTTCAGCTTCTCGAATCCGTTGCTGGATGACTTGGCGCGCAGTTTGGGCTGCAACGCGTCCGAAATCCTTCGGCGTGCTTTCTACAATGATCATGCCACCGACTTTGGCTTCTGGATCGATCTTTTGCGCTTCTTCTAAGGACACCTCGGTGCGTGGGTCTTGCACCGTCTCAACAATCTCCTTTTCCGCATAGATCGTCACCCGACCGCTCTGCAAGTCAATCTTGGCTTCAATATGCTGAGCATTCGAAGCATTTTCAGCTTTTCGATATGCCGAAACCATCGCATACTCCAAAGCACCCAAGATAATATCTTTGGGCAATTGTTTTTCTTCCAACAGCTCATTGAAAGCCAAAACAAACTCATTTTTCATCTCTATCTGTTCTCCATACTCACAAACAAAACCAGTTTCCTTTACAAGAAGAAAAGTGGGGAGCACCCACTTTTCGACAATGACAGTCCATAACCCGCTAAGGAGTGTGAATATTTTATCATGACTCCTCTACCATCGCAAGGGAATTGTTGGTTAAATATTTTTTCATTACATATGAAGGATCAATGACCACTTGTTGAACCCCTTGATGATCAATATATCTCCATTCACCAAGGTCTTCTGCCACAATTGAATAGCCTCGATGTTCATAAAACTGGCGCGCCAAATCGTTCGATTTAGATACCTTCAAAATTGTCCAAACAAACCCCTTTTCTGCTAAATCCTTTTCAACATACCCTAGTAATTTTGTGCCCCATCCTTGACCTTGATATTTTGGCTTGACTCGAAAAGAAAACAGATAAGCTACCTGCCTACCATCTGCAAAACGCTTATTCTGACTGTCTAGTTGAACAAATAGCTGCCCTATAATCCCCGCCAAAGGCAATTCAATTACCCATGGCAAGGTCCGCCCCACCTGGTATTGTTCATAGACTTCCCGATAAACGCGGCGGAAACGGATATATTCTCCGTCCCACTCCAATGCAGGCAGATCCGTAAAACGAATTAAGCGAATACAACCATTTCGATTCATACATTCAAACAACTGATTTGATCATTTCATCCAGTAACTTTAATTCCTCATCAGCAGAGCTGACCCGCCCTTCAATCCACGCCAACTTCAATTCATTGAGAATTCTTCGATATTGTGGGCCAGGCGTTAAACCCATCTGCTTAAGCATTTGTCCATCAGTACGGCACTTTGTCTTAATCCATTTTTGTAAATAAAACTTAAGCTCATCGATGAGCTTCCCATCGATGTCCATTAGGGCTAAAGCATAAGCTGCACTCGGTGAAATCCCATCCAATTGCTCTATCACAGATAACTTACTCAAATGAGAAAATCGATCCCTCATCGACCATACTCGATTGGCATCCTTGACCTTCTTACGTAGAGAGGATGAGAGACGCAACCGATTGGCTACCGTTAGCAAGCTGTTCTGATCGATACGGGATAATAAAAACATATAGAACAATTCTTTTTGCACATCAGGAGAAATGGTTTCGAGGTCGATTCCGAAATCTTCCGGCTTGAATACCCACAAACGTCGACTGCGTTCTTTTATCCATTCATCCCATTTTAGCTCAGGATGGATAAACTCAAAAATGTTCAACTCCTGAAGCCGATCCAACATGGCAAGAACTTGATCTTCAATAAATATCAAATCAAGCTCATGACGCAGTCGATCGCCAGACACTCTTGGTAAAAGGGTTCGAGCTTCCAGAATCAATTGAAGTGTTCGCTCTTCGATACGGAAATGGAACCGTTGTTCAAACCGAATCGCCCGTAAGATTCGAGTCGGATCATCCACAAAGGACAGCGAATGTAATACACGAACAACGCCTCGACGCAGATCACTCAATCCACCCCAGTAATCATGCAGATCCCCATAGTGCCCGCCATCCAGTCGAATCGCCAAAGTATTGATCGTAAAATCGCGGCGGTGTAAATCCAGTTTGATACTGCTCGGTTCAACGGTCGGAAGAGCTGTAGGATGCGTATAAAACTCCGTTCTGGCAGTTACAAAATCCAATGTTGAAGGGATTTGGTCTAGCGAGGCTTTTGACTCTCCTGCCATTAAGTGATACTGCTCGATTAGTTTTGGATTGTGTTTATCGATAAACCACTTTGCCGTGCGGAAGCGGTCATGACTCGTTACCCTCCCTCCAAATCGCGAACGCAAGGCTTTGGCAAGAGCAATTGCATCGCCCTCCACAACCAAATCGAAATCGACACTTGGCTTTTCAAGCAGTAAATCCCGTACAAATCCTCCGACGATATAGAGCGCCAATCGATTTTCCTGTGCGATTTGGGAGACCATCTTGATTAAGATGACTTGTGCCGCTGGTAAGACCTTTTCTAAGCGGGCGGCCAGATTGACCTTTGCGGGGAAGCGACTCCCAATCGGCAGGGTCTTAATTACATCCGTGCGAGTTACAATGCCAATGATTTCCCCACCTTTATCAACCACTGGAATTTGCCCCCACCCACTGGTGGTCATCAACATTTGCACCGTCTCCAGAGAGTCGTCGGGCGAGACAGTGACCTGACCAGCTTCCATAATCTGGCGAGCACTTAAGTTCAATTTATGTGAGACTGCGCGGTCTACCGCCCGACGAGTTACCAAACCAATGATCTGACCATTCTCTACCACCGGGTAGCCTTCATGTCCATATCGTTGCATTAAGGCTGCAATCTCGCTTACCGCCATATCTGGCGGTATGAGCTGAGGGTCTCTGGAATAGATTTGCGCCACTACAACTGCCGGCTTGACGATTTCCTTAAGGACTTCGATCATCTCATCTTCGAGCAAAGACATTGAACGATCTTTCACCAAACAAGCCGCAGCACGCTCATGTCCGCCACCTCCAAATTTTTGAGCAATCTTTGAAACATCAATATCATCGTTAGTCGATCGGGCAATGAGCTGAATTCCCCCTTTTATCTGAACAAGGACAAATAAAGCATCTGGTTCTAACACATCCCGCAATTTATGGGCGATGGTGGAAAGTTCTTCATCCAAATTACCAATTTCAGCCTTGGCGATCACGATTCGATGACCATGAACATCAATTGAGCGATAGTTCGATTGCAATTGATGAAAGATCTTCATTTGCTCATCAGATAGAGGATGATATAAATAATCGGCAAGCACTACCAAACTCGCGCCCTGTTCAAGTAAAAATGCAGCCGCTTGTAAATCACGTGGAGTGGTACGCGTATAGGTCAAAGCGCCTGTATCTTCATATATACCTAATAACAACAAGGTGGCGTGGATAGGAGGAAATGCAACCTCACGATCGCGAATTAATTCGATTAACAATGTGGTATTTGCGCCTGTTGCCGACAAAGTGATATTCCAGTCCGCCGGCACGTCTTCACGAAGTGGATGATGATCGATCACCCGCACTTGTGTTTCAGCGGTTACTCCTTTGATTGAAGCCATCGTTTGGGTATCAACCAAGGTAATCAATTCAATCGGTTCGGAGGGCAAATCTCTTAACTCCACAAATGGCAGTTCTGTTCCATAAATGGTCAAGAAACCGCGCACATTACGGTTTATTTTTCTTGGCAAGACGGGGTAGCTATCCGAATCCAAGTAATACGCCCCCAGTAATGAGGCAATTGCATCAAAATCAGCTACTTCGTGGGTGAGAATGATGCGCATGATGTTAGAGTATATCACGCCTCGTCAACCCGATTGTTTATCTTTTATCTGAGTAAAACGAAGCTCCTTTGTAATCAAAATCGTCAAAGCAGCATCGCTTTCCATACAATTGACGGCGACATTCTTCGTACATATAATGGGCTGTATGGAAATAAAAGAACTGACCTATCGAATGCATCAGTTTGTTCAAGCTAAGGGATGGTATCAACAAGACAGCCCTCGTCCCCAAACGCTGAAAAACCTTGCTATCTCTCTAGTTCTAGAGGCTGGCGAAGTGCTGGAACAATTTCAATGGCAAGAATCCCCTAAGGATCAAAATTTGCTCGCTGAAGAACTTGCCGATGTCTTTCTCTATCTCCTGCAAATTGCCTCAATTGCCGAGATCGATCTTGAAAAAGTGACTTTGGAAAAACTAGACAAGAATTATCAAAGGGAGTGGAGATAAAAGGATATGCCAGTCATCGATCCTGCCCGCCTCCAGAAACAAATTCAACAATGTTTTGTTAAACAATCCAATGCAAAACCTTTCGTAAACGCTCTTCTAGAATTGTTGGAAATTTATTCCGACCGTACCTACCGCCCAGGCGAATTAGCCGCTCTGCCTTCAAAATTAAAAAGCTTTCACGTTCCTCAGCCTCTAATTCGAACTCTAAAAAGAGAATTTGTTTCTTTATGTAAAAACCAACCGCGTCACGCCCTTTCGATTGCTATTGAATTATGGAACCAACCCTTCCAGGAATGTAAAGATTTGGCAATCTCTATTTTGGAAAACGTTCCCCTAGACTCGGAACACGAAATATTCCAAATCGCCGAAAACTGGGCATCTACCTGTACTCATATCGAATTAATTGCTTCCATCGCTGAACAAGCCCTGAGTCCCGATCGATTTCAACATCCCGCTTCATTGATCCATCAAGCTCAAAAATGGACTTTGGATGAGCGGATGAATATTTGCAAACTTGGTTTTCTCGTTTTAGAACAAATTAGTCTCTCGATTTCGTTTGGTGATCTGCCACTGCTTTTTAAAGTCATCTCCCCTTATCTCAACCGTTGTCCTCCGCAAAGCTTTGAAGCCGTTGTTTCGATATGCAACCACCTAATTAAAAAATCGCCAAAGGAAATGGCATATCTGATGCGTACAGCAATTCTGGACAACCCAATTGCTGATGCCAAAAAACTGATCAAAGCGTGTTTACGCTCATTTCCCACCGAACTTCAATCCGATCTGCAAACCATCGATAAGCGTTAGATTAATTCCAATTTAGATAGGGTTACCCCACAAAGCAACTGTGATAAAAGTCAAGAGGGATGGGAAGGTTTCCAAACTTGATTGTCACGCAGCATGGCATTGAGGATG
>FWPU01007943.1_pt1 | contig 18748 bp, 12 predicted proteins | sample 2228361 | NCBI WGS metagenome assembly FWPU01 (sample SAMEA103939777, study PRJEB20133) | metagenome
AGCTGATCGCCCCTCTCAGTTGCGCAGCGGTTTGTTGTGCTGCAACATGTGCGCGATGCGCTCCAGCGTCTTGGGTTCGTGGCACAGGGCAACGAACGCCTCGCGCTCCAGATCAAGAATGTACTGTTCCGGCACCCAGCCCGGCTCCGACAAGTCACCGCCACACAGCACATAAGCGATATGATTGGCAATCAGCGCGTCATGATCGGTGGCGTAACCGCCGTCTTGCAGCGTGAACACGGCCAGGCGCAGAGCGGCCAGCGCATCGCGCCCGGCTGCCCAGATGGTCTCCGGCGGAGGGGGCCGGTGCCCGCTCGCGGCCAGGTGTAGTACTTCGCGCTTGGCTTCGGCCAGCAGATGATCGCGATTGAGCACGATGCGGTCGGCGGGCGACAGAAAACCCATGTCGCGAGCCATGCGCGCGCTCTCCGACACTTTGGCCAGCGCGATCTGCTCGAAGATGGCCTGCAGGTGTGGCAGGGGATCGGCATTCGGCGTGCGCATGACCGGGTTGAGGCGGCGGCGCAGCATTTCTTTGCAACCGCTGCCCGCTGGCAGCAATCCCACGCCGATCTCGACCAGCCCGGCATAAAGCTCGGCGTGCGCCACCACGCGCTGCCCGGCCATCAGGAACTCCGCCCCGCCGCCCAGCGCCATGCCGAAAGGCGCGGTGATCACCGGACGCGGCGCGCGGCGCATGGCCTGGAACAGATTCTGCAGTTCGCGCACCACCCCATCTATGCGGTCATAGTCGCCGCTCTGAGCCAGCATCAGGATCAGGAAGATGTTCGCTCCGGCGCTGAAATGCTCGCCGTCATTGCCCACCACCAGCCCCTCGAAGCTGCCGCTCGCCAGGTATTCCAGCGCGCGCCAGCCCATAGCGATGATGTCGTCGTCAATGGCGTTGGCCTTGGTGTGGAATTCGAGCAGCAGCACACCGTCGCCCAGGTCGAACAGCGACGCGCCCGCGCGCCCTTCCAGGCGACGCCCTTCGGCGCGCAATGTCACGATGGCGATCGAGCGCGGGTCGCGGGCCAGCGGCACGTAGTCGCCCCGCCCGCGGTCGTAGACGTGCGTGGGCACGCCGCCCGCGTTGCGTTGGTAGAAAGTCGGATGCCCGCTCGCGACCATCTCCTTCACCCAGGGCGCGACGGCGTAGCCGTCCGCTTCCAGGCGGGGGATGGTCTCGGCCACGCCCAGCGCGTCCCAGATTTCGAACGGCCCCAGGGCGTGGTTGAAGCCCCACTTGCTGGCGTTGTCTATAGCGGGGATGTCGTCGGCGATCTCCCCCAGGCGACGCGCCGCATAGGTGACCGTGAAAGCATGCAGATGCCACAGGAACTGTCCGGCGCGGTCGTCGGCATTGACCAGCGCCTTGATCCGCGCGCCCACATCTTCGATGTTGCGGTATTCGCCCACACTGGCGAAGCGCACCTTCTGCGGCGGCTCGTATTCCAGCGTCTCCAGGTTCAACGCCCAGAATTCGCGTTCGCCTTCCGGCGTATCCACGCGCTTGTAGAAGCCCTGGCCGGCCTTGTTGCCCAGCAGACCGGCATCGAGCATTCGTTGCATCAGGGCGACGGTGCGCGGATGGGCCAGCGCCTCGCGCGCTTCGTCGTCGGGGATGGCCGGATACAGGTTGCGGTTGACGTGCACCATGATATCCGTCCCGATCAGGTCGAACAGGCGGAAGGTGGCCGTCTTGGGCCGCCCGATCAGCGGGCCAGTGAGGGCGTCCACTTCGGCCACCGAATAGCCGTGTTCCAGCGCGTAGTTGACAGCGAAGGTGCCCGCCAGGCTGAGCAGACGGTTGGCGATGAAGTTGGGCGTATCCTTGCACAGCACGATGCCCTTGCCCAGCGCATTCGCGCCGAAATCGCTGAGCGCGCGCAAAACGGCGGGGTCGGTGCGCGGGTGCGGGATGATCTCCAGCAGCTTGAGGTAACGCGGCGGGTTGAAGAAGTGCGTGCCCAGGAAGTGCCGCTGAAACTCGGCGCTGCGCCCTTCGGCGATGTTGGCGATGCGCAGCCCGCTGGTGTTGGTGCTGACGATCGCCGTCGGGTGACGCACAGCTTCCAGCCGCGCCATCAGCTCGCGTTTGATCGCCAGGTCTTCGACGATGGCCTCGACGATCCAATCGGCATCGCGCAACCAATCCAGGTTGTCTTCCAGGTTGCCGGGCGTGATCAGCGCCAGATCATCGGGGTGAAAGAGCTGAGCGGGGCGACTCTTGGACAGGGCGGCAAGGTTGTTCAGCACAATAGCGTTGCGTTGAGTAGGGGAATCTCCAGGGACAGTGCCTTTGGCGGGTAGATCGAGCAAGATCACCGGCACGCCTACTCCGGCCAGCAGCGCCGCGATCCCGCTGCCCATCGTCCCGGAGCCAATGACGGCGGCTTTGCGAAGCTGGTAGGCCATAACACCCTCCTCTCTGGCCAACGGCCCACCGGGAACGGGGTGTGTGCGGGCACACCGTCGGCGCGGACAGCCAAAGAAGGATGCGGCCAATCATGGGAGCAGGTTTTGGCTGGCATGACAGTGCCTCGCGCCCGATTGCGCCCTAAGCTGATTATGGCATAGGCTGCTAGGAGGGCAACATGAGGGGCGTGCAGAAAAAGCGGGCGGAACAACAAAAACGGGCCACGCGAGTGCCCCGTTTCTGCCGTGTCAAGGCGATGTGCGCTCTCAGTGTGCTAACCCTGGCGCTGTTTGTGCTTCGGGTTGGCCGAGCACATCACGTACAGGCGACCTTGACGGCGCACAAAGTAACACTTGTCACAGATTTTGCGCACCGAAGCACGTACCTTCATCGCAATACCTCCCCTGGTCGGGCTTGCCAGCGACCATTATAAACGGTTTCGCACCAAAATCCAGGCCAGATTTGGGCGGGGGGTGTGCAAGGTATGTCAGGCCGTCTCTCCAGTCTCGGCTGGAGAGGGAGCGAGCCGAGCGCAGCGAGGCTGGGGGCGAGGTAAACCAGGCGAGCCAATCAGTAATCCGGCGCTTTGGCCGCGTGCCGGTATAATCTATGGTGGCGCGCAGAAAACCCGCGCCTGGCGAAAGAGAAACTCCGTTGGGCTTTGAACGTATTTGCCAGCAGAACGATGACTCACAGCCTCACAGGTGGCGAAGGGAGAAACAGGTATGATCATCCTGATATTGAACGTGCTGTCCATTGCCGGGCTGGCCATCGCCGGTTTTGGCGTGTTCATGATCGCGCAGGCCATCTCGCGAGGTGATAACGCGCGGCTGGGCGTGATGCTGACAGCGATCGGCGTGGTGATCGCGCTCGTCTTCTTTGTGCTGGGGTCGGGCGTGATCGAGATTCAGCCCCAAGAAGTGGGCGTGGTCTTCAACGTGCTCAGTGGCGAACTCTCCGATACACCGCTCGATCCCGGCCTGCACATCATCATCCCCGGCATCCAGGAGGTGACCATCTACTCGACCGCTCAACAGGAGTATACAGTATCGGGCATCCCCTCCGAAGGAGCCGTGCGCGGCGACGACGCCGTGGTCGCGCTGACCAAGGACGGCCAGGAAGTGAGCCTGGACGTGACCATGATCTACAGCATCGACCCGGCCAAGGCCAACATCGTGCATCGTCGCTGGCAGGATCGCTACGTCAACGGCCTGATCCGCCCCACCCTGCGCAGCGAGACGCGCGCCGCCCTGACCAAGTTCCGCGTGGAGGAGATTTACGCCGGCGATCGCACCCTGCTGGTGAGCGAGATCGAGAACAGCATCCGCACCCTGATCGAGCCAGAAGGCTTTCAGTTGACCAATATCCTGGTGCGCAATATCCGCTTCTCGTCGGAATATGTGGCCTCTATCGAGCGCAAACAGGTTGCCCAGCAGGAGGCGCTGGAAGCAGAGTTCCGCGTCGAGCAGAAGCGCCAGGAAGCCGAGCAGGCGCGTGAGCTGGCCCGCGGTCAGGCGGATGCCGCCCGCATCCGCGCCGAGGGCGAGGCCGAAGCTCTGCGCCTGATCAACGAGCAACTGGCGCAGAACCCCTTGCTGTTGCAGTGGCGCTACATCGAGCAACTGGGCGACGACGTGCGCCTGATCATCATCCCCTCCAACAGCCCCTTCCTGTTCGACCTGCAAGCGCTGGCCGCCGCCGGTGGCATCGCGCCGCTCCCAACCCCGACCCCAACGCCAACCCCGGCACAGTGATCAACAGATAGCGCATCCGCTGAACGAATCGGGCGCGGGGAAAAGCCCTCCGCGCCCGATTTGCTTTTTGTGCCACCAGTTATGGCAGTGCCAGAACGTGTTATACACTTTTCACCCCTCGACCTCTGGTCCCTTCTCCCACGCAACGCGGAGAAGAGGAGCGCTTGTGCCGAAGCAGGCAGGTCCCCTCGCCCCGCGACACAGTCGCGCGGGAGAGGGGATTTAGGGGTGAGGGGAAGATACGGCGCGAGAGTTCATAACAGCCTCTAGCCGCACTTATCCAGGTCGCGCCACTTGGCGACGATGTCGCTGTCCACGATCAGTTCCGTCGCGCCTTCGGGGACGGTGACGGTCAGCTTGCGGTTGGCGATTTCCTCGCATTCCGGCCCTTTTTCTACGGCCTCCCACGTCCCGCGCACGTACTTGTACTCGATGGCGGCGCTCTCCGGCAGTTCCAGCGTGATCGTCCAGTGCTGATCGTCAAGCTGTGTCATCACCAGGCCCGCCGGGTCCCAGCGCGGCAGGTCGGGCGTGCCGAAATCACCGGCGATGTATACGTCGCCCTTGCCCTCTTTGGTGTAGTCGGGCACGGTGACGATGAAGGTAACCGGAATGCCCCGTCGCTGCACCTTCGCTTCGCCCGCGCTGACCGGCTCCGACTCGTTGAGCGCTGTGTCTACGGCGGTCACCGAATAGGAGTAGGTGTTGCCAGCGCTCACGGCGCGGTCGTAGTAGCGGTTGTCCGCGCCAGCGAGCACGTCACCCAGCGCCACCGTCTCGCCGCCGAAGGTGCGGTAGAGGCGATAGGCGGCCACATCGTCGGAGGGCGAGTCTTCCCAGGTGAGAATCACCCCCGCCAGCGACGCCTGCACAATCTCAGCCGAAGCGGGCGGCGCGGGCGCTTCTGTATCTTCAGGCGCGAGCACCGTCAGCGGCGGGTACGTCCCGTCGGGCAGCCTGACCATCGTCCACGTTTCGCCCGCGTCGCTGCTGAAGCGGGCCAGTTGTGCGAAGTCACCCGCCGCGCCGATGGGCAGCGCCGCTTCATAGACATCTGCGCCATCCTGTTCGCCCCCATAGCGCATGGGAGACCAGACGAGCAAGTCGCCCAGCTCGACTTCGGCGGGCAGCAACGTCGCCTCGGCCAGCACGCCCGCCGCCGGACCGTCAGCGTCCGTCTCGCCGGGAATGCGCACTGCCGCGCGGACAGTAACCGTCGCGCCATAGGCCAGGGTGATTTCATCAGTCATGGCCTCGGTGACGAAGGCCGTTTCGGTGATGGGTGCGCTGGGTACCGCCGGGACGCTGGCGCTCTGCGCGCCGATCAGCCCTTCTGAGCTGACTGCTGCGACTGTATAGAAATAGCGGTAGCCATTGGTGACAGAGGCATCGGTGAAGCTCTCACCCGCGATCACCCGGCTGACCGCCTCGAAGCCGCCCTGCGTCACCGGGCTGCGGTAGACGACATAGCCTGCCGCGCCGGGGACGGCGTCCCAGGTCACGGTCACGCGGCCACTCTCGCCCCGGGCGGATACCTGCGCGGGCGGGCGCGGCGCTTTGAAGGCCGCGTAGCGTTTGCCTGTCCAGATGTTGCCCCCTTCGGCGCTCACCGTCACCGTCACCTGACCATCCTGCACGATCGCTGGCGCGACCTCCGTCTGAGTGCGCAGGCGCAGTTCACCCTGGATAGCCCCACCCACGCGGACGGGCACGCTCCGCCGCGTCTCGGAGACGGCGAAAGCGGGTGCCAGGGTGAACCCTTCCGGTAGCAGGCCGCTCACATCGAGCGTCACGGTCTGCGCGGCTTCGCCCTTGTTGACGACCACCAACGCCGCGTTGCCCGCCGCCCGATCCAACCGCAGGAAGGCGTAGACGCCGGTCGTGTCGTCGGTCCGCAGCGTGATCAACTCGCCTTCGCGCAGGGCCGGGTTGGCATGGCGCAGGGCCGCCAGCGCCCGATAGGTGGCGAGCATGTCTTCATCGGGCGGGCCGTAAGCATCGCCCGGCATGTCTGGCCAGGGGTAGGGCGCGCGGTTGTACGGATCGTCCTGCAGCGTGCTGCCGTCGCTGAGGCTGGGCGCGTCCAGGGCGATCTCGTCGCCGTAATAGATGGTCGGCGCACCGGGCAGGGCGAATTGCAGCAGGACGGCCAGCTTCTGGCGCTGCGTGTCGCCCGCCACGAACAGCAGGCGCGAGGTATCGTGACTGCCCAGCAGGTTCAGCATGGCGTGATTGGCCATGGGGGGGTAGTCGGAAGCCAGATCGTGGATGATCCCGTCAAGCTGCGTAGGCGTCAGCGCGTGCATCAGGCGGTCGCCGTTGGAGTCGTTGTCGGTGAAGTCGGTGTCGCGCACGAAGCCCAGAATGCCGCGCCGCAACTGATAGTTCATCACCGCGTCCCACTCTTTGCCCAGCAGCCAGCGGGTAGCGTTGCCCCACTCCTCGCCAATGATCACCGCCTCCGGGTTGACGTTGCGCACCGCCTTGCGGAATGCTTCCCAGTAATCGTTGGCCGGGCCGCCGGGGTCAATGTCGCCGCCTACGTCCAGTCGCCAGCCGCCGATCCCCTCGCGCCCCCAGGTGTTGACCACGCTGTTGCGCCCCAGGTAGAAATACAGGCGCGGACCGTTGGCGTCGTTGTTGATCTTGGGGATGGAATCGAACCCCGCCCAGGAGATGTAGTAGGTCGCGCCCTGGGGGTTGTTCACGCATGGCGAAGGCTGCTCACCTTTGGGCGGCACGAAGAAGAACCAGGTGCGGTAGGGCGAGTCCAGGCTTTCGCACGCGCCGACTTCCTCATAGCGCCCGTAGCGATCGAAGAAGGGACTGTCGGACGACATGTGATTGAACACGCCATCAAGGATGAGGGCCATGCCGCGCTTCTTCGCCTCGGCGACCAGGGTGCGGAAGGTCTCCAGGTCGCCCAGCAGCGGGTCTATGGCCTTGAAGTCGGCGGTGTCGTAGCGGTGATTGGAGCGGGCAGCGAAGATGGGATTGAGATAGATCGCCGTCACGCCCAGGTCCTGCAAATAGTCGAGCTTCTCGATGATGCCGGCCAGGTCACCGCCGAAGAAGTCTACATTCCAGCGCCCGAAGTACTCGCCCGGCTGACGGGGGTCAACAGGCGGCTCGTTCCACGTCTCATGAAAGATCGAGCGCAGGCCGTCGTAGAATTCCAGCTCGTCGTCGGCAGGGTCGTTGGACAGGTCCCCGTTGCGGAAGCGGTCGGGGAAAATCTGGTAGACGACCGCGTTGCGCATCCATTCCGGCGTGTAGAAGGCCGGGTCGTAGACGGTGAGCTGATAGCTGAGATCGGGGCTTTCTTCATAGACCGCGCCCGGCCCGCCCTCGTTGGCCGGGAAGTAGACATCGCCGGGACGGTTGTCGTCTTCGTAGTAGAGCGTCTCAGCGCCTTTGTGGATCACGAAGCGGTACCAGTAGATGGTGGGCGTATCGCCCACGCTAAGCGGCGCTTCCCACAGGTCGTAGCCGTCCGGCGTGCTGGCGACCACGGTCATCGGCAACAGGGTTTGCGTCTGGGCGAAGTCATTCCACACGCGCACGGTGACCGCCTCCGCATCGCGTGTTGCCGTGCGGAAACGCAGGATCACGGTGCTGCCAACGGGCACGGGGCCGGTGGGGAAGCGATAGAGATCGTCGCGACTGTCGTGCAGCAGGGCGGCGCGGTTGAGTCCGCCCGTCGCGCTCTCCTGCGCGTGCAGCGGGCCAACGGGCAGCAACGCGAGCAGCAGCACGAGCAGCCCAATCCGGCGAAGCAGAGAAAGCCAATAGTTGCGCATGGCCAGACTCCCCAAAAACTCTTGTGACGTTCGGAAAAGCGGCAGCCGTTTTCTGTTTCGACTGTTGGTAGTATACCAGCGGACGCACAAGTTAGCTGTGTCCTCGCCCAACCAGGTGCGCAAAGGTTGTCGGCGATTCACTTGACACAGGAGCATTTACCTGACCCCCAGCCTCGCTACGCTCGGCGACGAGGCGCATCAGCGCCGAGCGGGGGTGAGATAAAGTTAAGAATAGCTTCCTGTTCCAGATACTCTCAATGCCTGTCCGCCCTTGAACCCGCTAGAGACTGCGTCGCGGGGCGAGGGGACTTCTTTCTTGCACGCATGTGCTCTCCTTCGCCCGCAGCACAGATTGAGGCAGAAAGAGAGTGCATGACAGCCCTTAGAGTGGAGGTAGCTGTGTGTGCCAGTCCGTCGCCTGTTGATAGGCGTGCGCGACGCGCAGCACCGTTGACTCATCGAATGCCGCGCCGATGATCTGCAGACCGATGGGCAGACGGTCGCGATCGAAGCCGCACGGTACCACCCCGCCAACGATCCCCGCCAGGCTGGCCGACAGCGTGAAAATGTCCGAAAGATACATCTCCAGCGGGTCGTCGGCCTTCTCGCCGATGCGGAAGGCCGTAGTGGGCGCGGTGGGGGCTGCGATCACGTCTACCTTCTCAAAGGCCCGGTCGAAGTCCTGTTTGATCAGCGTGCGCACCTTTTGCGCCTTCAGATAGTAGGCGTCGTAGTAGCCGGCGGAGAGCGCATACGTGCCCAGCATGATGCGCCGTTTGACTTCCGCGCCGAAGCCCTGGCCGCGCGTGGCCTTGTAGGTGGCCCACATGCTGCCTCCGGACCGGCGCGGGCCGTAGCGTATGCCGTCGAAGCGGGCCAGGTTGGCCGAAGCTTCCGAGGGTGCGATCAGGTAATAGACGGGCAGAGCGTATTCAGTATGCGGCAAGCTGATCTCGCAGATCTCCGCACCCAGTGCCGCCAGTTGCTCGATGGCCGCCCGCACCGCCTTCTCGACATCTGGTTGCATCCCCTCGATGAAATATTCCCGCGGCACGCCCACGCGCAGGCCGCGGATGTCGCCGGTGAGCGCAGCGCAGTAGTCTGGCACGGGCGCGTCCATGCTGGTGCTGTCGCGCGGGTCGTGCCCGGCGATGATGCCCAGCAGGATGGCCAGGTCTTCCACCGTGCGCCCGAAGACGCCGATCTGATCCAGCGACGAGGCGAAGGCAATCAGCCCATAACGCGACACCCGCCCATAAGACGGCTTGAGGGCGCTCACCCCGCAAAAGGCCGCCGGTTGGCGCACGCTGCCGCCGGTATCCGTCCCCAGCGCGCCGAGGGCCATCCGCGCGGCGACGGCGGCGGCGCTGCCCCCGCTACTGCCCCCCGGCACGCGCGACAGATCCCAGGGGTTGTGTGTGACGCCATAGCCGGAGTTTTCCGTAGACGACCCCATGGCAAACTCGTCGGTGTTGGTCTTGCCGAGCAAGACTGCGCCCGCGTCCAGCAGGCGCTGCACTGCCGTCGCCGTGTAGGGCGGAATGAACCCTTCGAGAATGCGCGACCCCGCAGTCGTGGGGATGCCGCGCGTCATCAGCACATCTTTGATGGCCAGCGGGATGCCCAGCAACGGCGCGTCGTCGCCTGCCGCGCGGCGACGGTCAGCCTCGTCGGCGGCAGCCAACGCCTGTTCTTCGGTGACGGTGAGGAAAGCGTGCACCTGGGATTCCAGGGCGCGGATGCGGGCCAGGTGAGCTTCGGTGAGGGCGCGCGCTGTGATCGCTCCAGAGCGCAAGAGCGTCAGGGCTTCGGTGAGAGTCAGGTGAGTCAGATCAGCGGACATGGAGAGCCATCCCTTGGGTGTGCTTCTGCTGCCAGCAGGCGGAGCGGAGTATACCACAGCACACGGCGCGGCGGGGCAAGGTCAGAGGAGGTTGTCGGCGATTTGCCTGATTATGGGGGTACCGACCTCACCCCCGCCTGGCGCTGACGCGCCTCGTCGCCAAGCGCAGCGAGGTGGGGGGTGAGGTAAACGAGCGCACAAAAACAAAAGGGGCCGCCCTCCGCTGGAGGAACGGCCCCTGAGCATGTTCGCCGGCAGCAGGCTACCTGTTCTTGGGCGGTGAGGGCAGCGACCGTTGACGGCTCGCGTCCTCGTCGGCAGGCGTGTTCTGCGGATACTGGTCGGACTCTACTTCGTCGGTCAGTTGCGTCGCCTCGGTTTCCACCAGGATAGGCGGCGCGCTGATCGGCTCGGCGGGTGTCTCGAACAGGTTGGAGTCGCCGGTGATGTCGGACGTGAAGATGACGATGTTGGCGTTGCACCACCAGGTTGGCGCGTAGTCGTCAATGACGTTATCCGTCACCAAGCGGGTCTGATCGCTGGAGAACTGATAGACGTAGATGTCCGGGTCGCCGTCCAGGTCCGACTGATAGGCGATCAGCGTATCGTCCGGCGAGAAGACATGCAGGTTGGCGTCGCCGTTCGGATCGGAGATCGGTCGGATATCGGTGCCATCGGCATTCATGACCATGATCACGCTGTTGTCGCCAAAGCGATAGCTGTAGAAGGCGATCTTCGTGCCATCGTGCGAGTATTGCGGCTCGTGATCGTCGCCCAACCCATCGCTCAACCGCCGGACTTCGCGCGTCGCCAGCGTCAGTTCGTAAATCTGCCAGAAGCCGTCACGGTCGCTCTGGAAGACCAGCTTGCCCCCATCCGGCGACCAGAAAGCGTTCAGATCGTTGCTGGGGCTATCCGTCAGGCGGGTTTCTACGCCCGTCGCGACGTTGACCATGTACAGATCCCAGTTGCCGTTGCGGGCCGAGTCGTAGACGATCCACGCGCCATCCGGCGACCACATCGGGTCAATGTCAATGGCGTCCAGCGTATAGGTGACGCGCTGCTGGAAGGTGCCGTCGGCGCTGCCGATGTAAATCTCCCAGTTGCCGTCGCGGTTGCTGGCAAAGGCGAGCCATTCGGCATCGGGCGAGCGGCTGGGCGCGACATCGTAGACGCGCGGCCCCACACCCTGCGTCAGGTTCGGTTCGGTTCCCGGACGACCCGGCAGCTCACCCAGGCGGAAGATTTCCCAGTCGCCCGTCTGATTGGTGTGATAGACCAGCCAGTCGGGGCACACACCGCCGCCAACCTGCACCGGCGTCCAGGGCTGACGGGCCGCTTCGGCTGGCTCGCAGCCCTCCGGCGACATAGTGATCACCGGGAAGCCGTTGGGGCCGGTCTCCACCGTCTCACCGCAGACCAGCGTAACAGGCGGTGTCGGCGAAGGCGGCGGAGGTGGAGGCGGTGGGACGCAGCCGGTCACCGAGGTTTGCGCCGCGCCGGTGCCCTGCTCAGCCGGAAGATCAACCTCAAAACGCAGTGTGCCAGGTATGCCCGCGAAGTTGAACTGCTGCGAAGCGCCAGCGCTCAACTGCACCGTCCCGCTGTTGATCAGCGCCCCGTTCTGGTAGAGCCGCCAGGCTGTCGGGCTGCCCATGTCGAAGCTGGTATTGGTGACGGTGAAGCTCGCCTGATAGGTGGGCACCACGCATATACCGTTCACCTGCAGATTGGCGGGCGGGCGCGGGGTGTTCGTCGGCGGAGGCGGCGGTGTATTGGTGGGCCTCGGCGTCCTGGTCAGAGTCTCCGTCGGGGTATTGGTCGGCGTATTCGTAGCCGTAGCCGTCGGCGTGTCCGTCGGGGTTGCGGTCGGTGTGTTCGTCGGCGTATCAGTAGGTGTGCTCGTCGGCGTGTCCGTCGGAGTCGCGGTCGGTGTGTCCGTCGGGGTATCGGTAGGAGTGCTGGTCGGCGTATCCGTTGGGGTCGCGGTTGGCGTATCGGTCGGCGTATTGGTGGCCGTCGGCGTGAACGTCGCGGTCGCGGGCAGACAGTTGGCCGTCACGCTGAGCGTGGCGATCTCGAAGATAGCCGACTCATAGGTGATGGTCATGGTCGCGTCGCCCGCGTAAGGGCCATAAGTCAGGAACTGTCCCGTATTGATGGTGAAGGTACCGTTACCACCCGGCCCACCCGGTTCGGTGACCTGCCAGGTGCCGGTCACCTCACTGGTGCCGCTGAAGTAGCCGATCACAAAGGTGGCCGTGTTGTCGTCGTTGCACTGCACGCCCAGGTTGAGCACCGCATCGGCGCGCGGGGTGTTGGTCGGCGTGCGCGTGGCAGTTGGGGTGCGCGTTGGCGAAGGCGTGCGCGTGGCCCTCGGCGTGCGCGTAGCGGTCGGCGTCGGCGAAGGCCCTTCAGTGGCGGTAGCCGTCGGCGTGCGGGTGGCCCTCGGCGTGCGCGTGGCCGTCGGCGTCGGCGAAGGCCCTGGGGATGCCGTATACGTCGGCGTACGGGTGAACGTCGGTGTGCGCGTGTTGGTCGGCGTGCGCGTCGGGCTGGGGGTGAAGGTAGGCGTCGCCGTAGGCAGCGGCAGGCACGTGCCCGTCGCGCTCAGCGTGACCACCTGGGTGGACGTGCTGTATTGAATGGTGATCGTCGCATTACCGGCGAAGGTGCCGATCACGGCGCTCTGTCCCGCGTTGACGGTCAGCGTGCCCGTCGTGGTCTGCGCCGTGTTGGGTTCGAAGACCGAATAGGACAGGTTGGCCGCTCCGCCGCCGATGTTGATCACGCTGAAAGTCGCCGTCAGGTCGGGATTACACAGGATGAACAGTTGCAGGAGCGGATCGCTCGCGGCGGCTGTCTGTGGCCCCTGTGCGGCTGGCAAGGCCTGGATGGCCAGTTGCTGTTGGGGTGGAGTCTCGGTTGGGGCGGCAGGCTCCGGTGTGTTCGTAGCAGCCTCAGGCTGCCCCGGTTCAGCGGGGGGTTGCTCCGGCTCGACTGGTGTAGCAGTCGGCTCTTCGCTGACTTCTTCAGGAGTCGGAGACTCGGCGGGCAAGCCGTTTGTCGGGCAGCCGCTGCTTTCTGCTGGCCCCGCCTCAGCGGGGCAGGCATCGTCTACGTCGAGCACGCTGTCTCCATCGCTATCGGCCTGTGACGGCTCGACGCTGGGCGTTGGCTGATTGCTGGCCGTGCCGTAGAGACCTACGTCATCGCCCAGCACCAGCACCGCCAGCACCAGAGTCAGCAGCGCCGCGCTGGCGACCCCCCATGCGCGTTTCGAGAATCTCTTGGTTGGTATCATGATCACTCCCCTGCCTGGATAATACCTCTGGCGACCGAACTCGCGGTCTGGCGATGCCCCTGGACTTCAGCCAGGGATGAGGCAAAGCGGATAGCGTTGTTGCTATTGTTTAGTCGCACATCCCTGGCTTTTCGGGTCGCAGGCGCAGATCAGGCATACTCTCCCTGGCTGTTTTCTGGTGCCAGCGAGCGAAACGGCCATCAACCCTGAAAGACAGGCGCGGCGGGAAATGTAGACGCAAAGACAGTCAAGATTCCGTAAGAGCTTCCTACATTGTAGCATTTACATCCACGATTGTCCATATCCTGGAGGGCTTTTTTTACAAGTTTTTCATAAATAATCTGCCCGCAGAGGGCGCTGGCTTGCCGCGTCCTCGCTGCGAAGGCGCGTCTTGTCCCCCCCTTTCTCGTTGCGCCATTCTTTCGACGCCCTCCAGGTAGATGTTTGGGGTACGCTGGCTTTGCCTGAGACAGGGGTGTATATCTGGTTTGGGGTAGAATTCGTCGCAGAGAGCACAGAGGCCACAGAGCAAGTCACAGGGTTTTTGAGATGTTTCTCCTCCGCGCTCTCGGCGTCTCGGCGGTTCAAGAGTTCTGCCCCAAAACGCGAATGCGCCCCAGACAGGATTGCGCGTTCAAATCGCCGGACGGCTGTGCTAGAATAGGCCGGTGAATGCTTATGAGGGAGCTAGCATCACCGTATGAACCAGGAAACACGCCCCTACCGTTACTATGACCTGGTGATGGCCCTGTTCGTCACCGTCTTGCTGATCAGCAATCTGCTCAGCAGCGCGAAGATCATTGATCTGAAAATGTCTCTGGGGCCAGTCGCGCTCGCCTTCGACGCGGGCACGCTGGTCTTCCCCATCAGCTACATCTTCGGCGATGTGCTCACCGAAGTCTACGGCTACCGCCGCTCACGCCGGGTGATCTGGGCGGGCTTTGGGGCCAACGCCCTGATGGGCTTTTTCGTGTGGTTTGCCGGCGTTCTGCCGGGCGAAGCCGAATGGTCGTCCTACGCCGGTCAGGAAGCCTACGACGCCATCCTGGGTGGCGTCAGCGGGCTGATCGTGGCCAGCCTGATCGCCTATTTCCTGGGCGAGTTCTCCAACAGCTACGTGCTGGCCAAGATGAAGGTCTGGACGGGCGGGCGTTTCCTGTGGACGCGCACCATTGGCAGCACCCTGGTTGGCCAGGCAGTGGATACGACGGCCTTCATGCTCATCGCTACGGCGCTGGGCGTCTTTCCGCCGGAAATCCTGATCTCGCTGATCGTCACCAACTACATCCTGAAGGTGGGCTTCGAGGCACTATTGACCCCGCTCACCTATCGCGTGGTGAACACGCTCAAAGCCGTCGAGAACGAAGACTATTTCGACCGCTACACAGACTTCAACCCGTTCAAACTCAGCGTGTGAGGTCGTGTTATAATAGGCGGTACGCTGCGCGGGTTTCGGCGGCCAACACCAAGGCCGCGAGGGAAAGACCCTAATCCATGGTGACACTTCGACATCCCAACGATACGGTGACCATCGCGCCCGGCGTCCTGCTGACCATCGCCCGCCTGGCGACTCTGGAAGTGCCGGGCGTGGTGCGCATGGGCAATACGCCCGGCGGTGTGGACCGCCTGCTGCGGCGCGTGCCCGCTGCCAACGGGGTGCAGATTGCCCTCGCCGACGACACCGTCACGGTACATCTCTACGTGGTAGCCGAGGCGACGGCCAATCTGCGCGAGATGAGCGTGCAGATTCAGCGCTCGGTGGAACGTTCCATCCGCGATCTGCTGGGGATGAAGGTGGAGTCGGTCAACGTACACATCGAAGATGTGGCTTTTCCGTCTGCGCCGGAAACAGGGCAGAGGTAAGCGGGACGCATGAACAGCAGTGACTACCGGCGCGACGCCCGCGCTTTGGCGTTGCAGGTTCTTTACGAAGTGGATTGTACCCGTCACCCGGTCGAAACGGTGCTCAGCCAGCGGCTGGCACAGGATTCGCTGCGCCCGGAGGCCGTCGCGCTGGCCCGGCGGCTGGTCGAGGGTGTGCTTGCCTATAAGCCGCGCCTGGACATCCTTATTCGCCGCTACGCGCCGGAGTGGCCGCTCGAACAGATCGCCCTGGTTGACCGCAACATCCTGCGCATTGCGATCTACGAGATGGCGCTGGAAGAAGCCGTCCCCCTGAAGGTGGCGATCAACGAGGCGATCGAGCTGGCCAAGATGTTTGGATCGGACAGCACGCCGCGTTTTGTCAACGGCGTACTGGGTACGTTGGCCGCGCACCCCGACGAAGTGCAGGCCATCCTGGATCGGGCCTGATCGCCCATAACCCCGTCGCCCTCAATTGCCCATGACCCGTTCGCCTGTCTCTCAGCCGCAAGATCACCGTCCCCGCCGTTACAGTGCCTGGCAGGCGCTGGCTGGCGACGCCGACGACCGTCCCCTGACCCTGCTCGATCATCTCAACGAGTTGCGCATCCGGCTATTTCGCTCGCTGGCGGCGCTGGCGATTGGCGTGCTGCTGGCGGCGGTCTTCACCGACGAGCTGCTGAAATACCTGATCCAGCCCTACGGCACCGAGTTGCAGGTGCTCGGCCCGACCGAAAGCGTGGTGATCTATTTCCGCGTGGCGTTGCTGGCCGGGGCTATCTTCGCCATGCCCTATATCACGCTACAACTTTTCCTGTTCGTGGCCCCCGGCCTCACGCGCAAGGAAAAGCGCACTATCTACCTGGCGCTGCCCGCTACGACAGGGCTGTTCCTGGTGGGCGTGGCCTTCGCCTGGTTCATCATGGTGCCCGCGGCGCTGCACTTTTTGCAGGACTTCCAGAGCGACGTCTTCCGCGCCGAATGGACTGCCGAACGTTACATCGCCTTCCTGACTTCAGTGCTGTTCTGGATCGGGGTGGCGTTCGAATTGCCGGTGGTGGTATTCGTGCTGGCGCGGTTGGGTCTCCTGGGGCCGCGCCCGCTGATCCGCAACTGGCGACTGGCTGTCGTGCTGATCACCATCGTGGCCGCGTTGATCACGCCCACGGTGGATCCGTTCAATATGCTCTTGGTCATCGCCCCTTTGCTTGTGCTCTATCTGCTGAGCATTGGGCTGGCCGCCATCGCTTACCCTCGCGCCCTGCGCAAATAGACGGACTGAGGGCGCGAACCCGCGTTTCAGGAGATTCAGGAGTCTTATATGCCGAAAACCCGTGTTCTCATTATGGGCGCCGCCGGGCGCGATTTTCACAACTTCAACATGGTCTATCGCGACAACCCCGCCTATGAGGTGGTGGCCTTCACGGCGACCCAGATTCCCGATATCGGCGGGCGGCTCTACCCGCCAGAACTGGCCGGTAGCCTGTATCCGCAGGGGATCCCTATCTATGACGAGGCTGACCTGACCGCGTTGATCCGCGAGCACGCCATTGACGAAGTGGTCTTCGCCTATTCGGACGTGTCGCACGAATACGTGATGCACAAGGCCAGTCAGGCGTTGGCTGCCGGAGCCGACTATCGCCTGATCGGCCCGCGCCGCACCATGCTGAGGAGCAGCAAGCCGGTAGTAGGCGTGGGAGCGGTGCGCACTGGCTGCGGCAAGAGTCAGACGACGCGCGCCGTCAGCCGCGCCCTGCGGCAGTTGGGGTATCGCGTGGCGGTAGTGCGTCACCCCATGCCCTATGGCGACCTGGCCCGTCAGGCCGTGCAACGTTTCGCTACCTACGCAGACCTGGACGCGCACAACGTGACCATCGAGGAGCGCGAAGAATATGAACCGCACCTGGACAACGGGGTGGTCGTCTTTGCCGGTGTGGACTACGAGCGCATCCTGCGCGCCGCCGAACAGGAAGCCGACATCGTGCTGTGGGATGGCGGCAACAACGATCTGCCCTTCTTCGCGCCCGATCTGTACTTCGTGCTGGTTGACCCGCATCGCCCTGGCCATGAGCAGAGCTATCACCCCGGCGAAGCGAACCTGCGCATGGCCGATGTGGTGATCATCAACAAGATAGATACGGCGGATCAGAAGGGCGTCTGGCAGGTGCGCGAGAGTGTGCGCGCCCTCAACCCCACTGCCACAGTGATTGACGCCGCGTCGCCCATTTTCGTAGACGATCCGGCGGCCATCCGCGGCAAGCGCGTGCTGGTGGTGGAAGACGGCCCGACCCTGACGCACGGCGAGATGAGCTACGGGGCGGGTGTGGTGGCCGCCCAACGCTTCGGCGCAGCAGAACTGGTAGACCCGCGTCCCTATGCGGTGCGCAGCATCGCTGAGACCTTCGCGAAGTATCCTCACACGGGCACACTGCTGCCCGCCATGGGCTACGGCGACGCACAGCGGGCCGACCTGGAAGAGACGATCCGGCGCACCCCATGCGACCTGGTGATCGTCGCCACGCCGATCGATCTGGCGCGGGTGATCACCCTGGACAAGCCCGCGCAGCGCGTGCGCTACGAACTACAGGAGATCGGTCAGCCGACGATCTACGAGGTGCTGCGGGCGAAGTTTGGCCCCAAGGCGTAATATTACAGGACTGGCGCGCCAAAACCGGCGCGCTTTTGTATGTCTGGCAAGTCGCACGAGGCATCCGGCTGATGATCGGAGCCATTTCCAGGGCGAGGCTGTGGCGCTGGCGGCGCACGCTGATTCTGGCTGCCTTTGCTGTCGCGCTGACCGTCTTCGCCGTGCCGTCGCTGCTCGGCTTCCTGACCACCTACCGCCTGCTCTATGCACCCTGCGGCGAAGACGGACGCACGCCCGCTGACTTCGGCCATCCCTGGGAAGACGTGACCATCGCCGGACAGGCGGGGAGCTTCCGCGCCTACTTCATCCCCGGCACGAACGGGGCAGCGGTGATCATTCCACCGGCAGGTTGGGCGGGGCGCGGCAATCGCCTGCACGAAGCCGACGTGCTGGCCCGTCACGGCTACGCCGTGCTGACTTTCGAGTCGCGCTCCTGTGCGGGCATGGGAGTGCTCAGCCTGGGCTACAAGGAGATCGCCGAGGTCGGCGATGCGCTGGCCTATCTGGCAGCCCGGCCTGATGTGAATCCGGAGCGCATCGGTGTGCTGGGCTTCTCGTCGGCGGGCGCAACCGCCGTGATGGCCGCCGCACGCTACCCGGCTCTGCGCGCGGTGATCGCCGAGGGCGGTTACGGAGACTTCGCCGAAGGCACGCTGGCGCTGGGCACTGGCGGCCCGCTGGAAGTGCTCTACAAGCAGGCCCTTGCTCTCAGCTATCGTTTGCTTACCGGAGTAGAACTTGCTAAGCTGAGTCCGCAATCGGCGATCGGGCAGATTGCGCCGCGTCCGGTTTTGCTCATTTACGGTAGCCGCGAGACCACCCTGGACGGGGCGCGGGCACAGCTCGCCGCCGCTGGCCCGACCGCCAGCCTGTGGATCGTGGAAGGAGCCGGGCACGGCGATTACCTGGCCGTCGCGCCACAGGAATATGAAGCCCGCGTGATCGCCTTTTTCGACGCGGCGCTGGAGAATTGAGAAGTGGTCAGTTTTCAGTGGTCAGTGGTCAGCGGCTGCGGCCATTCGCTGCGGAGCAAACCTGATCCCTGCTCACTGAAAACTGATCACTGACAACTGGTCACAAGGTTTTCAGTTATCAGTGGTCAGTGATCAGTGGCCACT
>FWPU01007945.1_pt1 | contig 18741 bp, 14 predicted proteins | sample 2228361 | NCBI WGS metagenome assembly FWPU01 (sample SAMEA103939777, study PRJEB20133) | metagenome
GGCGGCACAGCATGAGATGAATATACCTGACCAAAGATTCTGGGATGTGAATGTTACCGGAACAAGGAATATGCTCGAAGCTTCTACAAATGCTGGAGTAAAGCGCTTCGTCCATGGTAGTACCATTGGTGTTTATGGGTCGCTCGAGGGTGTTATTAATGAAGATTCTCCTTGTATACCAGACAATATTTATGGAATAACGAAACTCGAGGGAGAAAGGCTAGTGCTCTCCTTTAAAGAAAGGCTCCATGTGGTTGTCATTCGTATTCCAGAGACCTACGGTCCTGGGGACCGCCGGCTTATGAAACTCTTCAAAGCGATAAACAAGAATATGTTTCTAATGCTCGGTAACGGAAAAAACTTGCACCATCTAGTATACATTGACGATTTAACCGATGGTCTATTATTAGCGGCTACAACAGAATGTGCGCTTGGTGAGGTATTCATCCTTGCGGGTAAAGAACCTATTACCACTTATGATATGGTGAGGACAATAGCGGAGCAAATAAACAGAAAGGTGCCAGAATTCCGTATTCCTCTTTATCCGCTTTTACTAGTAGCTACAATCTTGGAAAAGTTGTTACGACCGGTTGGTATACAACCTCCGCTACACCGAAGACGGATGGACTTCTTCAAGAAGAGCTTTACTTTTGATCTGGAAAAATCATCAAATATATTAGGATTTGCACCAAAAGTGGATTTCAAGAAAGGTATGATCGAGACTGCCAAATGGTACAAAGAAAAGGGTTTGCCTTTAAAGTTAAAAAACGATGAGAAACCTAAAAAGAGAGAGATGAGCATAATGAAATCCAAGTTTGAATTAACAGCTAAGATTGAGGAATTTGATACCTTTTGGGAAGGACCTGAAGACGTGGAAAAAGGCTATTCTACTTTTGGTAGGTTTTATAGGAGCAATTATCTGAAATATTTACCACCTAACAAGCAGGTTAGCATACTGGTGATTAGCTGTGGTCCTGGGTATCTTGTAAACATGTTAAATCAGGAGGGATATGACGATGTTCTAGGGATTGACTCCTATCCGGAAAAGGTTAAGTTCGCAGAAGAAAAGAACCTTAACTGCCGGGTAGAGCGGGCCTTTGATTTTCTGGAGAACAACCATAGGCGATTTGATGTCATTTTTGGTGAACAGGAGATAAATCATTTAACCAAAGATGAAATATTATTATTCCTCAAACTGTGTAGAAACAACCTTAAAGAAGGTGGAACTTTAATATTACATTCTTTAAATGGTGCAAATCCTATAACCGGTGCTGAGGCGCTAGCACAAAACTTCGATCATTACAATACATTTACCGAATATAGTCTGAGGCAGGTTCTAGAATATTCAGATTTTCATGACATAACGGTATTTCCTCTTAACTTATACGTATTTTATAATAATCCACTAAATTATGTGGGCCTTTTGCTGGATAAGTTGAACACGTTGTTTTTTAGGTTTAATTTCATTTTATATGGTAAGTCAAACAGAATATTCTCTAAAAAAATTGCAGCCGTTTGCCGAAAATAATCTACGCAGAGTTCTCAGGAATTAGGCCGTCAACTAAATATTGTATTAAAAATCTTAAAAGTAGATGCGGATCCTTTTTTGCAACTACGAATATCCTCCATTAGGTGGAGGAGGTGGTGTAGTTAACGCGCTTCTTGCCGAGGAGTTGGCCAAGCGCCATGAGGTAACTGTTTTGACTTCTCAAGGACTTGGTTTGCCGCGGGAGAGTCTGGAGAATGGAGTAAGGATCATCAGGACCCCGGTTTTCTTCAGGAGAAAGGAGGCCGTGGCTAATCTGCTTTCCATGCTGGCGTTTATTCCTATGGGAATCAGAGTGGGGGAAAAACTTTTGCAGTCTGCAAGATTTGATATCATCAATACACATTTTGTCCTTCCCACTGGACCGGTGGGGGATGCCTTATCACGTTTTAGTGTTATACCGAATGTCCTCTCGCTCCATGGAGGCGATTTGTATGATCCGAGCAACTTAATATCGCCATATCGTAACCCAATTCTTCGGCTATGGATAAAACGTCTTCTGAGGCGTGCGGATGTGGTAGTGGGACAATCTAACAACACGCTCGATAACATGCGTCGCTTTTATACGCCGGAGATCGAGGGACTACGAATTCCATTAGGAATACGAAAACCAGTGATTATCTCCGCCTTTCGTAAAGATTATGGTTTAGATGACGATGATATTTTGTTGGTTACAGTTGGTCGACTTGTAGCCCGTAAGGCTATAACTCAGCTCATCCAGATGGTACATGATTTAAAAGATAAGAGGTTGCGTTTGCTGATTCTAGGCACAGGGCCTCAGGAAGACCTTCTCAAAAAAGAGACTAAGAGGATGCGGTTAGACAAACGAGTCTTGTTCTTTGGGCATGTCGAGGAAACTCAGAAATTCTCGATACTACAGATTTGCGATATTTACGTTTCTACTAGTCAGCACGAGGGATTCGGGTTGGTTTTCTTGGAAGCAATGGCATGTGGACTCCCGATAGTTTGCTATGATAACGGCGGCCAGACAGACTTTTTAGTAAATCAAGAAACTGGATATGTGGTTCCACTCAACAATCTGGATCTTTTTAAAAAACAATGTAAATTGCTGGTCGAAAATCACTTGCTCCGTAAAACTATCGGCGAAAATAATAAGCGAGTAGTAGAGCAGTTTTATATAGATAACTGTGCTTCGATGTACGAAAACCTATTCTATAAAACTATTCAAGCTAAGGAAAAGATTAAGAGAACAAGAACTGTTTGACCTTCACTGGATTTGATAAACTCGTCTTTTTTTACTATATTGTTCTAATTTAGTTTTTAGTATCTTATTCAAATTACTATTCAATTAGTGTTTGCATCAAAATGAGCGGTCAGTCTTATTGGAGATCTATCCATGGCAACCCCGATTGGTCACACTTTAGCCGGTCTGGCTGTTTACGGTTTTCTTTCGCCGAGAAAAACTCCTGTACAAATCAGTCTGATCTTATTATGCGTAGTTGTGGCAAACAGTCCCGATTTGGATTTTCTTCCTGGCATCGTCATGGGTAGGCCCGCGTTGTACCACCAAGGAATCACCCATAGTCTAGGGTTTGCTCTACTAGTCAGTTTTGTGGCAACCGTGATTTATAGGGCTATAAACAGGCGGTGGTCGTTTCTTTTCGTGTTCAGCCTGTGTTTTATTTCATATCTTTCGCACTTACTCCTAGATTTTTTCTCCCCGGATGTTGAACGGCCGCCTTTTGGTATACCCATCTTTTGGCCACTTAGTGGAGAGTATTTTGTCTCTCCACTCTCGATCTTTTTGGGGGTTCGCCATGCCGCTTCCACTTACGCTTCTACTGTAGAATGGATCAGAGGTATCGTTGACCTACATAATCTTTTAGCGATAGGTCTTGAAGTTATGTTGATTTTACCTTTTATTCTAATAGGGCGGCTATGCAGGAAAAGAGCTATGGCCGGCAGTTCAAACTAAAGGGAGAAACATAATAAGATGTGTGGAATATGTGGAAAAATAAATCCCCAGGGAGTGACCAAAGAGGAAATAAAAGCCCTGTCCGATATTCTCAGTCACCGGGGTCCTGACGACGAGGGGATCTACATCGATACTATTGCCGGATTGGGGCATCGCAGGCTCTCTATTATCGACCTAGGCAGAGGACACCAGCCTATGACTAATGAGGACGGCTCCCTTTGGATTGTTTTTAATGGAGAAATCTATAATTATGGAGAGATTCGTGACGGACTCAAGGATTCTCACCGATTCTCTACCGACAGCGATACTGAAGTTATACTGCATCTTTACGAGGAAAAGAGGGAAAGCTGTGTAGAAGAATTGCGCGGCATGTTCGCGTTTGCAATCTGGGATGCTAAGGAACGTTCGCTTTTTCTAGCCAGGGACCATCTTGGGCAGAAGCCGCTTTTTTATACACTACAAGGGAATCGGTTTGCGTTTGCCTCGGAAATAAAGGCGCTTCTTGTTGCCGAGCCATCCCTAAAGGAGATGAACTGCGAAGCGCTCCATCAGTACCTGACTCTGCGCATTATTGCCCCACCGCGAACAATGTTCTCTCATATCTATAAACTTCCTCCGGCACATACCCTCAAATTTAAAGATGGGCAAGTCGTGATCAAACGCTACTGGAATCTGAGTTATGAACCCAAGGTTCATTTCAATAACGAGAATGACTTGTTAGATGAGCTTGAGCAGAAAATGCTGGAGACGGTTCGTCTCCACATGATCAGTGATGTGCCAGTGGGGGCATTTCTCAGCGGGGGAATGGATTCAAGTCTGGTAGTAGCTATGATGAGTCGGATGACCGGACAACCTATAAAAACCTTTTCTGTGGGTGTTCCTTACGAGAATTACAGCGAGCTACCCTTTGCTCGAATGGTCGCAAAGAAGTATCATACGGATCATTTTGAAGAAACTATTTATCCTTCCCTGATTAAGGTATTGCCGGAATTGATTTGGCACTTGGATGAGCCCTCGGATCCCCTTTCTGCCTGTATGTACTATATTTCAGAGATGGCCCACAGGGAGGTGAAGGTAGTATTGGGTGGTGATGGAGGGGATGAGCTTTTTGGAGGATACGATCGATATTACGGAAACCGGTATGTTGAGTATTACGCCATTCTGCCAGAGGCCTTTCGCAGACATGTCATGAGCCGGGCTCTACGCCTTATGCCCGACGGATTTTGGTACAAGAGTTTGAGCCACAAGCTTAAGTGGTTGAATCAATTATCTTTTGTAGAGGGCGGACTGCGCTATGCCCAAAGTCTCAGTTATTTTTATTTCACAGAGGAATATCGCCGTATCCTTTACGGTGATAGGCTATGCAGTGGGTTAAATGGATTTGACCCGCTCGAAACAATTTATTCTTACTTCGATTGTGGCAATGCAACGGATCCTTTGGATAAGATGCTATATGCCGATAGCATGGTTCGCCTGCCCGACCATTCCGTGATGATACTCGACCGTACTACTATGGCCCATGGCCTTGAGGCTCGCTCTCCCTTCATGGACCATAATTTGGCAGAATTTGTAGCGCGTATCCCGGCTTCACTGAAGGTGCGAGGACACACCCTGCGCTATATTCAGACAAGGCTAGCGGAGAGATATTTGCCAATTGAGTTGTTGCAAAGAAAGAAACAAGGGTTTTCGTCGGCTCTTCCTTACTTGCTCGCAAACGAATTCCAACAACTTTTTAAGACTTTTCTCTCTGATTCCCATTTAGTTCATGACGGCTACTTAAGAGAAGAACCAATAAGACATCTGCTTGCAGAGCATCTACAGAGAAAAGTGGATCATGGCAATCGGCTCTGGTTATTATGCAATGCGGAGATTTGGTACCGGATGGGTATCGAAGGTTGGACTAAAGAGCAACTGAAAGACCAGCTAGTTAACCCTGGTGGTTTATCGTAAGAACTAAATTATGTACAAGCTCGATAAATATAAATATTTTGTTCAAGTGATCAAGAACAATCCTTCTGAACTGCTTCGACTGGTTAGCATCGGTCTAACAACTGCTAAATACCGTTATCTGAAGCGGTGTGTAGGTAAAGGAACGGTTGTCGAGCCAAAAACGGAAATTATAAATTCGGCAAATGTCCACATCGGCAACAACTGTCTGTTAAAAGAGGCCATTTATATTAGAGCTGGTACTGAAGGAAAAGTAATAATCGGAGATCGCACTGCCATAAACGGTTTCTGTCGGTTGTTTGGTCATGGGTCTATCCAGATCGGCGAAGATACACAAATCGGTCCCTGCTGCCTTATTACTACCACTGACCATGATTACCGAGGACATTTGGAAACGAGCTTTAAACCCGTGGTAATTGGGAAAGGAGTATGGGTTGGGGCAAATGTTACAATATTACCTGGAGTCGAAATTGGAGACTATGCGGTTATCGGCGCTGGCGCGGTTGTTACGAAGAGTATCCCCCCTCGGTCAATAGCCGTAGGAGTACCCGCCAAAGTGGTTAAAACGATCGATTAGCCCTTCTACCAAAAATTTACGGATTCGGAATTGATGAGTACAAGATAGCTTATACCAAGAAGAGAGAGTAGGATAAAAGATATATGAGTCAGCATGGTCATACTCAAGTGGTGACGAAAAAAGGGGGTAGAAAGTTTCTATGGATGAGAGTAGGTCTGAGTTTAGGTTTGATCCTTTTTCTTCTTTACACAATCGACCTCAGGGAAATCGCTGATATCGTCTCACGATGTGATTTCACTTACGTGCTACTAGCTTATTTTATTGCCATATGCGACCGCGTCCTTATGGCTTACAAGTGGAACATTCTGCTGAAAGCAAAAGGCATAAGGATTCCTCTAATAAATATCACCGGTACCTATCTAATTTCTACCTTCCTGGGATTATTTCTACCCGCTACGATTGGCGGCGATGCACTTAGGGCCTACGCTGTATCGAAAGAGGGGCATAGCGCAACTAACGTTATTTCTTCAATCATTATAGAAAGGGCATTAGGTTTTATAGCCCTTTTCATCTTTGTCCTGATAAGTATCGTGCTAAGCATTTTTGTATTCGGACAAAACTTTTTCGAAGGTATGTGGAGGCTCTTTTGGTTGTTTTTGGTGCTTTTGGTGTTATCTATCTTCTTAGTTTATTTTTCTTTTAGCGAATCCGCTTTGAGCCGTTTAGGTTTTTTGTTTCACCGGTTTGATATAAGAATTCATAAGTATAGAATAGTTCAAAAGCTAAAAGAGGTTTACCTATCCTATAGAAGCTTTCAGGACGATAGGACTACTTTAGGTATTTTTCTGCTTCTTTCTATGGTAGAAAATTTGTTTCCGCTTTTGTGGACCTATTCGCTGTCGCTGGCCTTTAACATTGAGGTCCCTCTTTTATATTTTTTCATCTTGATCCCTATAGTGCTGGTGCTAGTGCGCCTGCCTATTTCTTTCGATGGCATCGGAATTCAAGAGGGTGCCTTCGTATATTTTCTAGCGCTCATCGGCGTGGCAAAGTCTGAGGGGCTCCTTTTGGGTATTTCAAGCCATATTATAGCAGTTATGTCTGTTTTGCCCGGAGCTGTATTGTATAGCGTAAGTGGGGTTAATTTTCGTATACCTCGATATGAGGAAGAAGGAGAACTATCCCAGATATCTGCAGACCTGAAAAAAGATGTTTTAAGCGAGAAATAAGATAGTGGTTTATTCAGGCCTGAAGTCCACGAGAAGTCTATTTGGACCGGCCTCCAATATCGCCTCAGTTGTTTAGCCTTTACATCAGTATTATTTTCAAAATAAAAAGGATGTGACCCGGGAATGCGTAAACTTAGCCGCAGGTCTTTTCTGATCGGATTGGCTGGCGCAGTCTCCGCAGTGGCCGGTTGGGTTTCATTCCCCTGGTTAAGGGAATTATTCCAGGATTTCTACAATAGGTTATTACAAAAACCGGGCAATCTACTCACGCCCAGACTGCGTCTATATTCTCTAAGAGACCTAAATCATTCCGATCAGTTTGACGTTTGCATCATCGGGTCTGGACCAGCCGGGTCCGTGCTGGCTATGAGCTTTGTCCATAGTGGTTTTAAGACACTAATTCTGGAGTCGGGGCTGGATTTGCAGCATTCCGATCCACGGGTCCAAAAGCTCGATGTTTACCGCAGTTCGGGTCCAGTTCTATACCCTGTGGTAGCGACCCGGCTTCGTGCCTTGGGTGGTGCGTCAAACCTTTGGACCGGAAGGTGTTCTCGGCTCCATCCTCTAGATTTCGAGAAGAATGCTTATATACCCGACAAGGCTGATTGGCCAATTACCTACGATGAGCTGGAGCCTTACTATGATAGAGCGGAAAAGACATTACGGGTGAGAGGAGGACATCTATCAGACTATCATCCCCCCAGGAAGAATGCGCTTCCTTTACCCCCGGATACGGATATCACGGCACTTAAGTCATTAATGCAAAAAGCGGACATTACAGTTGACTACTCACCAACATCTACCGGCAGGTATGGGAAGGGACCGATCAAGACAGCCAGGGATTTACTGCCGGACATATCCACATATCCCAGCGCCAAGATAGTATCCGGGGTTACGGTTACCGATATAATTCCTGATTCAGATGGTCGGATTGTGAATGTGGCGGTTAAAACTCTGGACGGTGAGAGCAGACAGATAAGAGCGCGTGTTTACGTAATCGCTTGCGGTGCCCTGGAAAGCACCCGTCTCCTTCTCCTTTCTCGTTCGCAAAAGTTTCCTGAAGGCATAGGGAATAGATATAATCTGGTCGGGAGCTGTTTCACCGAGCACCCGAACTTGATTTTTAGCGGAAAGATTCGATACACCAAGCCTCCTACTCACTTTCAATTGGGCCGTAGTCACCAGTTCTATGACCAGTTTAAAAAGCAGGGTATGGGAAGTGTGATTTTGGCTTTCTATTGGGAACCAAAAACACCGGAGGTTTTGAGGATCGCAGCCACATTGGAGATGCGCCCCGTTGATAGAAACCGAATAACTCTTACCTCGGATTTGAAAGACTACTTCGGTAATCCCGGAGCAGAGGTTTTTCTTAGCTTTTCGGACGATGACATCAGGACCATGAATCATGTAAGGTCCTTGGTCAAGGAGATCTATTCTAGGCTCGGGTCTAACGAGTTTAGAGAGGAACCAATGACCTGGTCGCATCATCATATAGGTACTTGTCGCATGGGTTCTAATCCAAAAAGCAGTGTCGTGGACCGTGACCTCCGCATTCATGATTCACCAAACCTGTATGTAGCGAGCAGTGCGGTCTTCGTAACTGGTGGTGCGGCCCATCCTACATTGTCTATAACTGCATTATCCCACAGGTTGGCAGATCATCTTGTCGAAAGATTGAGGCATGAAAATATATAATGTCTTAGTATTGGGGAAGGCTTTTTACCATGAAGTGTCTTTTACCTTTGGAGAAGGCTCATCTATCAAGCAATATATCGATGCTTGCTTTTTTAGGTTGCGAGTTAGCCCTTGTAATAGCCTTTTATTTCTTTATTCCATACCAAAAATTTTCTAAGTTCCTCGGTAAGCATAACCTAGTATTTACTTGGACTGCACCTAATACAGAGTGGGAGACGGCCACTCCAGAAAGCCTAGGAATTGATGGTTTCAGGATTGACATCCTACGGGGACCAATTAACTGCCAGTAAAACAAGGGCCCTTTTAATAGCCAGGCATAATAAAATTATTTTAGAATGGTATGCACCCGGTCAGGGACCGAACACTCTTTACGGAACTGCCTCATTCGCAAAAGCTCTGTGCGGCAGCCTCTCATTGCTATTAGCCATAAGCGATGGACGAGTCGGTATAGATGAGCCAGCGTGGAAGTATATACCCGCCTGGAAGGACCACCCAATTAAATCCAAGATAACAATCCGCCATCTGGCCACACATACTTCAGGTATCGAGGATGCCAATGAGCCGGGAAAACCTAAGAGGGAGCTAGCCGGATGGAAAAAAGCCTACTGGCAGAATCACTCTGAGCGATTTTCGGTCGCCCTCACCAAGGCGCCCGTAATTTTTCCACCTGGTTCCAGGTATGCTTATAGCAATCCCGGAGCAGTGGCCCTGGGATATGCAATCAGCTCAAGCTTGAAGCATGCCCACAGTCTGATATTCGCACACTGCTCAAGTTGCGTATCCTAGACCCTATTGGAGTAGACGAGAGGGATTGGTCTATAAGTTATGGCCAATCTTTCAATGTAGATGGCATGAAACTTTACCTGGTAGATGGCGGAAGTAGATATACTGCCCGTGCCGTAGCAAAGGTGGGGCAACTCATGCTAAATAAGGGTGTATGGGAAAGAAAACAACTCATTGAACCGGTGTGGGTTGAGAAAGCGTTATCATCGGTTGGAGGCGGGCTGGTAATTGAAATGCCATTAGGACATCCTGAACCCGGTCTCTTTTGGTGGGTCAATTCCAATGGTGCTCTGGCTTCTCTTCCTTATGATGCCTTCATTGCTGCTGGCGGAGGGCACCAGATTTTGCTGGTGGTTCCTAGCCTCGATTTAGTGTTAGTACGATTTGGCAGATCGCTCGGCAGCGGTCAATTACCTGGACTTGGTGGTGCGTTCTGGAGAAATTTGGAGAATTACTTATTCAGGGCTCTAATGGACATATTGGGTAATCAATCTTCCAGAGTAAGGACAAGTAAGGTCTTTGATGCTCCGAAAGAGAAGATTCATTTTGTTATCTAATATAAAGCAAAATGAAAAGTTCAATTAGGTAATTAAATATTTACAAAATAAGAACATACACTGTTATAATTAAGTTTAATAGCTGTTTTTAAGGGGGGAATTATGAGGAATATTTGTTTATGTATTATTCTATTTGTAATAATTGGTTGTGGCGGTGTGGGCGGCGAGGATGGAGCAGGGTCGGTTAGTTCTCCTCACCCTCGGAGTTTGCTGATTACCGGAGTCTACTTTGATTGGTCCACCCATAAAAGGATGGCTCCAGGCAGTGATAATTGGGCAATCACCTGGGCAGATAATGGCCATCAATATGCAGTCTGGGGCGATGGGGGTGGTTTTGGGGGTACCAATAAAGATGGACGTGTATCCCTCGGTGTTGCCAGAATAGAGGGGTCTAAGAACGACTATAAAGGGTTTAATGTCTGGGGTGGAAAGAATCCAGAAAACCCGGCTCAATTTGAGGGTAAAAGCGAAGGAATCATCTCCATAGGGGGCATCTTATACATGTGGCGGAATGGCGATGGATCGGGTAGTGATGCTTTCAAATTTTCCAGGCTTTATAAATCAGCCAATCATGGTGCAACCTGGACGTATACTGGGGTAGAGTTTAACCAAGGAACACAGGCCGATCTGGGCTTCTTCGCTCCTTGTTTTTTGCAGTTCGGTCAGGATTATCAGGGTGCAAGGGATAATTTCGTTTATGTATATGCTCCCAATATTAAACAACTTCAATGGGACGTTCAATTCCCCGGCGAGATAACTCTGATGAGGGTACCGATATCAGCCATTGAAAATCAGGGTGAGTATGAGTTTTTTTCTGGCCTAGACGATAATGGAAGCCCAACCTGGACGTCTAACATTAACAACCGCAAGCCAGTTTTTCAGGATCCCAATGGTGTGATGAGGACCAGTGTAAGCTACAATCAACCCCTGGATAAGTATTTTCTCATTACCGAGCATGTTAGTAGAGCTAAAGGAAATATAGGTATATTCGAAGCTGACGAGCCCTGGGGTCCTTGGAGAACGGTGCTTTATGAAATGGCATTCGGAGCCCCGAATATAGAGCCGAATACATTCTATTGGAACTTCTCGAACAAGTGGCTGAGCGCAAATGGAAGGAACTTCGTGCTTGTCTTTACCGGTAAAGAAATCAATGACTCTTGGAATACCTTAGAAGGCACGTTCTTGTTATCGAAGTAGTTAGCTAGTTCGCTTAGTCTATCAATTCTCTTAGAAAGTCATCCAACTATGTGTTTTTACGACGCTATAGGACTAGCCTTCTTGTGAAGGTGTGAACTTTGAAGCTACGCCTCAAGTATAGATTAAGCCTTGAGGTTTAATCTATTTCTACAATTAGACCTTTTTTCTCCTTTTAATAATACCAAAGTCCGGATTACCTGGAGTGACGAAAGATATTATCTTTTGAATGACTAGATAGAATCTTTCTCCATAATTTCCGTACATGAGGATGGGGTCCTATGTATCGAGAAAAAACAACAATAATCAGGTGTGCAAAGCGCATAATAGGGATCTTATGTTTCATATGTGTCTTCTTATCTCTGTATAATTCTGCAGTTCCAGATGCGACTGGTGCCCCAATCATAATAGACAATACCGATTCCGGTTTTTCTAAAGTAGGTGGTTGGACTACCTATTCGTGTGTTTCCGGCGTCTGTTATGGCTCTAACTACTTGGTGACCGGCGCTGGAACCGGTTCTAAAAAAGCCACCTGGACATTTCAAATAAACGCCCCTGGGAAGTATGAGGTCTATGCTCATTGGGTTTCTAAGTCTGACCGTGCGTCTAACGCTCCATACACCGTAAAGAACAATACCACGACTCTAGGTACTGTGCTTGTAGACCAGAGGGCAAACGGCGGTCAATTCAATCTGCTAGGGACCTACACGCTCGAGGCGGGGACGCTGCAAGTGATTCTTACAGATAACGCGAACGGTAGGGTAGTAGCAGACGCAACCCAAATAGTTTTACATGTAAACCAGGCGCCAAATGGGTTGATAGACACTCCTACAGGAGATGTGACGATCAATGTAGGGGATACGGTGAGCTTTACGGGTACGGGGAACGATTCTGACAACAACTTACCCTTGAGTTATTCATGGAACTTTGGGGATCCGGCGATTGCGGACTCGACGCTAGAAGACCCAGGACTAGTACAGTTCAATAACGAGGGGACATTCACGGTGACCTTAACGGTGACGGATAGCCTGGGGCTTCCTGATCCCACCCCGGCTCAAGTTACTATTAATGTAGTATCTAATATTTTATCCCCTTTTATAATCATAATCGACAACACTGACTCCGGTTTTTCCAAGGTAGGTTCCTGGACTACTTACTCATGTACTTCTAGCAATTGTTTTGGGAGAAATTATCTGGTGACGGGTGCGGGTGATGGTTCTAAGAAGGCCGTTTGGATATTTCAAATAGATGTTCCCGGAGAGTACGAGGTCTCTGCTCTATGGGCTTCAAAGTCTACCCGTGCGCCCAATGCCCCATATACCATAAGTAATAATAATACAACTTTGGGTACAGTACTTGTAGATCAGAGGGTAAACGGTGGTCAATTCAATCTTCTAGGGACTTACATGCTCGAGGCGGGTACGCTGGAAGTAGTCTTGACCAATAAAGCGTCAGGGCAGGTAGTGGCCGATGCCGTTCAGATTAGCACTTCTCAGCCCTGGCCAACAGGATGGATTAATGCAACTCCTGCTGAAATGGGTATGGATGAAGCTAAATTAGCAGAAGCGCGCGATTACGCCCTAAACAAAGGGTGAGGTTCCGGTTTTATTACACGGGGAGGGAAATTGGTTATGGCTTGGGGTTACCCGGATCAGCTTTATGATTTAAAATCAACAACCAAGTCTATTGGGGTTACAGCCCTAGGATTGGCCGTCAAGGATGGGATCATGAACTTGGAGGATAAAGCTCAATCTTACCATCCCGGCATCGGCATTCCCCCTGATGGTAATGCGGATACAGGATGGTTAGATGATATAACTATTCTTCATATGGCCACGCACACAGCCGGTTTTGACAAAGGTGGAGGCTATACCAGCTTGCTCTTCGAGCCCGGAACTATGTGGCGTTATAGCGATGGAGGTCCAAACTGGCTTGCCGAAGCCCTCACACTTATTTATGGAGAAGACCTTAATACTCTTATGTTCGATAGGGTGTTTACACCACTTGGTATAAGTTCATCTGATCTTATATGGCGAAATAATGCGTTTAGGAGCGATACTATAAACGGTATCAAAAATAGGGAGTTCGGTTCAGGGATTAAAGCTAATGTTAACGCCATGGCGCGTATTGGCTACCTATACCTTCGAAATGGAGAGTGGAATGGAGAAGAGATAATTCCGGCCAGTTTTGTCGATGCGGTGCGCAGACCTACTCCTGGTGTTGAAGGATTGCCTTTGTATGTTCCTGCTGTATATGTGCCGGACAATCAACCCAATCACTACGGATTGTTATGGTGGAATAACGCAGATGGAAGAATGCCAAATGTGCCTACCGATGCCTATATAGCCTGGGGATCAGGAGAGAGCTTTATCATAGTAATACCAAGTCTCGATATTGTTGTTACTCGTGCCGGCAACGGATGGAGGACCGATGAGAGCAAGGATTTTTACGATGTTCTAGAACCATTCCTCAACCCAATTGTGGAATCTGTACTGCCTTGAATGACCCATATAGAAGGTTTGAAGCTTGAAGTTCAATCCAGATTAGGCTATATTGAGTCGCTAGTTATTATGCAAGGTAAATGAGTCAAGGTGTCGGTTGACTGGGATAAGAGAAGTTCTAAGTTAGTCGTAGCTCTATCCCAAAGGTCATGACATGTAAACCTTAAGGTTTATAAGTACTTGTTTGGTTAAACTTTTATTTTGCTTTTAATAATACCAAGGTCTGTGTTGACCGAGAGAGACGAAAGATATTATCTTTTAAAGCATGAAATAGAGTCTTATCCATATCTTAGCTACATAGACTACCTATAAGGAAGGATGGGGGCATGTATAAAGGAAAACAAATACGGAACTATTGTAAAAAGGGAACAGTCTCGTTTAAGTTAGGGGTTTTTTATTTAACAGCCAGCCTTGTTTGTCTGTTTTATTTTTCTGTTTCCGATGCGATCAGCGCCCCGATAATAATCGACAATACTGACTCTGGTTTTTCTAGGGTCGGTTCCTGGACTACCTATTCATGCAGTGCCTGTTATGGCAGTAACTACCTGGTGACGAGTGCCGGGAGCGGCTCAAAGAAAGCCACATGGACATTTCAGATAGGCGCTCCCGGGGAATATGAGATCTCTGCTCAATGGGTCTCGAAGTTTGACCGTGCGACTAACGCTCCATACACCATAAAAAACAATACTACGACCCTAGCTACTGTGTTTGTAGACCAGACGGTAAACGGCGGTCAATTCAATCTGCTAGGGACCTACACGCTCGAGGCGGGGACACTGCAAGTGATTCTTACAGATAACGCGAACGGTAGGGTAGTAGCAGACGCAACCCAAATAGTTTTACAGGTAAACCAAGCGCCAAATGGAGTAATAGACACTCCAGGCGGGAATGTGACGATCAATGTAGGAGAAACGGTGAGCTTTACAGGTACAGGGAACGATCCTGACAATAACTTACCCTTGAGTTATTTATGGAACTTTGGGGATCCGGCTATAGCGGACTCGACGCTGGAGGATCCGGGGCAGGTGCAATTCAATAACGAGGGAACATTCACGGTGACCTTAACGGTGACGGATAGCCTGGGGCTTCCTGATCCCACACCCGATACCCGAACGATAACGGTGCAGGGTGCGCCTAGCAATCAGGCGCCGAATGGAGTAATAGACACTCCAGGCGGGGATGTGACGATCAATGTAGGGGATACGGTGAGCTTTACGGGTACGGGGAACGATTCTGACAACAACTTACCCTTGAGTTATTCATGGAACTTTGGTGACCCGGCGATAGCGGATTCAACACAGGAAGACCCGGGAGTGGTGCAGTTTAATAATGCCGGGGTATATACGGTGACTTTTACGGTGACGGATAGCCTTGGATTATCGGACCCAACCCCTGGTACAAGGACGGTAACCGTACAAGCGCCGAATCAGTCGCCGAACGGAGTGATAGACAGTCCGTCTGGGAACGTGACCATCAACGTTGGTGATACGTTGAACTTTGCCGGGACGGGTAGTGACCCGGACGGTAATGTTCCGTTGAGCTATTCATGGAACTTTGGTGACCCGGCGATAGCGGATTCAACACTGGAAGACCCGGGAGTGGTGCAGTTCAACAATGAGGGGACGTTTACTGTGACCTTTACAGTGACCGATAGCTTAGGGCTTCCCGATCCTACCCCGGCACAGATTGTTGTGGATGTGGTGTCACCGGCTGTAATCATAGTTGACAATACCGATCCTGGGTTCTCTAAAGTAGGGTCGTGGAGTACCTATTTGTGTGGTGCCTGTTATGGAGCTAACTACTTTGTGACAGGTGCCGGGACCGGTTCTAAAAAAGCCACATGGACATTTCAGATAGGTGCTCCCGGAGAGTATGAGATCTCTGCTCAATGGGTCTCGAAGTTTGACCGTGCGACTAACGCTCCATTCACCATAAAAAACAATACTACGACCCTAGCTACTGTGTTTGTAGACCAGACGGTAAACGGGGGCCAATTCAATCTTCTTGGGACCTACACGCTCGAGGCGGGTACGCTGCAAGTGACCTTGACCAACAATGCGAATGGTAAAGTAGTCGCAGATGCCGTTCAGATAACTGCGTCTCAGGTTTTTGGTGTTATTTCACCTTTTGATCTTGATTTGAAGACCTCGCAGGACGTATTGGTCGAAGCGCTAGTGGTCGGGTTTCCTCCCGGTTGGGGAGTGGAGTTTACCGTCACGGAAAAAGATTCTGGAAATATTATTCAACAGGTAGAAGACTACAACCGCCCATTTGAATTGCAGTTATCCGGACTATCGCTCCAGGAGTATACTGTGGACGCCCTTTTAATCGACCAAAACGGCGTCTTCCAATCCCCTTTTTCTGATCAAGTTGAGTTTGGAGTGGGGGATTATTACGTAGGGTTGGGCGACAGCATCACCAGGGGTTCCGGAGACAATGTTACGTCTGACAACGTGTCCACCGACGGCAGAAACAGCGGCGGAGGGTATGAACCGATTTTGAACAATCTGCTAACAATAGGCAAAGGGTATCCGCATACGGTTAAAAACGAGGGGGTGAGCGGGAATTTGTCCATCGACGGTTTAAATAGGGTGTCGACTGTATTATCTAATCATCCTGATTCTCAATACTTACTCATATTGTTTGGGACTAACGATGCCAAGAGCACACCACCCGTCCCAAGCGGGATGGGGCTAAATCCGGGTGACTCGGGTTATGCCGGTACTTTTAAAGACAATATGCAGAGGATAATAGACGCGGTAATAAACGAGGGTAAAATACCCTTGTTGGCAAAGGTGCCGTATGCGCTGGGTTCGAGTAGCAATGGTACACCATTCCCCGACCCGGATGCAGCTCCTCAAAATATATTGATTCAGGAATATAATGTGGTGATCGATGAGTTGATAAGTGCAAACAATATTCAAATTACTCCCCCTGACCTCTTTGTAGCGCCTGATCTCTACAACCATTTTAGAAACAACTACTTGAATAACGGTGCTTCGGAATACGCTGACAATCTCCATCCTAACGGTACGGGCTACCAGTCTATAGCCAATTTATGGAAAAATTCTATTTCCCCAGGCCCATAAAGGAGGGTATTAAAATGAAAAAGACGACAATCTTATTTCTGGTTTTGATTTTCGCTCTCCTTAGTTTGCAAAATAGCTATGCTGCAGAGCCTTCAGATGCTATAACTGCTTATTTTCAGGCTTTAAAAGACGGAGATGTGGGAAAGATAAAGCAATATATTGCCGGTGACTTCTATGAAAAGAATAAGGTCCTCCTAGAGAATAATCCAGACTATCCGGAATTTCTCAGAAACTTCTATCAGGGAGCGGACCTGGAAATAGGAAAATCCGTAAAGTCAGGAGATACGGTCATAATTGAGATGCGAACTATATTTCCTAACGGAAGTACTGGCGTTAACAAGTTACGGCTGAAAGAAAGTAGCGACGGTGATTGGAAGATCGTAGAGGAAATTTTTGATTGATGATTAACTTCCCTATCGATACTTAAAGCGTTTTCTAGTTGCCTCATCTGTAATCTAAAAAGAAAAGAGTCTTCCTAAGCTGAGGATCTAAAGATGTCAGACAATCGCATAAATGGCCCGGTTGTTATTTGCTCGTAACTAAACATGTTCTTGATGCGGATGAAATACTGGAATAGGCAAGGGTGTAATCCCTTAAGACCTAGCAGGAAAGTGCTTCATGCCGTTTAACTCGGAGCATTATAAGGTGTAAACCCGATTAAAAAGTTTCGAGGTTGTGGTTTAGTACGATTATGTTTAACCGAACCGGACTTAATTGTTTCCCAAAAGGGCTTAATTTCTTGGGTAAACCAAGCCTGCTTGGAGAGAGGCCCTACACAAATACTATATTCGTCACTTTACTAATCATATTATTATCCTTTAACTTTATACTGTTAGGGGTAAATGAAATAAATAAGGCTACCGACCCGGAATATGGAGATACTGCTTCCTATTTAGGGGAAGCAAACTTTATAGAAAGAAGTGGAGGAATAACAGATTTTTTAAAGTTATGCATTGCCGGGAAGTACGAACAAGCTAACCGGCAACCGCTATATATGATGGTGCTCTCCACATTTGCTTCGACAGATATTTCTTTTTTCGTTTACGCAAAGATTACCAGTTTATTTATTGGATTAATTCTGCTCTTATGCCTATTTTTTATAGGAAAGAAGATGTACGGCTATGCCTGCGCTTCAATTGCAGTCTTCGGATTGATGCTAAACACAGTATTTTTGCGGTGGACTTCACTTGTGGCCCCCGAATCACTACTGATGCTTTTTAGCCTTTTGTGTATGTATTTTGTGATAAGGGGTTTTCAAGACAACAAGTTGTGGCTACTTGCCGGAGTGTGTGCCGGGTTAGCTTATCTGACAAAGGCATCCGGTTTACTCTTGATACCGGGCTTTGGATTTTCCTCTTTGATTGTCTATAGGTTCAAAATCTTTAAAAATAAGTACTTCTGGTCATTTTTTATCTTGTTTTTATTAGTAGCATCGCCCTTGATAATAAGAAATATCAAGGTTTATAAAAACCCTTTTTTCAATGTTAATACCTATTTTATTACGGAAGGGAAAGGCCAGCTTAAGGGCAAAGTCTATAAAGTTTTTAACCCGGTGGAGGGTCAGGGGCTCTGGCGGTTTGAGAGTGAGAGTAAAGCTAAAGAATTAAAATCAACCAATCATACTGTAGATATATTTGATTTGTCCAAGAGATTTGTGTCCGGGGTCTTAGTAGAAAGTGAGATATTTTCCAATACGCTTATTCCGCTTCCGGTTAAACAGTCTTTTTCTCAGAAATTCCGTTGGCTT
>FWPU01007946.1_pt1 | contig 18741 bp, 19 predicted proteins | sample 2228361 | NCBI WGS metagenome assembly FWPU01 (sample SAMEA103939777, study PRJEB20133) | metagenome
AAAGCCTGCTAAAAGCAGGCTGAACCGCAAACGAGTCTGCTTCAGCAGACTTTCGTTCCGGCGTCTTAGACACCAAATTCGATTCGGTGGCAACAGGGCGGCAAATTCTGCGTAATGCATCCAATTTCATCGCATTACCGATTCTCGGTATCGCCGACCTGACAGATTCAGAAACCGCGTCCATTTAATAGCCACGGAATCACACGGAGCGGAAACGCGCAGCGGTGGCTACAACTCCACGGGTTGCCCTTTCTCCGCCGACTCGTAAGCGGCGGCGATGATGCGCAGCGATTCCAGTCCGTCTTCGCCCGTTACGGGCGCGGGACGGTTGCGCTGGATGCACCAGGCGAGGTCGTCCATGAACCGCGTGCGCACGTCGTAGTTTTCAAAACGCGGCGGAATATCCAGCCATTGTTTGGCTTCGCCGAACTCGGTGTCCTCTTCGGAGTAGAGGCGCAACGGGTCGTTGAGAATCAACTGTCCTTTGTCGCCAAGAATGCGGTCGGGTTGACGCGAGCCGCCTAATCCGCCGCGCACGCAGGAGGACGCCCGCACCGTTCCAATCGCGCCGTTGTCATAGCGCAGCGTGACGGCGATGGTGTCCTCGACCTCAACGGGCGTGGCGAAGGTGTCCATTTCCGCGTAGACGCGCACGACCTCTAAACCCGTGATCCAGCGCACGGCGTCAAGGTTGTGGATGGCGTTCATCATCAAAACGCCGCCGCCGCTTTTGGCTTGGGAGGCGCGCCAGTCGGTGAGGCTGCGCCGCGAGTAGCCGCCCGTCCAGTAGGTTTCAGGTTTGTCGATCCAACTCGTTATGTGCGCGCCGATGACCTTGCCAATGCCGCCTTTGGCGATGACCTCTCGCGCAATCAGAATTTCTTCGCGGTAGCGCATGACGTAACAGACGGACAGCGTGACGCCCGCGTCCTTGCACGCCTGAATCATCGTCTGCGCGTCCTTGACGCTGGTCGCAATCGGCTTTTCGACCACGATGTGCTTGCCCGCCCGCGCCGCTTGCACCGTCAACGGCGTGTGAAGATAGTGCGGCACGGCGATGTAAACGATGTGAATGTCCGGGTTCGCAAAAACCTCGTCCGCGTCCAGAGTGAACGGCACGCCCAATTTTTCCGACGCGGCAGCAGCGACGTCAGGATTCACGTCGCACACGACGGCAACGCGACACAATTGCGCCCCCTGCGTTGCCTCCGCGTGCGGCACGCCGATGTCGCCACAACCGATGATACCCACGTTGAACATGAAACCAACGGAGTCGTGGAGTCATGGCGACCTCATCACTCCATCACTCCATTACTCCATCTGAATCGCTTCGACCAACTTCCCCGCGCCGAACTTCACCACATCCGTCGCCGGCAAGCCGGTTTCGTCTTCTGCTTTGCGAATTTCCACCTGCGCTTCGGCGTCGCTGAGGTGGAAACAGTTGAGGCTGATGCCGACGACGCGGGTGGGTTTGACGGGATGCGCGATGTGCTCGTAAATGCTGATGAGTTCGCGCAGCGGCGGGATGGGTTGCTGGTAGCGTTTGACGTTTTTCAACTGTGCTTGATGACAGAGGATGAGAGCATCGGGCATGGAGCCGTGCAGCAAGCCGAGTGTGACGCCGCTGTAACCGGGGTGAATGATGCTGCCCTGCCCTTCGATGACGAGCCACTCAAAGTGGTCGGCGTTATCCACGACGAGCCGCTCCGCTGCGCCCGCGATGAAGTCAGCGACGACGGCGTCCACGCAGATGCCGTAGCCGGAAATCATGATGCCCGTCTGACCGGTGGCGATGAACTGTGCGTTCACGCCGCGCCGTTTCGCTTCCTCGGCGATTTCCAGCGCGGTGATTTTCTTTCCGACGCGGGCGTCGCTGCCGACGGTGAGAATCGTCCGCGCCCTGACGGTGGCGGCTCGGCAGGTGGCAACCGGCAAATCCGGCGGTGGTTTGCGCACGTCCCACAGGTCAACGCCATGTTCCTGCGCCAGTTGCACGAACTCCGCGTCGCTGCTGAAGAAAAAGTGCAAGCCGCTCACGATGTCCATTTTGTTCTGAATCGCCTGTCGAATGAGCGGACGCCAACTGTCCGGCAACTGCCCGCCCGGCGGCGCGATGCCGATGAGCAGCACGTCGGGATTGAACCGCAACGCCTCGTCCAGCGTTGCCACGATGGGGATGCCGCGCGCGTAGCCCAGCACGTCGCCCACGTCGCGCCCCGCTTTCGTGCTGTCCAGCACCGCCACGCAACTCTGCGGATGATAGCGCAGATATCCCGCCGCCGTTTTGCTCTCCAGAACGCCGAACGAACCTTCCGCCAAAATCACCAACCGCCGCTCCGCCAGCGGACGCCGTTCTCCCATGAAACCATCACCTCATCATGTGTTGAAGAGGATGATACCACAAACGACGGGGAGGGTCAAACGCCTTCAAGCATACACCCGATAATCAATCCGTGGAAAGATATTATCCTTCCACTCCACCTCGCGCAGCCAGTTTTCGTCTATCGTCCCGCGCTGAAGGTCGTGGTAGAGGCGCGTGAAGCGGGCGAGGTGGTCGTGGGTGCGCTTGACGGCATAGGACGTCATCGTGCCGGTCTTCATGATGAACGCCCAGTCGCTGCTTTGCGCGAGCAACAGTTCGCGGGCGGCTTGCTGCAGGGCGCGGCGGGTGATGCCTTCGGCGTGAGGATGCTGTCGCGCTAATTCAATCATGCGCTCGGCGGCTTTGTGCAGGTGGCGATAAATCCAGTCGTTCGCGCCATTGAGCCAGACCTCGTTGTAACCTTTGTATCCCCACGTGGACTGGCAGGGCTGCGACACTTGCAGCGTCGGGTTCTCCTGCAAGTACTCGCTGGGCGTGATGGGGCGGATGATATCTTGGTCGTAAGCGATTTTGCGCAACAGGAATTCAATCCACTGCGGACCTTCGAACCACCAGTGCCCAAACAGTTCGGCGTCGTAGGGGGCGACGACGATGGGCTTGCGTCCTGTCACCCTGTAGAGGTGTTCGACCTGCCTCTCGCGATTGAACATGAAGTTGCCCGCGTGTTCGGCGGCTTTCTCGCGGGCGGCGTCGGGGTTGTAGACCTCTTTGTGTTCCGTCGGTCCCGTGATGCGATAGTATTTGATGCCCAGATTTTTGCGCGAGCCGTCGGGGTTGAGATAGGGGCGAACGTATTCGTAATCCAAATCCCAGCCCACGTCGCGGTAGAACTCGCGATAGTTGAAATCTCCTGGATAGCCCTCCTGCTGGCTCCAGACCTGCTTGGAGGATTCAAGGTCGCGCGCGAACGTGGCAACGCCCGATGGAGACAGCACGGGCGCGTATACGCCGTAGCGCGGGCGGGGCGAGCCGTGCAGAACGCCGTGCGTTTCAACGAAGAAAAACTTGATGCCCAACTCGGCTAAAATTTCTTCATGCCCGGGATGGTAGCCACATTCGGGCAGCCAGATGCCGCGCGGCGGACGCCCGAAGTGCTCGTGATAATGCTCCACTGCCACTTTGAGTTGGGCGCGCACGGCGTTGCGGTGGACGTCCATCAGCGGCAGAAAGCCGTGCGTGGCGGCGCAGGTGATGATTTCCAGCACGCCCATCTCTTGAAAACGACGGAAGCCGTTGACGAGGTTGCGCCCGCACTTCTCGGCGAACACCTCGCGCACGTTGAGGAAATGGTCACGATACATCTGGGCAAGGCGGTTGAACTCCGGCTGCCACGCGGTGCGCTCGATTTCTTTGTTCGCCAGATGAATGAGGCTGTCAATGTGCTTGAGAAATCGCTCCTGCAGCAGCGGGTCGACGAACATCGAAACCAACGTCGGACTGAGCGACATCGTGAGCCGAAAGGGGACGCCGTCGCGTGTCAGACGGTCCATCACGTCCAATAGCGGCACGTAAGTTTCCGTGATGGCTTCAAAATACCAGTCTTCTTCTAAAAAACTCTCGTACTCGGGATGGCGCACGTAAGGCAGATGCGCGTGCAGCACGAGGCAGAGGTAGCCTTGGTGCAATGAGAACCCCCTAACGGCAGTATGGGAGTATGGGGGTATGGGTGTGTGTGAGAGTCGTTGTCCCCACTCCCACACTCCCATACTCCTATACTCCCACACTTGACGTTACTCCGTCTTCTTCGTCACCGTCAGCGTTGTCGCGCGTTCGTCCACGTTGTCGGCGGACACGGCGCGGACGGGGAGGACTTGCTCGCCATCGGGCAGGGCGAAGCGGGCAGTGAACGTGCCGTCGTAGCGGAGAAGGACGGGACGCCCTTGCAGAGTGACTTTAGCATCGGGTTTGGTGCGCCCATAAACGATGAGTTCCGCCCAGACTTCGAGGAAGAACTCGCGGGCGCGTTCCTCAACGGCAACGCCGGGGCTAAACAGTGCGCCGCTGAACAGACCGGGCGACGCCATGTATTCCTGCGCGGGCACCGCCGCCGCGCGCTCCATGAGTTCGGGGGAACTGGGGGCGGTCGCGTGGGGCGCGACAAGGCTGCCGCCGGACAGTTGATACATCTGCTCGTAGAACTCCAGACTGATGCCGCGCCACTCTTCGGCGAGAAGGTCGGACGGACGCTCGCGCGGCGGGCGCACCGCTTGCGAACGGGCGATGAGAACGAAATCGCCCGCGGGGGTCACGAGGCCGAGGTCGGCGCAGTAATCGCGCTCCGGCTCGTCGACGTGAATGTACCAGTTGTCGGCACCGGGCAACAGTTCGATGTCGCTGAAAGCGCGCGGCACGTCGGGGTCGGTGTTGGTCACGTCTTTAATGCGCAGCACAGTCTTGCTCCCGCCTGCGCCCAACCGCTCGCGGGTCGCCGGGCTGAAGTCCCAGTAGGCGTACAACCAGTGCGGGTCGCGCACCAGCAGAGTCACGCGGTCCTCGCCATAAGTGGAGGGCAGCACGAACTGTTCCTCCATCGGCGGAGCGACGGCGCCGAGGTCATATTTGCTTTCCTCCACCTGCTCCTGCTCGCCCAGCGACTCGACGACGGGACGGGGCGGGCGGCTGACCGCGACCGGGGGTTCGACCGGCGGGGCTGGTGCCTCCGCTGCTTCAACGGGTGTCGCTGCGGCAACGGCAGCGGCTTTCTTCGTTGTCGCCTTCGCTGAAGTTTTCCTCGCGGTGGTTTTGGCTGTCTTCTTGGGCTTGGCTGGTTCTGCTTTTGCCTTTGCCGGCTGGGTTTTCTCAGCCTGCGCGGAACGGATGGCTGCAATCATTTCGGCTTTCTTCGCCGACGACTTCAACTTCACACCCAACTCCTTCGCTATCGCCCGCAACTCGCGGACGGTCATACTTTCCAAATTCTGTCCTGAATTCTTTTGCCGCATGGCTCACCTCCATCGTAGCCTTTCAACCTGATGATCAGTTTACAAACCTTCTGTTTCCATCACGTTGCCGCCGCGTAAACAGCGCGTGAAGCGCGTTCCGGCGCGGCTCAACAGGATAAGCATACTCAACGGGTTACACTTTCGTCAAGGGTAGGGAAAAAATGCTTGACAGTCTCGGCGTCATTCCTCTATAATGGAGTTACCTTGGGGACCGGGCGTTGGGTTGGGCGTGTGCTTCGTGGGGGGACTTATCAAGCAGGAGTGGAACGCGGCGATTATCCTGCTGCTCATCGGACATCTGCTGGTGCGCTTCGTTTTAGCCCTCGCGTTTGCGACCAGCGCCAGTTTCGTCGCCGTCGTGTGCAGTTTCGGCGGCTGGATGATGAGCAGTTTCTTCCGCCCGCTAAATCGGTAGAGTAAAAACAACTCTCGCTTTGCTTACGGTTTGTGCTATAATCAAATTGGTTGTTTGAACGTGACTCTTTTGGGAAAGAAATTGTGACAGAAGGGAGGTGATCCAATGGGTGTGAAAATTCTGGCAGTGGACGATGAAGCGACTCATCTGCACCTGATTGCGACCATTCTGCGAGCCGAAGGGTTTGAAGTGCTGACGGCTGAGGACGGACAGCAGGCGCTGGATGTAGCGAAACGGAATCATCCTGATTTAATTCTTTTAGATGTTTCGATGCCCTTGTTGGACGGCTGGGACGTGCTCCAGCGTTTGCGCGACGATAGCAGCACTTCGTCGACGCCCGTCTTCATCGTCACCGCGCGCGCGCAAAAAAGCGACATCGAACACGGACGGCGGTTGGGCGTGGAGGATTACATCACGAAACCGTTCGACCCGATAGACCTTGTCAACCGCATTCGGCGACTGTTGGGCGGCGTGCGGCGCAGAAGCCAGCGAGCGCACCTGACCGAAGCATTGGCATGAACGTCGCGGCTTCCTCACCATACAGCCATTCGGTCGTCAAGCGCGTTTGCGACATCGTCGGAGCGATGATGGCTCTGATTCTATGCTTGCCTTTATTTGTTGTTTTGGCTATACTGATAAAACTGGACTCTTGGCAGAGTCCAGTTTTTTTTCGTCAGCGACGGGTGGGCTGGCGCGGCGAACCGTTTACGATGTGGAAGTTTCGCACGATGCGCGTGGGGGCGGAGAGCCTCAAAGACACGCTGCAACCTTTCAGCGTGGTCTCTGCGCCCGTGTTCAAAATGCCTGACGACCCCCGCGTGACGCGCGTCGGGCGCTGGCTGCGGCGGTGGAGTCTGGACGAGTTACCGCAACTGTGGAACGTGCTGCAAGGCTCGATGAGCCTCGTCGGTCCGCGTCCGCTGCCGGTGGAAGAAGTCCGCCTGAACGAAACCATTCACCAGCGGCGCTGTCAGGTCAAGCCGGGGCTGACGGGGTTGTGGCAGGTTAGCGGACGCGCCGCGCTGCCGTTGGAGGAATGGTTCGCGCTGGATTTGGAGTACGTTGAAAACGCGTCGCTGTGGTTGGACGTCAAGATTCTGCTCAAAACGCCGATAGTAGTGATGAGCGGACGAGGAGCCTATTGAGGCTTCGTCCCATTCTCACTCATGGAGGAACCTCATGGGATTAAAGATCCTGCAAGTTGCTGGGGAAGTTTACCCCTTTGCGAAGACGGGAGGATTGGCGGACGTGGTGGGCGCGCTGCCGAAATCACTGGTGCGGCTGGGACATGATGTGCGCGTGGTGCTGCCCAAATATCAGCAGGTCACGGAGGAAAAGTTTCCCTCTCAACCTATCGCCACCGACCTATTTTATCCGCTGGGCAACGAGTTTAAGTCCGTCACGATTCGGCAGTGGACGGGCAGCAACGAAGTCTCGACCTACTTCGTAGACGCGCCCGAATTGTTCGACCGCGCTCAACTCTACGGACATAGCGACGATGCCGTGCGTTTCATCGCCTTCGCCCGCGCCGCGCTGGAAATGGTAAAGGCTCTGAACTGGACGCCCGACGTGATTCATTGCCACGACTGGCACGCCGGTCTCGTTCCGGTTTACGTCAAGACGCTCTACGCGCAGGACCTGCCCGATACTGCCACTGTTTTCACGATTCACAACCTCGCCTACCAGGGCGTGTTTGCCAAAGACGTTTACCCCCTGACGGGGTTGGACTGGAGTTTGTTTAATTATCATCAGTTGGAATTTTACGACCAGTTGAATTTCCTCAAAGCCGGGCTGGTGTTCGCCGACGCGCTGAACACCGTCAGCGAAAAATACGCGGAGGAAATTCAGACCCCCGAATACGGCGAGCGGCTGGAGGGACTGCTCATAGCGCGGCGCGACCGATTGAGTGGCGTGTTGAACGGCATTGACTACACCGAATGGAATCCCGCCACCGACTCGCACATCGCTGTGCCTTACAGCCCCGATGACCTGTCGGGCAAAGCCAAAAACAAACGCGCCCTGCAGGAGAGGTGCAGTTTGAACCCCACAGACGACAAGCGAGTTCCTCTGATTGGCGTCGTCTCCCGCCTGAGCGGACAAAAGGGCTTCGACCTTGTGGCGGAAGCGATTGATAAAATCATGGACCTGAACGTGCAGTTGGTCGTTCTCGGCGCGGGCGACGAGCACTACACCAACCTTTTCCGCAGCATTGGCGAACGTTACGCCAGCGCGGCGTCCATGAACTTCCGCTTCGACGAGCAACTCGCTCACCAAATCTACGCCGGCTGCGACCTCTTCCTCATGCCCTCGCGCTACGAACCGTGCGGGTTGGGGCAACTCATCAGCCTCAAGTATGGCACCATCCCCATCGTCCGCCGCACGGGAGGACTCGCGGATACCATTCAAGAGTTCAACCCGGAAAGAGGCATGGGCAACGGTTTCAGTTTTGAAGAGTACTCCGCGTCCGCGCTCCTCAACGCCGTGCGGAATGCCGTCAACACCTACCGCACCCCGTCGGCATGGCAACGGGTCGTGCAAAACGCCCTGTCGTGCGATTTCTCGTGGGACGCCTCCGCCAAGAAATACGTTGACCTCTACGAGAAGGCGCGGAGCTACGCGCGACGATAGGCAGCGCGAAGCGTAAAACGTGAAATGTGATGCAGAGATGCAGGGATACAAGCCATTGCCTCCTTGCCTCCTTGCCTCTTTGTATCACGCCTCACGTTTCACATTTCACGTTTTTCTTGACACTCCTCCCCATCCCCGTTATAATCCCACTATCACTAATGGCTACATCAGGGCAGGCATAGGCACACAAACTTCAACAACAGAGTTGAAAGGAAGCAGTTCGGCTCCGACGAGGCGTTGTCTCGTCTTTGAACCGACTCCAGGGAGGAGATAAACTCATGGTTAAGGAACGTCGTCGTTTCATCCGTGTTCGTTCAGACGTCCCCGTTTGGCTCTGCTGTCGTCACCCCGAAACTGGTGAGATTGAGTACCAGGCACAAACCACCGTGGACATCAGCGCCGGCGGCATCCAGGTGTTGGGGGAAGGGGAACTGCCGCCTAAAGGAATGACCGTAGAGCTCCTTCTCGATTTGCCGGACGGGCAGATTCCCGTTCAGGCAACGGTGAAGTGGGCGCGCGAGGCGCGCCTCTTCCGCGCGGGGATGCAGTTCGGGCGCAAGCGAACATTGCGGCGCAGCATCGCTCACTACATCGAACGCTCCATCCAAAGACGCACGGAGCCTTTCGTCGAACCCCCCGGTCTCAACCGCGCTCGCATGAGCCCCAAGAAAATTCGCAGCGGGTGGAAGTCCCCGAAACGGCGGAAGAGTCAATGAGTCAACGAGTTAATGGGTCAATGGGTCAATGACCTCGTAACCCCATGCCCCCATGAACTCATTGACGCATTGACCCATTGACGCATTGACTTTCATCGGGGGGAGGCATCGGATTGATTCCGTTTCTTCCAATGCGCCGACAAGAGAGACGGAATCCGCCATGTCATCGCCATTGGCGAGAGCCTCAACGTATTGAGGTTGGAGCGATTTCAGACCACAATACGTTGTGGTGAGAGCGCGGATGAAGATTTTTTTCCGCGCCGCGAAAAAAAAAATTTCACAACGTGTTGACATTGTTGCAAATCATCGGGTATAATAAACGCAACTTGATTGTTTACGTTCCATCACAACGTAGATAATTAGAAACTTCTCAACTCAATTTCTTCCGAGTAACCAGCGAAGCCACGGCGAAAGATGTACTCCCAAAATCTAACAGGTTTGACCGGCAGCACGGAGTGGTTGTATTCGCTGCTGGACAACCGTGGGCGCATTATGTTCTCGGAAGGAGGTGACGTATCGTGGCAGCAGCAAAAGGCGGCACCAAAAAGGCAGCCCCCAAGAAGGGCACTGCGAAAGCCCCCGCAAAAAAGGGCGGCAAGAAGAAATAGTGTGCGGCTGTCCATAAAATGGTGCGGGAGTCCGCTGTGGACTCCCGCACCAGCCGCAATCACTTGCCACGACTCTATCATGTAAAATCAAATAACGACCTCACCATTCAACCTCACATAACGGCTTTCCTATCTCCGCACTGTCACGGTGCAGAGCTCTTTCATCATCGTCCACACTTCGCGGGCGGCGGTGGCAATGAACTTCACCGGTGGTGGGCAGTAGCGGTTCATCCAGTCTTTTGCCTCTCCCACCGCCGCCGGGGAAAGACACTGACTGAATATCTCGACCCCTGTCTTACGCTCGGCGTCGAACGCTGCCGCGCCAGTGGCTAACGTCAAGACCGTGATGAATCCCAGCACCGCGCTCCAACCCATCGCTGCAATGGAGGTGAGATAAACGCCGCGCTCGCGCACCAGTAGCATCGCAACAAGAGAGGCAAAACAGCCGGCGATGGCGAGCAGAAACCAACCGGGACGTTGATGCTGCGATGCCGCGTACGCCGCCGTCAACATGCTCCACGCCACGCCCGCCATCAACACGCCCCAACAGACGTGAGCAAACTTGCCGACCACGCTGCTGTCATTCCAGAAAAGAAAAAGCAACAACGCCAGACCGATGAACACTCCCACGAGATTGACCGCCAACACGAGGGGCGCGCGATTGAACGGGGCGGGATTGATGCGGTCGTCCGCCACAACGAACGTGTGCTTGACGCCCGCCGCGTCCACGTAGGTTTGATGTTGGTCCATCTCTTCCGCCAATCGTATCAGCACGCGGCGATGACGCCATGAGAAAAAGAGGCGGGCAATCACGCCGAGCAGGACGCCGACTAACGCTTCTCGCGTGTGTCCGCTGAACATCAACGCTAACGTGATGCTTCCCGTGAAGACGCCAATGACAGGATACAGCAGCGCGACCCGAATCTTGTGACAGAGCGCGGCGAACACAAGGCTGATGAGCAGCGTCATCATGCCGACGCTCAACGATGCTGCAATAACCCACGCGGTGGCCGCCGCCATCCCCAGCAATGTCAATACGCCCACTACTGCGGCGGCAATGAGGCCGAGAATGAGCAAAAAAGAATATGCGGCTCTGTCCACAACGATTCCTCCTTCTACGTCTCTTCTTCCGCGTGACTCAACTCGGCTTCGTCCTCGTCCATCAGCGGTCTCACCAGAATCTCACGCGGCTTGCTGCCCTCCTGCGGTCCGATGATGCCCGCTTTTTCCAACTGGTCTATCAGCCGCCCGGCGCGGGGGTAGCCGATTTCAAACTCGCGCTGCAACATCGAAGCCGAGGCGGTGCCGCGCCGACGCACCATCGCGACGGCGTCATCAAACAACGGGTCGCGCTCATCGGCGGCGGACTTCGCCCGCGCTTCGGCTTGCATCTGCTCTTCGACCGCGTTCAAATCCAGCGCGAAGGATGAGGGCCCACCACCCCACTTGCTAAGGATGCTCACAACACTGTTGACCTCTTGTTCACTCAGGTAAGTTCCCTGAATCCGCACCGGCTTGGGCGCGTCAATGGGATGGAACAGCATGTCGCCGGAACCAATGAGGCGTTCCGCGCCATTGCTGTCCAGAATCGTGCGCGAGTCGACCTGCGAGGCGACGGCGAACGCGATGCGCGATGAGATGTTGGCTTTGATGACGCCCGTGATGACGTTGACGGAAGGACGCTGCGTGGCGATGACGAGATGAATGCCCGTCGCCCGCGCCAACTGCGCGATGCGGCAAACCAGCCGCTCAAACTCCGCTGCCGCCTGCATCATTAAGTCCGCTAACTCGTCAATCACGATGACGATGTAATACAGCGGCTCCTCGCCCTCCTCCAACTTGTTGTTGAAACTCTGAATGTTGCGCACGCCGCGTTCCGCAAACAGTTTGTAGCGCCGCTCCATCTCGGCAATCGCCCCGCGCAGCGCGCGCACCGCCTCCTTCGCGTCCACCACGACGGGATGGAACAGGTGCGGAATGTCCTTGTAGAGCGTCAGTTCCACGCGCTTCGGGTCAATGAGCGACAACTTCACTTCGTCCGGCGTCGCCCGCGCCAGAATGCTCGCAATGATGGCGTTCAGGCACACGCTTTTGCCGGAGTTCGTCGCGCCCGCGATGAGAAGATGCGGCATCCGCGCCAGGTCGGCGAACTTCGGTTGCCCGGCAATGTCTTTCCCCAACGCAAACGTGAGTTTCGATGGCGCGTTCAAAAACTCCTCCCGTTCAATGAGTTCCCTCATGCGAACGATGTGAATGCGCTTGTTGGGGACTTCAATGCCGATGACGCTCTTGCCCGGCACCGGCGCCTCCACCCGCACGTCAATCGCCGCCAACGCGAGCGCCAAATCGTCCGCGAGATTGGTGATGCGGCTGACGCGAATGCCCGGCGCGGGTTCGACCTCGTAGCGGGTGATGACCGGACCGCGCTTCACATCGCGCACTTTCGCTTCAATGCGGAAACTGGCGAGCGTGTCTTCGACCAGGCGGATGCCCGCTTCGACGCTGGTTTCGGTGTCGCGAGCGTCGGCGGCGGTCGGCGGATCCAGCACGCCCACGAACTCGCGGAAATACTCCGGCAGCATAATACCGCTGGGCAATTTGAGGGAACTGCGTCGACGCGTCCCGCGCCCCACGTTCCCAACGGTTTGCTCTGGAGTTGGCTGAGGGGTTGGCTGAGTTTGTTCGGGCGAACGGCGCGGGGCGCGACGCGGTTTGCGTTCCGGTTCCGGCGCGGACGCGGAACGCTTGAACACTGGAAGTTTGAACTTCGTCTTGAGGAATCGTCCCGTCGCCACGGTTGCAATCATCAGACTGCGCAGAAGAAAAGTCAGCGAGGCGTTGCTGAGGAGCAGAAACGCAACCATGGCGAGGGCGATCACTACGACGTAGCTGCCGAAGTTGCCGACCGTTTTGCGCAGCGTGAAGATCACGGCGGCTCCAACCAGTCCGCCGTACTCGTCCCGCGTTCCTGCCGTGAACTCCGAACCCGAGGGCAGGGCGAGGTGTGCGGCGATGACGATGACAAAAAAACCGGCTCCAAACCCCCGCGCGAGAGAGACGACGGACAATCCGCTGCCCCGAGAGACAAAAACGGCTCCCATGAAGATGAGAAAGAGCGGAAGGAGATAGACGCCCACGCCGAAGAGGAAGCGCGTGACGCGCACCGCCGCCATCGGCACCATCCCCTCATCGGCGCGCAGCGCGTTGACGAGCAGAATAATGCCCAACGCGAGAAGTCCAACCCCCGCCATCTCGTAGGCTAAAAAACGTTCCGTGCGGACCTGTTCTCTTCCCATAGTTGTTTCCACCTTCCTGCGATGAAGACTGCAACCTGTGCCTCTATGAAAAGTGTGTGAGTTTATAATAGCACTTTTGGGCGATTGTGGCAATAGCGCGGCGCGGCTTGATTTTTGCCCAGAGGCATGTTAGTATGAAAGTCACTGGAGGGATCAGACGTGCCTGTTGTCCAAAACGAGCAGAGCCTCTTGGAGGAACTGCAAAACCTCGCTAACTCATACGACGTTGAGCCGCAGCCGCAGCGGTATTTCACAGAGCCGGAGAAAGTGGAGGAGGCGCGGCGGTTGGGCGAGATTTTCTGGTTTCCCAAGCGGCGAGCCTACAACATCTTTCTGCACGCCTACGCTGCGTTGTTCAGCATCCCCGCGCTGACGTGGGAGGGCGTGCGGCGGCAGCACGACCGCTTCGTGCGCAGCGAGTTGCCGTTCACAGTCACGTTCACGGCGAAGTTCATCTTGGACGCTTTCGGTTACGACGCCGTGCGCGAAGCGCCGCAGGACCGACTGTATTGGCCCGCGCCGGTCATTCGCGGACGACACGGACGGCAGGTGGACGGCAACGCCCGCGTCGTCAAGGAGCGCATCTCCGACGTGGCAATGATTTACTTCGGCACCCACCTCATCCGCGCCGCCGAGTTGCTTTGCGACCACGCAATGCGCAATACACAATACGAATTCGCCCGCGCCTGCGCCGAGCACTTCGATTACGTTGGTTCTTTCTTCCGCACCGCCAACTATCACTACCCCCGCGAACGCGAGCAGGCAGAGGATTTTTGCCGCCGCGTGGACGAATCGCTGGCAGGAAACGAGTTTGCCGAATACTGGGAGAACGTCTTTCACGCCGCCGAGTTTCACGGCATTGATTTGCCGAAAGAACACCTGCGCGATTTTCTGCTGCCTCACTCGCAGCGGCTGTTTGCGCAGCATTTCGGTTTATAGCCACAGAATCACCCGGAAAGGCACAGAAAACGATCGGACGTTCTTTCCGGGTGATTCCGTGTGATTCTGTGGCTCAACATTCAAACTTTAGAGGGATGCGATGAAGTGCGTTCTGGCTGTGTTATGTCTGTTCAGTTTTCTCAGCGCCGTCAGGGGTGAATCGCCGTCCACATCGCTGGATGACTTCGCCACCCGCGTCAAGCCCAAGCCTGCGGAGGAGACGTGGAAGATGATTCCGTGGCGGACGAGTTTGGTGGAGGGGCAGAAGTTAGCGCGGGAGTTGAATCGTCCGATGTTCGTCTGGATTTCGTCGGAGGAGCCGCTGGAACGCTGCTGAGGGTTCGCCTCCATCATGCGGTCGGGACCGCTTTCCGATGGTCGTCTCATCTCTTTGGTTCATGCGAACTTCGTTCCAGTGGCGATCAATCAATTGACCGTCCGAGAAAGGAAAGACGCTGAGGGCGACCTGTTTCGCTTGATTCGCAAGCAGAACAACACCTATCAAGGTCTCTGGTTCGTGACGCCCAGCGGTGTGGTGTTGGGGCAGATTCAAAGCCGTTACAATGACGCGAACCTACAAGCCGCCCGCGCCGCGTTGGAGAAGTGGAAAGCGATGACGTCCGAGCCATCCCAGCCGCTGCCGGAGCGCGTGGTTCATGCGTTTGACGGCTTGCCGCCCGTTGCCGAAGGCAGCCTGCGGCTTTCCGTTTTCGTGCGCCGATTGAACCCCGTCGGCGAGGACGGCTTTCCGGCGTACGACCACGTTGACCTCACCCCCGACGAATGGCGCAGTTTCATCCCCACCGAATCCCAGATTGGTTCGCGCCGCGCCGTCTCGCAAAGCGCGTTACGCAAAATCGCCCTGACCTTTTGGCCCGAGGCGTTGAGCGACCCGATTCGCCCGAACGAAATCAAGTCCGTTGAGATGACCGCCACGCTCGCCTCCGTCGCCAACGATGAGTGGACGGTGGAACTGTCCGGCAAAGTCAACATTGACGGCAACAGTGTGTGGGGCAACCGCCCACGTCGCACCTATCAAGCCGCGCTGCGCGGTGTGCTGCGTTACCGTCCCGGTGAACAGAAGTTGACCGCGCTGCGCCTCATCGCCGATGGCAATTGGCACATCGAGGAATCGTTCGGTAGACTGTCCGCGCCGGGGCGGTTGGGCGTGGTGGTTGAATTGCCATCCGCCAACGGATGAAACGTTCCAACGGATAAGGACTTTGAATGATTTCGTATCCGTTGGGACTTTGTCCGTCCTTTCTTTGCGGAACGAACGCATTCGCACCGCGCCGCCGGGGAAAATACCGGAAGGCAAGTGCCTCGTGTTGGGCGACAACCGCAACAACTCCAGAGACAGCCACAACTGGGGCTTGCTGCCCGTCGAGAATTTGATAGGCAAGGCGATGATGATTTTTTACCCGCGCTGGCGGAATTTGTGAGCGCAGACATGACCCTTTGCGACTTCTCCAACTCCTACCTGACCTTCACCGTTCCCGACCGCTCCAACACGGCGCGGATTCAGTTGGACGCCCGCTGCACCGTCACCGACCGCAACGCGGGCACAATGGAGGAATTCGTGCTGATTACGCCCTGCAAGTCGGAGCGGATGTATCTCAAGGAAGGGCTGTTTCAAGACCCCAACTACGATTTCTGCGGCATCTGGTCGCGCAAGGAATACCTCATCCTTCGCACCTACTCGACTCACGACCCGCAGCGCGCCGCCGAGTGGGACGCGGGCGAAAACGCAGCGCGGTTTGCGGAGGTGAAGATTGACGTTCGCCCGCTGCCCAACGCGCAACTGCTGGAAACGGATGAGCAAGTTGTGGCAGCCACGCTGAAGAACCTCCCGCTCGTCGCCCGCACGCACCTCACGCACACCGACCCGCACCTCTCCGCCGTTCTCGAATACCCCATCAAAACGATGAACGTTTGCGAAAGTACGAAGCGATTTCAGGTGGACACGGGACCGGTGCTATTTTGGGACGTGGGACACGGGACACAGGACACGGAACACAAGGTGCTTGCTCCCCGTTTCTTGTCTCTTGCCTTCATCTGCTACAACACCAATGACTCCGCTGAGTTCGTGCTGCGCGAGCCGACGCCCGTTGTGGTGGACGGCAAGGAAGTCTGCAAGGTCTGGCACTACTCGCGCATGGTGCGAGTGGCAGCGCGGCATGAGATTTTCGCTGTCGAGCGATGAACGATACAGGTAGAAGCCCGAGTTGGGGGGTGGCTGACCTCCGAATCGAATTCGGAGGGGGGGCATTACGCAGAATTTGCCGCCCTGTTGCCGCCGAATCGAATTCGGTGTCTAACACGCCAGAACGGAAGTCTGCTGAAGCAGACTCGTTTGCCGTTTAGCCTGCTTTCAGCAGGCTTTGTAGCCGTCTTAGACGCCGAATTCGATTCGGCGGGAGGAGGACTCCAGCGGGGCGCAGGACGTCAAATTTGCCTCCTGCCTCCTGACCCACCTCCGTCGGAGCAGCGCCTCCTGACGAGGGTTGCAAATTTTACGTAATGCACCCAATTCGGAGTCTAAAAGCATCTAACAAAACCCCGATTCATCGGGGCTTTGTAAAAGTAGCCCACGATTTCAATCGTGGGACAAAAGGGAGCGAAACAGGTTTTGTGAGGCACTCTAAACCAGCAGGCTCCGAGGCTGCTTTGTCTCATAGACACCCAATTCGATTGGATGGGAAGACCGGAGAAATCCGAACTCAAAGACCGCGTGGACGCCGCCCTTGACGCCCTGCTCTTCGCTCAACGACAAGTCGTCGTGCTGCACGCACTTCAAGGCATGACCTACGGCGAAGTCGCTCAGGTGTTGAATCTACCCGTCGGCAAAGCAGAGAAATTTCGGACAGGATGAACGGGATGAATTCTTTCCTGTCAATCCTGTTTATCCCGTCTAAAAATGTCGTTCTCTGCGTTCTTTGCGTTCTCTGGGGTGAAAAGGATTTTTCTCCACCACGTCGAACACTCCTCACGGTGATGTCGCGTGGACAAACTGTTTGCCTACGGCACGTTGGTTGACCCAGAGGTGGTGAAGCAGGTCGTGGGGCGCGCGCTACCGATGCGCGAGGCGGTGCTGCACGGTTACGAGCGGGTGCGCCATCCGCGTTTGTTCTACGCCTCCGTTCAGCCGAACCCCAACGCCAAAGTGGATGGGCAACTCATCGAAGGCATTGACGAAGCGGCGTGGAAGGCGCTGGATGCCTACGAAGGTTCGCTCTACGAGCGGAAAATCGTGCAGGTGGACATCGGCAACATCTCGCGGGAAATGGTGGAGGCGGCGGTTTACGTCCATACCCAAGACGACACCCCCATCACGACGGCAAAAGAAGAAGACTACCGCGAGGTTCACCCCACCGAATTAGTTGCGTGGAAAGTTCTCAAAGTCACCTTCGCTGCGCTGGTCGTTTTCGTCCTCCTCAGCGGCATTATCGCGGGCGTCGACTTCGTGCGCTTCGGCGGCGGCGCGGTCTATTACGACGCCGCCCGCGTCATCAAGCGCGATGACAGAAGTTTCACGCTGCGCATCACGCACCTCGACCAGACCTACGAATCCACCATGAGCCTCCGCGCCTACCGCCGCCGCTACGGGCGATTGTATCCTTACGTCAATCAACTGGCGAAAGTCCGCTATCAGGTCGGACGCAACGGCAAGAGCGTCAAGTTGCTGGACGTGGAACTGATTTGGCCCAACAGCGAGGGGAATGAGTGATTGCGCGGCTAATGGCTCAGAACTCTCAACGCCTTCGGCTTCACGCGGAATTCAGCGGGCGTGTGTCCGAACAGGTCGCCGTCCATCTGGACTTCAATCGGCGGGTGGGATTCGACGGAAACCGAAGTCGCGGTGAAGTAGCGGACTTTAGGGTGAGTCGTGTAAGTGCCCGCGAGAAGTTTGGGGAAGTGCTGCGTAGTTTCAAGGCGTCCCAACGCCTCAATGACGCTGACATTCATCAGCCCGTCGTCAATCTGCGCGCCCGGCGACAGGCGCATCGTGCCCCCGCCGACGACTTCAGCGTTGCCCGCGCCGACGAAGAAGTATCGCCCCTCGAACGTTTGCCCGTCGCACGCAATTTTCATCATCGGCGCGCCGTAGCGAATCAGGGCGCGAAAGAACCCGACGGTGTAGCAATAGCGCGGACCGAAAACGCGCTTGATGAACGGCGTTGTGCGTTTCAGCACATCGCCCGCAAAGCCGACGCTAGCATAAAGCAAAGCGTAGCGCGTGACGGGTTCGCCGTCATGGTGACAGCGAATTTCAATCACGTCCATTGCTCGCACGCTCCCCTGCGTTAGAGCGTTGAGGGCGTCCTCCACGTTGTGGATTCCCACCAACGGCGCGACGTCGTTGCCCGTGCCGAACGGGACGATGCCCAACTTTGTCTCCGCCCCCGCCCGCAGAATTCCCGTCGCCACCTCGTTCACCGTCCCATCGCCCCCGACAGCAACGATGACGTCATAACTGCCGCTCGCCTCCGCCGCCAGCGTGATGGCATGGTGCGGACGCTCCGTGATAACATGCTCCGCGTTCAGACCGCGCTCGCGCAATCCTACGAGCAGCGCATCCCACCGCCGCCGCGACTGCCCTGCCGCCGCGCTGGGGTTGGCAATGAGGAGGAGGCAACGACTCATCATTCATGGGGAAGGAGGGGGAAGGAAGAGGAAGGAGGGGGAAGGAAGGGGAAGGAAGGGGAAGGAAGGGGAAGCAAATAAGAGTGCCTCACAAAACCTGTTTCGCTCCCTTTTGTCCCACGATTGAAATCGTGGGCTACTTTTACAAAGTCCCGATGCAGCGGGACTTC
>FWPU01007947.1_pt1 | contig 18741 bp, 12 predicted proteins | sample 2228361 | NCBI WGS metagenome assembly FWPU01 (sample SAMEA103939777, study PRJEB20133) | metagenome
TATATTTTTTTTTATATTAAATTTGTTTCATATCTTCGCATTTAATTAAAAATAAAAATATGTATGAATCTAAAAAACAAACAGCATTAGATTATCACGCACAGGGAAAACCCGGAAAAATTGAAGTAGTACCTACAAAGCCATATAGCACTCAGAGAGATCTTTCTCTCGCTTACTCACCCGGTGTGGCAGAACCGTGTATAGAAATTCATAAAAACCCTGAAGATGTCTATAAATATACTGCAAAAGGAAACTTAGTAGCTGTAATCTCTAATGGCACAGCCGTTTTAGGATTGGGAGATATTGGTGCACTCGCTTCAAAACCCGTTATGGAAGGGAAAGGCATGCTTTTTAAGATATATGCTGATATTGATGTTTTTGATATAGAAGTAAACACAAAAAATATTGATGAATTTGTAAACACTGTAAAGAATATCGCTCCTACATTTGGGGGCATTAATCTTGAAGATATTAAAGCCCCTGAATGTTTTGAAATAGAAAGACGATTAAAGGAAGCCTTAGATATTCCTGTCATGCATGACGATCAGCATGGTACAGCTATTATTTCTACGGCTGCTTTAATGAACGCCTGTGAGATATTTGACAAAGACTTATCTAAAATAAAGATGGTTATCAATGGCGCTGGTGCTTCTGCAATATCCTGTGCTAAGATGTATTTATCAGTAGGTGTGAAAAAAGAGAATATTATAATGTTAGATAGTAAAGGTGCTATACATACAGGAAGAAAAGACCTTGACCAATATAAATCCCTCTTTATGTCCGATAATACAAATATCAATACATTAGAAGAAGCTATAAAAGGAGCAGATGTATTTGTAGGACTCTCCAAAGGTAATGTGCTTACCAAAGCAATGGTACAATCTATGGCAAAAAATTGTATTATTTTTGCTCTGGCGAATCCAAATCCAGAAATATCTTACGAGGAAGCTATTAGTGCGCGGGAGGATATTATAGTTGCTACAGGGCGTAGTGATACTCCTAATCAAGTAAATAATGTACTGGGATATCCCTTTATATTCAGAGGAGCACTAGATGTACAAGCTAAGCAGATTAATGAAGAAATGAAACTTGCTGCAGCAATGGCATTAGCTAAACTTGCAAAAGAACAAGTACCGGATAGTGTTTTATTAGCTTACGGTAAGAAAAACTTAGTATTTGGAAAAGAATACATTATTCCCAAACCATTAGATCCAAGGCTCATTTCAGAAGTTTCATCTGCTGTAGCAAAAGCAGCCATAGAGAGTGGAGTAGCAAGAAAAATAATTAATGATTTTGAAACATATAAAATACAATTACAAAATAGAATTGGTAAAGACAATAAATTTATTCGTTCTATTACTCAAAGAGCAAAATTAGAACCGAAAAAAATAGTATTTGCTGAAGCAGATGCGTTGAGAATCATCAAAGCAGTGAAAGTAATTTGTGATGAAAACATTGCACATCCTATATTACTAGGTAGTAAAGAGAGAATCTTAGAAATGGCAAAAGAATGTGGGGTAGAACTTCGCTCTGATATCCAAATAATAGACCCTATACAGGAGGAAAAAATACGAAATGAATATGGTGATATCCTCTGGAAAAAAAGACAAAGAAAAGGTTTAACGCAATACGAAGCACGCAGATTAATGAGAGATAGAAATTATTTTGGAGCAATGATGGTGGAATTAGGACACGCTGATGCTATGATATCAGGAATAACCCGTAGATTTACAGAGATATTAAAACCTGCATTAGAAATTATTGAGCCAGATGAGGAATTTCGTAGAGTAGCAGGTCTTTATGCTTTAAGTACAAAAAAGGGTATTTATTTTTTTGCAGATGCTACCATCCACGAAAATCCCACATGGGAACAATTAGTAAATATAACTCTTCTTACTCATAATTATATTAAACAATTTAATATACAGCCTCATATTGCTATGTTATCTTATTCTAATTTTGGTTCTGTAAATAATGACGAGATAAATAAGCAACATAAAGCGATAGAATATCTTCATAAGAACTTTCCTGATATTATTGTAGATGGGGAAATACAACCATCATTTGCACTTAATCAAAACTTATTACAAGAAAAATTTCCTTTTAGCAAACTCATGGATAAAGAAGTGAATGCTTTTATTTTCCCAAATTTAGCGGCGGCGCATATCACGCAACAAATGTTGTTAGAACTTGGAAACGCAGAAATATTTGGTCCTATTTTAATGGGACTCAAAAAACCTGTTCATGTATTACAACTCACCTCTACCGTAAGAGAAATCGTTAATATGGCTGTCATATCGGTATTAGATGCTCAAAGGAAAAAAAATATTAAACCTACGCTATTATCGGTATAAATCATATACTTATACCATATAGCATTTTGTTTGCATGCCAACTTATTTTTTTATTAATTTGCATCAGGTAAAAGCCTTTCTTATTTTGAGCATTTCTAAACCAATATATTGTAGACTTAATATATTTTTGTTATTATTTATTATTGGTATTTCCTGTAATCTCAAATTATTAGCTCAAAAAGATGTAGATGATATTAAAAAAGAAGCAAATAAAGCTTTTGAGAATGAAGATTATGTTCAATCTTATAAAATGTATTCACAATTAGTAGCGAATTTTTCTAAGGAGCCATTATACAATTACCGTCTTGGTGTATCCATGATATATGCAGAGTCTGATAAAAAAAAATGTATTCCCTATCTTGAATTTGCAACAAAGTTCGTTCAAAAAAAAGAAACACCAACCGAAGCTTTATATTACCTGGGAAAAGCTTATCATGTCAATTATAGATTTGATGATGCTATAAAATACTATAAACAATATAAACAAGAAGCATCTGCTTCCAAAGTAAAAGAAATGGAAGTGGATAAAGAAATAATAGCATGTGAAAATGGGAAAAAACTCTTATCCAACATTAAAGAATTGATTATTCTTTCAAAAAAAAAATTAAATGAGAATGAATATTTCAGAAGTTATGATTTATCTACAATAGGTGGTAAATTGCTGGTAAAACCTGATGACTTCAAAACAAAATACGATAAAAAAAAGAAAGACAACTCTATCATATATCTCCCTCAACAAGGTGATAAAGTGTTTTTCTCAAGTTATGGGGAAGATGGAAAAAACGGAAAAGATATTTATTATGCTATTCGTTTACCTAATGGTTCATTTGCGAAACCTCAATCATTATCTGCTGTGAATACTCCTTATGATGAGGACTTTCCTTTTTTACATCCAAATGGTAAAGTACTTTACTTTGCTTCCAAGGGACATAAGGGAATGGGCGGTTATGACATTTTTAAATCGGAATATAATGAAGAGACCCAAACATGGAGTACCCCTGAAAATCTTGAATTTCCCATTAACTCGCCCGGCGATGATTTTCTATTTGTGACAGATTCCTCTCAAAAAATAGCATTCTTCTCTACATCAAGATATACTCCTCCCCATCAGATTCATGTATTAAAAATTAAAACTGAACGTGTTCCACCACTATTTGTAGCTATTAAAGGTAAGGTAAGAAAAACAGACATAAATCAAAGTATTCATTCAGTTATTACTGTAAAAGACATAGAAACGGGAAATTTAGTAGGTACATTTACGGCTAATGATAATGGAGAGTATTATATGGAACTTCCTAATGGGGGAAAATTCTTATTTACTGTAGAAACTCCCGGATTTACCAAACAATCAGAATCCGTTAATCTTCCTATTTCGTATGCAATAAAACCATTAGGACAAATGATTTCATATGAAAAAAATGTCCTTACTATAACAAATTACTTTGATGAAGTAAATAAGGAAAATGCATATTTGGATATTGTAGAATTTATAGAAAAAAAAGCACAATTAGAAGTTAATGAAGAACATTTTAAACAACAACAGAACACTTCTCTATCTACAGTCAATACAAATACTACTAATACACAAAATGATACACAATTAACGAATGAAAATAATAATCAAAATGAAGTTTCAGCAGCTAACACACCTATTCCACCTTCTGATACAAAAGAATTATTAAGTATTGTAAAAAAGGATATAGAAAGTACACAAAAAGAAATTAATCAACTGGAAATAGAAGATAATCAACTTAAACAAGTTATTCAATTGAAAAATCAGGAAATCAAAACAATTGATGAAAATATCCAGGATACGCAAAAGCAAATTAATATATCTGACAGCCCGGAAGAAAAAGAACAATTAACGAAATTATTAGATGAACTGCAGGATAAAAAGATAAGTACAGAAGAACAAAAACAGTTTTTTGAACAATATCAAAAAGAAGTAGAAAATAATTTAAATGATAAAAAAAGAGAATTAGAGACGAATCAACAGTTTGTGAATGCTCTAGAAGAACTTGACAAAGGAAAAAATAAAAAAGCTACAATTGATAAACTTCAACAACTGCAAAAAGAATTACAATTAATTGAAAAACAAAAAACAGAAAAAAGTGAAGTGCTTACATCTCTGAATAATCAAGAAAAAGAAAAACAAGCAGAACTCACTAAATATGAAAAACAGAAGATAAATATTGAGAATGATATTCAACTATTACAAGAAAATATAAATAACTTGGAAAACGAATTAGCTAATACAAAAGATAAAACACAAAAAGAAAGCCTACAGTACGATATAAATGAAAGAGAAAATGAATTAAAAGATAAACAAAATACACTTAATGCTATATCTTTAAAATTAAATGATATAAAAGATGATATACAAAGTATTCAAGAGCAGAAAACATTGTTGACTAAAATAAAAAATAATGAATCTATTTCCACAACACAAATTTCTTCTGTAAACAAAACTGATCAAAAACCTGTAAATAATCCAATTATTGATTATACTAATATAAATCAAATCAATAAAGAGTATCAAAATAAAATAAGTACTGCAAAAACTGATCAAGAAAAAATAATAGCTCTTGAACAATACAATCAATTACTTCTGGAATCTATTAAAGAGAACAAAAAGAAAATATCTACTTATACGAATTCGTCTGAAAAGCAAAAATTACAGAATTTGAATTCAGAACTAGAACAAATAGTAAAATCTAACGACAAGCAATTAAGTGCATTAAAGAGTAATGCTGTAGCAATCAATACGCAAAAAAATAACAATCAATCCTTAAATAATAATCAGCCGTTAAATAACAATCAATCACAAATTAATAATCAACAACAGAATAATAATCAATATCTTAACAATAATCAGCAACAAAATGAAAACCAACAACAGAATAATAATCAACAATTAGACAATCAAACTATTAGTCAGAATAATCAAACATTATTGCCCATTAATATCCCTAATCAACAAGAGGTTCTAGAAGAAGTGTCTAATAATGAAAAGTTTAAGTCTGATTTTATAGCTCTTAAAAATCAATTTGATGCTCAAACATATAAAGCTCCATCATCTAATGATATAAAAAAGAATGCTCCAACACTGTCTTTCAACAAGAATCCCCTAACACAAGCGATCCTTGACATTATTAATGCTAATAATCAATCAACCTACCTTTCTAAACAAGCTGATAGCATAAGAAAGTTATCTAATGATTTGAAATCAAAAGCTGCCAAAACAAATAATAATAATCAAAAACAAAAACTTCTTGCTGATGCTAAAAAATATGATGTGATGGCATTGGAAAAAGAATATCAAGCTGCTCGATTTTCTAAAACAATGAATCAAAATACATTTATAATATATGATAGTACTTATCAAACATTATCAGATGATAAGAAACAAAAAGTAATAACAGAATATAATAATGCGAAACAAGCGTTTAAACAAGCGGAACAAATTAGAAAAGAAGCCAGTACTCAATCTAACCTTACAATTAAAATAGCAGCAGAACAAAATGCACAGGAAAAAGAACAGATTGCTCTTAGCAACCTTACTAAGATATTTAAAGACAACAATATTTCACTTCAAACAGACAACATTATACAATCTGTTCAAATTGAAAACAAACAAATTCAACAACAGCATACGACACTCCAAAAACAATATATTACTGCTAATAATGATGAAATCAATTATTTAATGAATATCGCAGATACTTCTCAAAAAATAAAAACTAATACTGATTATTTACAATCACTTAATCAACTTAAGGAGATAAATAAAAATATACAAACCAACACATCTCCGGAAAGTATAAGTAACTCTAACTCAAACCAATTAAATGATATCATCAATAATCAGCTACAACTTATCCAACAATTAAGACAAATTACTTCTATTACTCAACCAGCTATTGTACAAAGTAATAATTATATACCTATACAAAACTTAAATAGCAATGCGTCAAAATCCATACCACCAGATACAGCAATTGCTATAGCTCAGAAAATTCCATTAAACATTAATACTAACTCTACTCAGCAATTACAGACACTGATACAAGAACAAAAACAATTAATTGACAATATAAAGACTGAAAACCCTGTTTATGTTTCTCAAGATGAAATTCTAAAAACCAATGAGGCATTAAATACACAAGTAGCTCAATTGACCAATAATGCGCTTGCATTAAAACAACAAATGACACAGGTAAATGATTACAGAAAAAAATCAGAATTACAAATACAATTTGAAAGAACTAATGCAGAAATACAAGAAAAGAAAGTTATTCAAACTGCTAATGAAATTTTAATAAATCAAGCTGAATATATTGCTCAAAATGACTTATTAAATCAATTGATAAATTCAATTCCTTCTAATAATGAATCTGAAAAAAATATTGCTCAAAATGCAATGAATGAAATAAAAGTATTAAAAAAACAAGAGGAGTCTTTAATCAAAGAAACTCTTGCTCTACCTAAGCAATCAGCTCAATTAGGTGCTCTACAAAATGTAAGAATTAAACAGCTAGAATACATTCAAAAGCAACAAGAACTTATTGATAAATTATCAAAATATGCCCCTAATTTGAAAAAACAGAATCCCTCTGTCAATCTTAACGACCCATTATTACTTTCTTTGAAATACCAATCCAATACTCAAAAACAAATTAAAGAATGGGAAGCTATTAATACTAGCTTAAACCTTGAAATCACCCGTCTTTATCCTAAATACTCAAATACACCCGCCGGCAAAATTCTGACAGATGCACAAAAATTAATCGCAGAAGCAAAAAATACTGATGACCAAAATAAAAAATTACAACTTTATATTCAGGCGGCACAACTTCAGCAAAAAGCGATGCAGCAACTTTCAGCCACAACTCCCTCTGTTGCAGTTAATAATAATCAACAACAACCCACCACCCAGCCAATTGCTAATAAACCAAAGGAACAGACACAACAACAAACTAATACACAACCCATTGCTAATGCACCCAAAAGACAGAAAAGTATAAAAGTATCTAAAACACCGTTATATTCTGAAGCTAACCCTATTCCTCTCAATCCTGCATTACCAAACGGTTTAATATTCTCTGTGCAGGTAGGTGCATTTAAAAACCCTTTACCTAATAATTTTTTCAATGGATTAAGCCCAATTTTTGCTCAAAATACTGAAAATAACCTATATCGTTATCTTGTAGGACAAATGTCTGATCCGCAAGAAGCCATTGCTTTAAGAAATAATTTTAGAAACTTAGGGTATAACGATGCTTTCGTCATTGCATACTACAATGGTAAAAGAATATCTTTTAGCGAAGCTTTGGAAATTCTCAAAAAAGAAAAACAAAAAGATATTACTATAAATCCTTATGCAACTACTAATGTACTTCAAAAAGCTAATATCCCGACTTATCCAACACTCGTAACAACAACACAACAAAAATCAGAAACTCCAACCATCAGAGACGCTGAAGAAATCAATGACTTATATTTTACCATTCAAGTAGGAGTGTATGGAAAAAATACATCTGATGCTACATTTAAATACATTAAGCCCATCATCAGAAACAGTATCAATGACAGGTTTTTTAGGTACTCAGCAGGTATTTATGATAATTTATCTCAAGCACAAAAAGACTTAGTAAAAGTAATCAATCTCGGTATGAAAGATGCTTTTATTTGTGCTTACTGGAACGGCAAAAGAATATTTTATCCTGAAGCAGAAAAACTTATTCGTAACAACAAAAACATTAGATATGCAACCCCTCAACCCATTCAATTTCCAAATGAGTTAGCGGTTAGTAACTTCGGACAAAATCTGACTGCAAAGAATGCTATTATTGAAACGACTGAAAATTCACCGCCTTTTGACCCAACATTGGTATTTACCAATAATATAACTAAAAGACCAGAACCTACACCTGAAAACGGTGTAAAACCAGATAATACAGGAATTTGTTACAGAGTTCAAATTGGTGCCTTTAGAAACCGTGTGCCCAAACAAACTGCAGCTAAATATTTCAAAATTAAAGATTGGCCCATAGAAGTACACTATATCAATGGATTATACATCTATACTGTAGGAAATTTTATTGGAGCAAAATATGCAGCTAAATTGAGAAACCAAATGGTCGAACTAGGTATTAGTGACGCGTTTATTACTGTATATAAAGACAACAAAAAACTATTTGGATACGAAGCGTTAAAATATCTCAATCAATAATTCTGTGAAAAGTTTTGCATGTTTTTTCATTACAATACTTGTGTGTTCTGCAAAAATACTACATGCTCAATTTTTAGACTCTATAAAAACTTCATTTAAAAAAAAACCGGGAATAGATTTTAATCTTGAAACTCGCAATTCCTTTTTATTAAATGATACTGTAAAGTTTCGCGGACTTAAAGCAGGTGTGAGGTTTGGAAAAAATATCAAATTTGGAATTTCTTTTAATTGGTTAAAAAGCAGTTTATATAACCGAGTGTCTTATTTTTACAATAGCTCTGAAGATACTACAAAAGGATACTTTAAAATGGCTTATTTTGCGATATACACAAAAATAGTATATTACAAAACAAAAAGATGGGAATACAGTACACCATTACAAATAGGTTATGGAAGTTCTTGGTTACAAGAAAACAAAAAATTATCTTTCAAATATCAACGATTTAAAAAACCGATGATAATTTATGAACCAACTGTCTCAGTGCAATTTAAATTACTAAAATGGCTTGGAATAGCAGGAAATATAGGATATAGGTTTGTATGGCATAAAGACGAAAAGATATTAAATCATCTCAATGGACCTATTTATGTACTCAACATCAACTTGATGATTGAACAATTATTTTTTGAAATTTTTCCTGACAACCAAATTACTCAAAAGTACGGACCTGCTGAGTGGTAATATAAATTACACTTCTTAATATCAAAAATTAAAATTTATTGAAACTTGAAAATAACAAAATACATTTCCGAATTCCAACCTAATGTTCTTTATGGGATTTACTAATCATTAACCCGAACATCATCACAAAAGCAGTTAAAATAATGACTTGGGTAATTAAAGATTTATTAATAAGCGGAATAGAATGTAGTGGATCGATAGAAAAGAACAATAAAATAGTGATTAATCCCCGAGGTGCTATAAATAATAAAGGGATCAGAGGAAGTTTAGAAAGTTTAAGTTGAATAGCACGAAGAATAAGTATGATAATAACAATTGATGATGCCCAAACCAAAGTGTCATAGTTTAAAACTTCATTGCTATCAATTAAATAACCAAATAATAAAAAGAATAATGTTCTTATCAAAAAAGTAGCTTCAATAGTCAACTCTTTAAACTTTCTTATTTGATTGTTTAATTCCTCGGGCTTAAACATTTCAATCCATTGAAATCGCTTTAACTCATCTATGTTGCCAATAAATAAGCCGAAAATTAGAATAAGAATAAGACCAGGTATATGATAAACTTTAGAAATTGCATACACTAAAATGACAAGTAAAATGATAGGAAAAAACTTGATATGATGTTCAATTTTGCTAAGCAATAAAGATAAACCAATGGTAGCAACAAATGATATAACTGTAATAATAATGAACTGTAATATAAAATGACTAAATGAATGAATATCAATAGTATCATTGAGTGCAAAAAAGTTGAACAGAAGAACACCTAAAATGTCTGATAAACTACTTTCGTAAATTATAAACTCTTTATGACGACGAGGAAAGTTTTTCGCACTTGGAATAGCTATGGCACTACTGATGATGCATAATGGAATAGCATTTGTTAAACTATCTTTAAATCCAATATTTCCGAAATAATGAACTGCGTATCCAATAAGAAAAGATAATACAAGCAGTGGAATCAAAGCACCAAAAAAAGATTTTACGATTAATCCAATTTTGGATTTATTTAACTCAAGTTCCAATGAGCCTTCTAATACAATCAAAATAAGCCCAATTGTTCCTAAACCGGGAAGAATAGGGGATAGGTCTGGAATGTAAATATCTAAAAATAAGGTAATCTGTTTAACAGTCCACCCTAACATTAGTAATAAAACTACTGAAGGTATTTTAGTTTTTGATGATGTTAAATCAAATACATAGGCAATGAGCAAAAGTGTGCAAAGTGTTATGATGATTGCTGTAGTCATTTGCTTGTGTGGTTAATATCTCATTTCAAACTGTAATATAATAAATTATATGCTAAATTTAATTTTTAATTTATTTTAATTGCTTGTCATTGATAAGTAATATGATATTAGAATTTAGTGTGCAAATGTATGCAAATTAAACAAAAACAATCTGTTTAAAAAATACAAAGTATTTTTAAACTATATATTACGAAACTATATGAATTACAATAATTTTTCGTGTTTCCAAAAAGTTGAAAATTAAAATTCAGTCTTAATCTTGTATATCTTATATATCGAATAAATGTTATTACTTTATTCAAGTAATAAATTAAATACTAATAACTTTTAATTTTAAGATAGTAATGATGGTATAAGAAATATGAAAATTACAATTTAATATAAATTTAAAACATGCATTTACACTCATTAATAAGAAAACATATTATGAGCTATATTTTTTGACATTATTGCGTGATGTTATTACTCTATTTTTTCGCAAATTTCCTTCAATTTCTCAAGAGCTTTTGGATAGGTTTCATTCATATAATCTAAGAAATGTTCTGGAGTATCTAACTCAACTATGAGTTTTGTCATTCCGTTTACTTCTTCGAATATGTAATTTTCGTAACCACCTGCCCATTTTTCTACTTCTGGTCCTTCTGTTATTTCTTTGTTTCCTTTTACTATTCCGTAGTGACGAATGGATACAAATTGATGAGGTATATTATCTACAATTTCAGAAACCATACCATCTTTTTCTCCATTCTCATTCGTACCAATAAATAGTATTTTATTTCCTTTTTTCCAGTTTCCTTCGTAACTAGAGGTGGGGTTAAACAAGGCAGTCCATTTCTCATAAGTAGATTTATTGTTTATTCCTAACATTATGTCATAAACTTTATTACTTGGTGCCTGAATCTTGATTTCAAATTTTAATTTTTTCATATTAAACTTGTTTTGTTTTTCATGATTAGTGTAAAGTCAATTCTTTTTTATTCTATTTTGTACAAATATAAGTATTGTAAGTAAATGATTTGTTTTGAGATAGAATTTTTATTTCAATTGGGTTTGTTATGATTACACACTGAAATACTCAGGTATTCACACCAAACAAAAGATATTTTTTGTATTTCTTACATAATATTGTAAGCCACTTATCAGCGGAGAGGGAGGGATTCGAACCCTCGGTACCGCTTTCACAGTACACACGCTCTCCAGGCGTGCCCGTTCAACCACTCCGGCACCTCTCCTTTTATTAAAGGCTGCAATAATATACATTCAAGCTATCAATTCAAAGAGATTTTTTTGTTCATATACTCCCATTCCAAATAAAGCAAAATCATACTTTACAGGATCATCACCGTCTAATGTTTTGAGCAAATCAGTTAATAATAATACATTTTGCAAATTAGCCTGTGTACTTTTTAATAAACCTAATGCATAAGATGTACGAGCAGTATGTATATCCAGCGGAATAAGTAATTCAGAAGAAGAGATGTGTTTCCACAACCCAAAATCAATCTCATCTTTTCTTACCATCCATCTTAAAAACATATTGATTTTCTTGGCAGCACTCTTTTTATTAATATCTGGTAAGTGTTTCTCATTTCTTTTTATGTGTGGAGTTTGTAATAATTCATCTCTCAGCTCTTTAAGACCTTGAATAATACTTTTTCCTATAAATACTCTTTCTAAACTATCGTATTTTTTGTAATAATTGGATAATGACTGAATGTAAAATATAGTATCACTGGGTTGAAAAGTGCGGTAATAAAATTTTTTTAGAAATTTATTGTCTACTTTGGAATAGTTTAAAATAAAAGCATACGGCTGATAATGCATTATTTGCATGAGTTGAGTAGCGGATTGAATAATAGCTTTTCTATTTCCCCACGAAATAAGTGCGGTTAAAAAGCCTGAAATTTCTATATCTTGCAGAGCATTAAACAAATGTGGAATACTAATTGGGTCGTGTTGTATAAAAAATACATTTTTATATTGAATAACTTTTTCATTGAGTAATTCAGCAATGTATTGGGGTATCTTACTCATTTCCCAACCATTTTTTTAGTAAGAATTTTTCTTCTTCGGTTCTATTTTCTTTTACATCTAAAAAGTTTTTTTGTGTTGTCTTTACCTTTTTCACTTTACCTTTTAAAACTACATGCACACTTTCTCCTTTTTTGTTTTTTCTAATTACTTCAAAATATACTTTATCTCCCTCTTTGGCATTTGAATAATAATCAGATATAATTTCTTCCGCAGTTTCCAAAGTAAATAATCTATTGTTAAACGAATAAATAATATCTCCCTCTTTAAATCTAAATTGTTTTCCAAAAGCATCTAAAGATTCTATAGAAGAAATATATATTTGATTTTGTTCATTGACATTTATCTCCATTCCACCGAAACTAATTTCCTTTATATTTTTTTCTTTTGAAAACTCAAATCCGATATATGAAAATATATCTGTGAGTGGTAATGGATTTTTATCTGTAACATATTTTTTCAAAAATATACCAATAGATGGGTAAGTTAATTTTTCAATAACATAAAATAATGAATCATCATCGAAAGGGCGATTTTTACCATATTTTTTTGATAGTTCTATCAGTAATCTTCTTAAATTATATTCGCCTTTGCTCTCTTTTAGTAGCAATATATCTAAGCACATTCCTATTAGTGCTCCTTTTTCATATACATTGTTATAGTTCTGATGATAATAAGGTTCTAATACATGTTCACTCATTTTGGTAAAAGACATAGTATCGTTAAATCCATCCGCATTATTTATTTTATCTAGTATAACATTGATAAATTCTTCCGGAGAGGTAATTCCTTCTTTAGCTTGTAGATAATGTGCATGATATTCAGTAGTGCCTTCGTATAACCATAAGTGTTTACTCATTTTTGGATAATTAAAATCAAAGTAAGCAACTTCTTTTGAATGAATAGTAAGTGGTGTAAGGATGTGTAAAAATTCATGGGCAGCAACATCTTTGATAGTCTGTGCAAGATAAATGGAATCTAATTCAGGTAAAACATACATAGATGATTGATTATGCTCTAATGCTCCTGATGAGCCAGATGGTGTACCTTCATCAGTAAAGTAGAACAAAAAAGCATATCTGTCCACAGGTAAATGTCCTTCAAAAAACTTTGATAAAGCAAATAATAAATCTTTTAAGGTATTAGCGATAAATGTAGAGTTTATTTTCTTATGAGGTGAGTAACAGGCAACTAAAATTTTTGTATTATAGATGTTTAGATTAGTAGTATCTGGGATTGAACATAAAATAGGAGAATCTGCTAATTCGTGATAATCTGCATATTGAATAATATCTTTATCATAGGATGTTGAAAGAAATGGAGATGCAGAAGCTAAATAAAAACCTTTTGGCTTAATATAATGAATAACAAATGGCAGTTGTTCCATATTTCTAAAGTATCCAAAAAATGCGTGAGTATTAATCATATATAAAGTTGCGGAATCTATTTTAGTTCCTGCCGGCTCAAATATTACCTTCTCTTTAATAGAGGGATCCCATGTTTGATTCACATAATAGCTTATTTTATCTATGTTCCTGGATGGATGTATCTGATAACAATTCTCATCTATTTTTTTTACTTGAAGTGAACTATTCTTTTTTGCACTAACATGGAAACCTTCTATAAACCTCCCAAAATCATATTTCTCATATGTTCCCGGTACTACTGCTGGAAAACAAAATATAACAGTATCTTTTGAAAAAGAAGGTGGTAAAAGCTCTACTTTAACTTTTTCATTGTTTACATTCACCAAATCAACCTGATACTCATAGGTATTTTGAGAAAGAATCGGTAAAAATAAAAGTAAGTAAGTAATAAAGTGAAAAAAATGTCTTTTCACGGAATGATTATTTTAATAATTGAATATGGTTTTTGAAGCGATATTTATATTGAAATATAACTAAGGTGATTATTGCACCACATGTCCACAACATAAAATCATTTAGAGGATTTTCTTGTTTGATAGAAAAAGCAGCATCTGTTTGAAGTACTGAATTTTTAGAAGTGATAAGTAATGCTGATAGTATATTATTAGCGGCATGGATTCCAATAGATAATTCTAATCCATTATTCCATAAAGCTGTTATCCCCAAAAAAACACCAAATAATGAATAGTAAGGTAACATAATCCATGCGCCAAATTCTTCTGCTTCAGGATTATTCATATGTGCCATTCCAAATAAAAGAGAAGTGAGGATTAAAGGTATGTATCCATTTTTGAAAACTAAAGCAAAACCTTGCATTAAATATCCTCTAAAGAATAACTCTTCAAAAGAAGTTTGAATGGGTAATAGTAAAATACTGATAATAAAAAGTATCATAAAGTTTTGCCAATTAAAATTTAATATGTAATTATCTTTTGAAATCCATAAATAATCTGTAATAAACATAAGTCCAAATACTATACTCCATACAGCAAAAGAAAAAAATACCTGATACCATCTAATATTTGGATATGCCGTGATGAGAGAAATAAATTGTTTCTTATGTATTTTTTTTATGGACGAACGAAATGCTAAGAAAGTAAAAACAAACATGCCTAATAATAATGCCAACATAAAATTTTTTGAAATTCCTAAAGTTTCAGGATTTGTTAGTCCCTTTGCCAATGTTTCTGTATCGTAAATACTGATACCGTTTTGTTGGGCAAAGTAAACAAGAACTAGCCCGATAAATATCTGGTAAAGGAAATAGGCAAAGATGGTGATAAGGATAGTGAAGGTATATTTAACACCACCATTATCTCCTGAAATGTAACCAGTATTTAGAAACAAATTATTAAAAGGTAATTTTACTTTTACTTCAGACATTTTTTCTGAATTATTTTTTTCCATATCTTTTGTATTAAAAATAAACTAAATGATATTGAATAAATTATTCATGTATGGTCAATACCGGAATGGGGCTATGGAATACAATTTCTTTAGTCACACTTTCTTTAAATAATTTTTCAAACAAAGTATGTTTTAATGGAGAAATGATAAGCCAATCGCTTTTTCTTACTTTAATATATTCCAAAATACCCTCTGCTGCTTTTTTATGTGTAATAAAAAAATGCTGATGAGGAATTCCTTCTATACTTTTTTCAAAATACATATAATCTTCTGCAAACTTAACATCTATATTCTGCTCTTTAGTAATTACACTAATAATCTCCAATTCGCAGTCTAAGTATTTCATAATATCTTTTACTTTTAGATACAAATCGCTTTTTGACAAATCATGATGAAAGTCACAAGCAAAAACAACTTTTTGAATATCTTTATATTTACAATTTACTGGGATAATCAATATGGGTATTTTACTTTCTTTTGAAAGTTCATAGGCAGTACTTCCAATAAGTTTTTCTTTTACAAAACCCTGCCCTGCTATGCCTACCATAATTAAGTCGAAATTTCCTTCTGCAGCAGTTTCTAATATCACCTCGGAAGCAAAACCCATTTTAATAATCGTATTACATTTATGTCCGCTTAGTTCACTAAGTAAAACATTCATTTCTGCTTCAGCTTCTTTTTGAATATCTTCTACGGGCGGAATATATCCTGCTTCAAAATTGACTAATGGCAATGTGTATGAATGGATTAAAGTAAGTTCAGCATGGAGTTTATTAGCTAAATTTATAGCATAATTCACCGTGTTTTTACTATGTTCGCTGAAATCTACACCAACTAAAATTTTCTTAATCATAAAATGAATTTAACTAGCTGCAAATATGGTAAAAATTTCATGTTTGTTACTTAGAAAACATCTTATATTATGTTAAAATACTGTACCCTGTTTTTTTCTTTTTCCATAAAATAATTATTCACTATAATTGCCACCACAACAAAGCTTGATATGTGAAAAAAATTAAAGCACAAAGCCCGGTAGTAAAATTAGATGGAGATGAAATGACAAATATCATATGGAAAATGATAAAAGATAAGCGCCTATTTCCATATTTATACACGGATATTAAATACCTTGATTTGGGAATAGAAAACAAAGATGCAACAAAAGATAGAGTTACTATAGGCGATTTTCTATCAATTAAAAAATATAATGTAGATATTAAATGTGCTACTATCTTTGCATCGACAAGAAGATTAGCTTTTAAAGGAAAATTAGATAAGAATAACGAATTTATGCATTTATGCGAAACGCTTGAATGATGTTTTGTTAAAATTGTATAGAATGGAAAAATGAGAAAAACCCTTATGTATTCATTCAAATAAAGTAGAACATGGAAAGCACCACTTATATGCAGAAAGAGCTTATAAATGAAATTGACACGACCTTTAAGAATAAATTAAAATTACTCACACTTGTTTAATTTATTACTAACTTTAAAACTGAAATTATGAAATTAAATGAAATTCAGGATTTGATAAAATTTGTTTCTAAGAGTAATGTAAGTGAAGTGGAGTTGGAAACAAAGGAATTTAAAATAATTATAAAAACAGGAAAGAATCTTTCTGTAAATAATCCTGTGCCACAGCCTGTTGTGGTTCAACCATCTGTGATTCCTGCTGCTTCTGTTATTACAACAACTTCTGCACCAGTTGTGGAACATCCTACAAAACAAGTAGAACAACAAGCAACTTCAGAATCTACTCCACCAAAAGAAACAAATGAAAGTAAACAATACCATACTGTAAAATCTCCTATGATAGGCACATTTTACAGATCGTCAGCGCCTGATAAGCCACCATTTGTAAATATTGGAGATATTGTTGAAGTAGGGCAACCTCTTTGTATCATTGAAGCTATGAAGTTATTTAATGAAATAGAAAGCGATGTAAAAGGAAAAATAGTAAAGATATTAGTAGAGAATGCTACTCCTGTAGAATATGACCAACCATTATTTTTAATAGATACTAATATCTAATCAGATTAAAACAAAACTATGTTCAAAAAGATATTAATTGCCAATCGCGGGGAGATAGCACTTCGTGTTATTAGAACCTGCCACGAGATGGGCATAAAAACAGTAGCTGTTTATTCAACAGCAGATAAAGATTCTTTGCATGTTAAATTTGCTGATGAGGCAATATGTATAGGACCACCTGCTAGCAAAGACAGTTATCTCAACATTGCTAATATAATAGCGGCAGCAGAAATCACTAATGCTGATGCCATTCATCCCGGATATGGTTTTTTAAGTGAAAACCCCCGTTTTTCAGAAATCTGTAAACTTAATAAAATCAAATTCATAGGCCCATCTCCTGATATGATAAACGCTATGGGAGATAAAAATAACGCTAAAGAAACAGCAAAAAAAGCTGGTGCACCCGTAGTTCCCGGCTCAGATGGATTGATAGAAAATATTGAACATGCTAAAAGTATTGCCAAAGAGATAGGCTATCCTGTTATCTTGAAAGCTACTGCCGGTGGTGGTGGAAAAGGTATGAGGGTAGTGTGGGAAGAAGATCAATTGGAGAGTGCTTTTAATACAGCTACTACTGAAGCACAAGCAGCTTTTGGCAATGGAGCAGTGTACATGGAAAAATTCATAGAAGAACCTCGACACATAGAGATTCAAGTAGTAGGAGATCAATATGGAAAGGTTTGTCACTTATCTGAAAGAGATTGCTCTATCCAGAGAAGGCATCAAAAACTAGTAGAAGAAACACCTTCCCCTTTTATGACTCCAGAGCTAAGAGACAAAATGGGAGAAGCCGCTATTAAAATTTCATCTGCTATTAATTATGAGGGTGTTGGAACGATAGAATTCTTGGTGGATAAGCATGGCAATTTTTACTTCATGGAAATGAATACTCGTATTCAAGTAGAACATCCCATTACCGAAGAAGTAATAAATTATGACTTGATAAGAGAACAAATATTAGTTGCTGCGGGAGTTCCCATTTCAGGTAAAAATTATTATCCTCAATTGCATGCTATAGAATGTCGTATTAACGCAGAAGACCCATTTAATGATTTTAGACCATCGCCTGGTAAAATTACCACCCTCCATACGCCCGGCGGACATGGTGTAAGAGTAGATTCACATATTTACAGTGGTTATATAATACCACCATACTATGATAGTATGATAGGAAAGTTAATTACCGTAGCACAAACAAGAGACGAAGCTATTTCAAAAATGCACAGGGCACTCAGTGAGTATGTTATTGAAGGAATAAAAACAACTATTCCTTTTCATTTGAAACTGATGGAAAATGAAAATTTTAGAAAAGGTAAATACTCT
>FWPU01007949.1_pt1 | contig 18735 bp, 11 predicted proteins | sample 2228361 | NCBI WGS metagenome assembly FWPU01 (sample SAMEA103939777, study PRJEB20133) | metagenome
GTCCCCCACCAGCGGGGGACGGGGGAATGTCGGCGTAATGCACCCGTCCCGAAGAAGGAAAAACGCATGACCTCTTGCGCGCCCGGAAAATCTATGGTATCATAAGCGTCAGCGGCACTGCTGCCCGCGCTGGGGAGTGGCCAAGCGGTAAGGCGCCTGACTCTGGATCAGGTAATCGAAGGTTCGAATCCTTCCTCCCCAGCCATTTTTTGTGACGCGTCGAGGCGGCACGCCCCTGCCAGCCCGATTCCGTTGACTATCGCGGCGGCAATTCAAAGTCAATCCCCGTCGTCTCCCTGCCCTCCTCAACCACAACGCCCGAAACCGAAAGCACGCCAGAGTTGCCGAGGAACAAGTCCACGTTGTATACGCCGGGGGGAAGGTTCTCGATTCGATAACTGCCGTCGGCGCGGACGTAGGCAGCCATGTTGAGGTTGCCGTTCGCCGCGACCTGCAGTGAGGAGTTGTACGCCCGCTGCGCCAGCCGCCCTTTGACCCGCCCGGAAATGGAGCCGCCGGGGGTGAGGAGGAAGTCCACGATGGCGGTTTCCCCTGCCTCGACCACGACGTCAAACCGCGAGGCTAAAGCGTATCCGCGCTGGCGGCAGACGATGCGGGTGACGCCGGGGCGCACGCGCTCAATCGCGTAGTTGCCCTCGGCATCCGTCGAAGACGACAGCGTTTCGTTGGAAACAGGGTCGTAGAGGTAAACATACGCGCCCGCAATCGGCTGCGAGGTCGCCAGACTGCTGACGCGCCCGACAATCTTCCCGCTGCGCGGCGTGGCGAAAGTGATATGCGTCGTCTGATTGGCTTTGATTTCGACCAACTGCGGCGCAGGCGCGAGCAACCCCGGACCGCGAGCGATGACTTCGTACTTGCCGGGCAAAATGCCGGTGACTTTGAACGTGCCGTCCTCGCTGACCCGCCCGGCATACTGGTCGCTCATCCACGACAACCGCGCGTCGGCGCGCACCATGATGGGGACGAGTCCGCCGCTCATGCCGGGCGGTCCCACAATCACTTCCGTTGAATGTGGAATCGGGCTGCCATCGGGCGTGCGGATTTTGCCCGTGAGCGTGCCCGTCGGGGGAATCACGATTTCACTTAACGTCGTTGTTTCGTTCCGCTTCACCAGCACCATCTCGCGCACGATGACCGGACCATTGACCGCAGCGACGATCACATCATAAACCCCGGCGGGGACGTTCTCCAACTGAAAGACACCGTTCTCGTCTGTCGTCGCGGGCGCGCCCTGCCGCCATGAGTAGTTGATTCTCATTCCCCCGCTCTCGCCGCGCTGACGCCGCCACGACACCTGCGCTCCCCGCGCCGGTGTGCGCGTCGTTCCCTGCGCGGAGACGACCCGCCCGCGAATTGCGCCGAACCCCAAAAACGCCAGCGTGATGTCCTGTATTTTGTTCTCCACACCCTCATGGATGCTCACGTTGTCTGCGTAGGATTCGTAGCCCTCTTTGTTGACGGTCAGGCGGTAAACATCTCCCCGCAGGGGCGTCACGCGAAACACGCCGTTGGCATCCGTGACGGCAGACTGCACCACTCCGCCTGACGACGGCGTCATCTGCAACTGCGCGCCCGACACGGGCTTTTTCTTCTCGTCCACGACGCGCCCCACCGCTGACGCCGGACCGCGCAAGACAATTTCTGCCTGATACCGCCCACTGGCGGCAGTGATGTTCACGACCGTCCCTTCGTCGTTCTGGCGGGGATAATCGTTGAACCCCCGCGAGGGCGACGTCGCCCAGAAGAAATACCGCTGCGGCGGCAATCCGCCGATGCGCAGTATTCCCTGCGCGTCCGTCTTCGCCATCTGCCACCACGACGAGGCCTCCGGCGTGCGCATGAAGACGACGGCGTTCTCCACCGGCTTGTTGTCCGTCGCGCTGCGCACCGTCAGCGTCAGCAGCGGCTCCGCGCCGAGACGCATATCGAAGCCCTTGATTTTCGCGCCCTTGCTGACGGACAGCGCGCGCACCTGCGCGATGCTGCGTTGCTCCACAAACACGAAGACCTCATACGTTCCCGGCTCCAGATGAGTCATCACGTAGCGTCCATCTGATGTGTTCATCGTCGCGCCGCGCATGGTGCGCCCGAACTCCGTCACCATCTGAGCGCGCACATCAATCATCTGGTGGCGCAGCGGCGTCGCGCCGTCGCTCTCGTAAACCGTCCCCTCAATGCTGGCGGCGGGCGTGAGCATCAGGTGAACACCTTCGGCGGGCTTGCCTGCTGCCACCATGACCTGCGCGTAGTGGGCGTTGCCCATAGGCGTAAAGTCCTGCGCGGAGGCGTAGACCTGATACGTGCCCGGCGCGACGTCGGGAAACGTGAACGTGCCGTCCGCTCCCGTGCGCGTGAACGGCTGCCGCCCGCCCGCCGAAAAACCGCCGCTCAACAGACGCAGCAGTTGCACGTTCGCGTTGGCAATGGGCGTGCGCCCGTCGTCGCTTGTCACCTTGCCGGAGAGAGTCGTCGACTTGTCGGCAAGCGTGAAGTCGACGTTGGGCGTGTCTTTGCCCACCGTCACGGGGATATTCGTCAAATCGGCGAAGGCGTAGCCGGGAGCCTTGACGGACAGAGAGAAATTGATGGTGTTCGACGGCAGCGGCGTGCCGGTCATGGACGTAATCTGCGACTCCTGCCCCGGAAACGCCTCAATCGTCAGGTTGCCGATGACCTGCCGATAACTCGTCGTCAGATAAATCGTGTAAGAGCCATCCGCCCGCGTCGTTGTCGTCCCCTCAATGCGGCGGTAGAGGCTGGACGCGACAAAACTCATCGGCGCGTTCGCAATCGGCTGGTTGTTCTTATCGCGGATGTGACCGGAGATAGAACTCACCGGGGACAGCGAGAACGCGATTTCATATTCTCCTTTCTCCGTCGTGACGTTCACGCCCTGCCGCCCCATCTCGTGCCCCGGCGCGAGCGCGAACAGTGTATATCTGCCCGGCGGCAGGTTGTCCAGCACAAACGCGCCCTTCTTATCCGGGCGCAACGGTCCATAGAAGTTGACCTTCCCAACGGTCATGTTGTCAAACGGCTGCCCGTGCCCGTAGATTTGGGCTTCGGTGAGCGGCTTATTGCCATCCGTCGTCATCACCACGCCCGTAATCGTCGCAGCGGACAACGGGAGACAGAAAGCCAGCGCACATATCATCACAGCGACACCAGAAAAAGTGCGCATCATCAACAACCTCCGCAAAGCAAGAAAGTCCAACGGTTTAGACAAACGCTCAGAGTGAGCGTTCCCCTGTCTCGTCCTGAAGGATTCGTCCATCACGTAGCGAATTCTCCCTCCGCAAGCATAAAGACTGAATCACAGAGACGTTCGTGAATCAATGCGTCAATGGCGTAGTCCATGACCTCATTGACCCATTGACTCATTGACCCATTGACTCTTGTGAACCGTTCCCGTGAATGGACATTACTGGTATTAACCGTCATCTGTTTCCAGTTGGGATTTGGCGTCTATAACGCCGTCCAGATGAATTTTTTCATCAATGAAATAGGCATCTCGCCGACGCAGTTGGGGCTGATGGAATCCATCCGCGAGACGGCGGGGTTTCTGACGGCGTTCATGTCAGCGGTCACGATGCGACTGGCGGAGCCGCTGGTGGCGAGCGCGACGATGTTGCTCGTAGCGGCGGGGATGGGCGGCTACTACTGGATTCCTCGCGGCGCGTATTGGCCGTTGGTCGCGTCGACGTATCTGTGGAGCGTCGGCTTTCACCTGTGGATTCCGCTGCAAGGTTCGATGAACCTCGCGCTGTCGGAGAAGGGCAAGCGCGGACAACGGGTGGGGCAACTCAACAGTTACGGTTCGATGGCGGCGATTGTCGCGATGTCGCTCGTCTTTCTCACGGCGGCGTTCGTCTCGCTGCGTAAGATATTTTTCGTGGCGGCGTTGTCGTCGGTCGCTGCCGCCGTCATCGTCTCGCGCATTTCCCGCAACATCGGCAACCCCGACAAACCCCGCCTCGTGTTCAAACGCGAGTATGGGCTGTATTACTTTATGACCATGTTAGAAGGCTGCCGACGGCAGATTTTCCTGACGTTTGGAATGTTGTTGCTGGTCAAGCAGTTCGGCACGCCCGCCAAAACAATGGCGCTTTTGGGCGTCATCAATACGACGATGGCGATGCTCGGCGCGCCGCGCGTCGGACGGCTGATTGACCGCGTGGGCGAACGAAAGGTCCTGACCGTGAGTTATCTCCTCGTCGCCGCTGTGTTCATGGGCTACACGCTCGCCCGCAATCAGGCGCAAGTCGCCGCGCTGTTTTGCCTTGACAGCAGCCTTCTTATGTTCGGCGCTATCGCGCTGCAAGTCTACGTGCGCCGCATTGCGAAGGACGCCGACCTCATGCCGACGCTGGCGATGGGCACGACGTGGAATCACGTCTCCGCTGTCATCATTCCCCTTGTGGGCGGCATCCTCTGGACGCAATTGGGCTATCGCCTCCTCTTCCAAATCGGCGCGGCGGTCGTGCTGCTGTCGTGGGTGGCGGCGCAACGCATGACGAAAAAGGAGTAATGGAGTGATGGAGTGATGGAGTGTTGTGAAACCAATACTCCAATACTCCATCACTCCATTTTGTATCCTATCGTGTGAACCGCAGCCACTTCTTCGCCAGCCGTCCCCACACGTTTTTCGGCTGCCCGCGCCACAGCGCGGTCAGCGTGACGCTGGCTTTGCGCGTTTGTCCCGACTTGCGGTAACAAATCGCCTGATGATAATAGACCTCCAACAGCAGGTCGTTTTTCTCCTCGGACGGCAGAGATGAACGGCGCACTTGTTGAGCGAAGGCGTCCAAGAGGGTCAGTGTTTCGGCAAACTCCTTCCGCTCAAAGAGATACGTTTCAATGCGGTTCAGTTCGCCGAGCAGATTTCCGCTTGCCTCCCGACTCGTCGGGACTGTGGCGACAAAACGCTCTCCGTTCCATTGCACCTCGCTCCGATATTTGCCGTCAGCGTTCTGATGTTCAATGACCACCTGGGGATACTTGCCGCGAGATTGCACGGCTTTGACCTTGACGTCGCTCGCCACGGGATAAGGCTGCAGCGCGGGGACTTGCGGCAGGTAAAACAGTTCGTCCACTTCAAGTGGATACGCCCACTCCGGCGCTTTGTCTTTGTGAGCGTAAGCCAGCAACCACGTTGTCCACTGCTTTGCTTGCTCTGATGGGGCATGGTCTCGAGACCATGCCCCATCAAAAGCAACAACCGCGCCGCCGCCCGTCCACCCGAATCGCGCCAGTACTTCGGGCTTGCCGTCGCCGGTCAGGTCAACATCCTGATAAAAGTCCGGCGGGTAGCCCGCAGTGGTGAGAACGTCTTTGGGTGAAGCGTTGGGACGACTTGTCTGCTGCGCCCATTCGACAGCGCGGAACATCTGACCAATCGTACCAATGGCTTTCGGCAAATCGCCGGGGTGAGGACACGCGTGAAGGAATTTCCGCGCAAAGATTGAGATGCCATCGGACTCCCTTGAACGCCTTTGCTGCGCTTCCGTCATCGCCTGCACCGCTTCGACGTAATTTCCAAACAGCGCGCGACAGATGCCCAGATAATACCACGCGATGCGTCGGTCGGTTTCTCTGTCGAAGTACTCTCCGCCTCCCCGGTTCTCAACCACCGCCTGAAACGCGCGCGCTGCCTCACGGTGTCGACCCGCACTAAACAGCCTTTTGCCCTCCAACAACGGCTGCGAAGCCGTCGGTTCTTTCTCCGTTTGGTGCGGCGCGAAACGGCTGCCGTTCCACTTGTAGGTTGTGACAATGAGATTGTTGCGCTCGCGCCATCGGCGTGACGGTTCGCTCCCAAAAACGCGAATCTCCTGTAAGCCGTCGCCGTCCACGTCTTTATGCTCCCATTGCCATCCTTCGGAAATCTTGGTAGTCAGCACGTTGCTCATCCGTCCACCCTGCCACACGAAAACGTCGAAGAATAGGTTGGGGCGGTACGCGCTATCGGCGAGACTGGCGAGGACGACGGCTTTCGGACCGCTCTTCGTGACGTCGAACGTCCACAGACCGATGACGGGAACGCCGATTCCCAGACGATGCTTTGTCCAGCCCTGCGGCGTTTGCCGAAACAGCAAGCAGACGCCGGGCTGCATCGTGCTGCCGTAGTAGGAGTATTCGCCGCCGGGACAGGAGAACAAAACGTCCCGTTGGTTGTCTCCGTCTACGTCGGTCACGATGAACGGCGTGGGCCAACTCCCATAATCACCATAGTCATAACCGTACTTGCCGAACCGAAACCCCATCTTCTGAAAGTCCTGTTGCGTTGGTAAACGGTTCGGACGTGCGCGAGACAAAACGTAAAGCGCGACCCGCTCGGTTTCGTTGGCGACGGATTCCATGTCGGCGTCCGGCATGTCCGCCATCAGCATCGCCAGTTCGAGACGCAGGCGCGGTTCGTCCGCTGACGGATAATCCAGAAGAAACTCCCGCCCTGCTGCCACTGCCGCCCGACGCTCCTCGCCTCGAAGCGAGCCGATGACTTGATGCACGTCACGAAGATAATCGCTCTGACTCCGCTCTGCGAGATGAGGGCGCGTTCGCTCGTAGAACGTGAAAGCGGCTGCAATCGCCACAATCGCTATCAGCGTAGCGACAATCCACCGCATCTTCAATCGCATCTCCATCACCCCCCCGCTCACCACCCAACCACCCAACCACCCAACCACCTAACCACCCCTGCTCGGTCTCGGTCCGCGACCAATCGGCGGCGCAGCCATTTCGCAAATGGTCGGGCGTGGGGTTTCGTAACCGAATGCGTAACTGCCGTCATCTTTGACGTGAACGAACGCTCGCGCTACCACCACCGTGTCGGTATCCTTGCCGCGCACCGTCCACGCAACGCTGACCGTCACGTTCGGATCCAGCGAACGTGAACCACCGCTGGGCGCGTATTCGATGCGCAATCGCCGCTTGCCCTGACTCGCCTTTACGCTCTTGATTTCGCCGCCGCTGCACGTCACGCGGGGTTCACCGATGACCTGAGCATCATCAGGCGTCAGAACCGCTTCCAGCGTCATCCGCTCCCAAGCCGCGACGGTGCTGGGACGCCCCTCGGCAATGTGAACCGTGCCTTGCGGCGTATCGCCCTTGGGGGTCGGCGTCAGCGTGGGTTGCGTCTGCTTTCGCCCGCAGCCCGTCAGCAGCCAAACCAACCCGCTGCCTAATGCCGCAACCAAACTGCGTCGACTCGACGAGGGCAAATCCGCGAACGTGGAGTCCCCGACTCGTCGGGGCGTCTTTTTCCTCAACAAGTTGAGGATTCCATCGGCTGATGGAGACAGCGGCGTGAACGCCTCCGAAATCCCGACGGGCGATTCCTGTCGCACGCCGACTCGCCGCTCAATCTCGCGCAGTACGACTTCGCCCCGCTCACTCAGAACGTGCTGCGCGTGGAACGCGTCGCGCTTGAGTTGTTCGCCGAATCGTTCAATGGCTGCCGCATCGCTGAGGCTGACTCCGCGCACGAACTCCAGCGTGCGCTCCAGCAAGTCTAACGTATTGCTATTGATGTCGTTCACGATGCGCCGTCCTTGCGCCACCAATTCCGGGGAACACAGGTGCGGGTAAAAATGTTTGAGCAGCGCGCAGTGGTAGCCCAAGCCGATGTTGAGGTTCGCCAAACCGTAGTAGTTGAAGTTGCGGTAGTAAAACGCGGGCAGCAGCAGGTCGTACATCAAACGCGCGCGTGGGTCGTCAATCTCGTAGTCGTAGCCGAAATAGTCGCCGCGCAGCCTGCCTTCCTTCATGTAACGCTTCTCCAACGCCGTGCCCGCGTAGGGTTCGACCTTGCACCAGTTAAACGGGAAGTAGGAGTGCTCGCGCATGAAGCGCAGATTGGTGGCGACGTCGTCCAGTGTGGTGTAGGGGTCGAAAAGGAGGATGTTGTAACTCGCGTACACGCCGAACTCGCGCGGCATGTCCAAGCAGTATTCTATTTGTTCGATGGTCGCCTCGCGCCCCAGCGATTTGAGTTGATTCTGGCTCGCGTTTTCGATGCCGACGAACACGCGCAGCAATCCGATGTCTTTGAGGATTTGCAGGTTGTCGTCGTCGAAATCATTCGGGCGGAGTTTGAGCATCAAGCCGATGCCGTCCAGTTTACGCTTGCGGATTTCGGCGCGAAACGCCTCGAACCGTTTGCGGTTGCCCGTCGCCGTCGGCAGGAAGAAGTTGTCGTCGTGGAAGACGAAAAAGCGGATGCCGCGCTCGTGATAGAGAATCGCCATTTCCTGCACGACGTTTTCAACGCTTCTCAAGCGGTATCGCTTGCCTGATGCGGCTTCGTGCCACGCGAAGATGCAGCAGTAATCGCAGTCGGCGTAACAGCCGCGACTGCTGACGAGGTAAGCCGTCGGCACGCCGAGATGCAACTCCGGCGGCGTGTCGCGGGCGGGGAAGGGGAGGGCGTCCAAATCAGCGACCTGACGGCGCGGCGGCGCAACGTGGAGTCCGCAAAGGTCAGCGCGAACGACCATACCCGGAATCTGCGCGAGTTCCTGCGTCGTCGCCCCGCGTTCCACCGCGTCCGCCAGTTCAACGATAGTTTCTTCGCCTTCCTGTCGCACGACGGAATCCAGTTCAGGAACGTCTCTCAGGATGGGTTCGTATGCGAAGGTGATGAAGTGCCCGCCTGCCGTGACGTGTCCTGTGTAACCGGCTCGGCGCAACGCTTGTGCAAGTTCGCAGAACTCTCGCGCCCGCACCTGAAACACCATCGAAAGCCCGACGAGTCCGGGCTGCTCGCGCAACACCTGTTGCACCACGCCGTCCACGTGCTCCAACGAGTCGAAACGCGCCAGACTCGCCGTGTGCCCCGCTTCGCGCAGCGCCGCCGCAAGGTAACGCAGAGAGAGGTTCTCCTCAAATTCGGGTCCGACTAAGATGACGTGCATTGTGCGCCTCCATCCGTTCGTAGTAGCGCAATTATGAAGGTTGACAAATTAATGCCGTAACCCAAGCCCTGCATATCAGGGATGACCTACGACGCGGATGAAATCTATCCGCGCCGTCTTTTATCCCTGATATGGGGAGGGCAGGGCGTTACCTGATTATTTCTTCAAACTTCATAGTTGCGCTACGACAAACGCCGCAACCGACGCCGCACCGCACTCCAAAACCCGTGCGGATGTAACTTGCCCACACCAACGACAAATGCTCCCAAACACACGGCGACTGTCAGCGCCGCCTGAACAATACACTGCTGCGAGAATCCGAGAATCTGCCTGCCGTGCGTTGTATTCGCAATCGGCGGTAGAGTCTCATCCATCAGCGACAGAAGAACTGCCCACCCAGAGGGAAGCAGCAGCCAGAGCAACAAGTAAGCAACCACCATCGCCACCCACGTCGACGAGAAGAGCGCGGAGCAGGTGACGGTCACGAACGCCAACAGGAGAATCTGCCCAATCGCCTCGACGCAAAGCCGCACGACCTCGCTGATGGGCACGTACTCGCACACGACGATTCCAGAGAAAAGCGCGAGCAGAATCGCGCCCGGCAGCAGGAAGAGGAGGGCAGGGGCAAGGACTTTTGCCAGATAGATTTCTCGCGGCGTGAACGTCGTCAGTTGCACGTCCTGCAGCCGTCCCGTTCGACGGTCGCCCGCCACGATGCCCGCCGCCAGTCCGGGCAAAATCACTTTGGCGGTGGCAATCAGAACGTAGGCAGTGAAACGGAGCAAACTGTAACCGAAGGTCAATTGAGCGACGTTGGCGATGTCGTCGCGCATCGGCGTCGCAATAAGAAACGCAATCGCAGCATTGTGGATGGATACTAATTGTCCCGCCATCTCCGCCGGTTGGCTCGCCGCCCACCAGACCGCGAGAGCGAACCCCAGCGCCAGCAGCCCTACCAACACCCACCACGTTGCGCGCCTGCGTCCTCTCAGGTGGTGAAGTTCCCAGCGCAGCAGGTGAAAAAAACGCCGGTCGAGTCCGGTTTGTTGTTCCTGATGGTGATGGCTCATCGGACGCTCGTTCATAGCAGCGATGGGTCAATGAGTTCATTGACCCATCGCTGCCCAACGCCTCTGTCCCGTTTCGACTCTTGGGAGAACCTCCTTGTTCCATCGCAATTGTCTCGCCCAACGTGATATAATAAGTCCGCAGAAATCAACGTCAGGAGGTCGAACGTGACAACTCTCATTCCCCGTGATGTTCTCTTCGGCAACCCAGAGCGCATGGGTCCGCAGATTTCGCCGAATGGAAAGTATCTGGCGTATCTCGCCCCGGACGACAAGAACGTGCTGCAGGTCTGGATGCGCACCATCGGCGAACTGGACGACCGCCAACTGACCGCCGATAAGAAGCGCGGGATTCGCGCTTACTTCTGGACCTACGACGGCGAGCAACTGATTTACATGCAGGACGCGGATGGGGACGAGAACTGGCATCTCTACGCTGTCAACGTCCAGTCCAACGTCGTGCGTGACATCACGCCGTTTCAGGGCATTCAGGCGCGGATGGTGGGGCTTGACCCGAACTTCCCGCATGAGGTGTTGGTGGGGATGAACCTGAACGACGCGCGCAAGCATGACGTTTACCGCGTCAACCTCCGCAACGGCGCGGTGGAATTCGACACGGAGAATCCGGGCAACGTCCTGTCGTGGACAACCGACGCCAACTTTCAGGTGCGCGCCGCGATTGCGACAACGCCCGACGGCGGACGCGATTTGATGCTGCGCGATGCCGTTGACCAGCCGTGGCGAACCGTGCGACACTGGGGCGCGGATGACGAGGGCTACGCCGTTGAGTTCTCCGCTGACAACAAAACTCTCTACCTCGTCGCCAACCACGACGCCAACACCAACCGTCTTCTCGCGCTCGACCTTGCGACGGGCGCGGAAACCGTCGTCGCCGAAGACCCGCAGTACGACGTCGGCGGACTGTTCGTTCATCCCATCACGCGAGTCATTCAAGCCGTTTCGTTCTACCGCGAGATGCTGCACTGGCAGGTGCTTGACGAAAGCATCGCCGCCGATTTCGAGGCGCTGGCGTCGGTGCGGCGGGGGGAGTTCCGCGTCGGCAATCGCAACCTCGCGGATGATACGTGGCTCGTCTCGTATCTCACGGATGATGGACCCGTTTACTACTACGCTTACAACCGCTCCACGAAAACCAGCACGCTGCTGTTCAACCATCAGCCCAAATTAGAAGGCTTGCCGCTGACGCAGATGAAGCCGATTTCTTACACGGCGCGAGATGGTTTGACGATTCATGGATACCTGACGTTGCCTGTCGGTGTTCCCGCTGAAAACCTGCCGACGGTTTTGCTCGTGCATGGCGGACCGTGGGGGCGCGACACGTGGGGCTTCGACCCAGAGGCGCAGTGGCTCGCCAATCGCGGTTATGCGGTGCTGCAAGTCAACTTTCGCGGCTCGACAGGCTACGGCAAGCAGTTCCTCAACGCGGGTAACCGTGAGTGGGCGGGGAAGATGCACGACGATTTGATTGACGGCGTGAACTGGATGATCCGCGAAGGCATCGCCGACCCAAAGAAGGTTGCCATCATGGGCGGCTCCTACGGCGGCTACGCGACGTTGGTGGGATTGACCTTCACGCCGGACGTGTTCGCGTGCGGCGTGGACATCGTGGGACCCAGTAATCTCATCACGCTTATCAAAAGCATCCCGCCCTACTGGACGCCGATTCTGTGGCTGTTCAAGCACCGCATCGGCGACGTTGAAACCGAAGAAGAATTCCTGAAATCGCGCTCGCCGCTGTTTTTCGCCGACCGCATCAAAGTCCCACTGCTCATCGGGCAGGGTGCGAATGACCCCCGCGTGAAGCAGGCGGAAAGCGAGCAAATCGTCGAAGCCGTGCGAAACGCCGGCAAACCCGTCACATACGTCCTTTACACCGACGAAGGACACGGCTTCGCCCGCCCCGAAAACCGCCTGCACTTCTACGCGATGGCGGAGGAGTTCCTTGCAGAGCATCTCGGCGGACGGTTTGAGCCGATGGGAAAGATCGAGGGACATTCGGGCGTCATCAAGTAGTCCTTGACGCTATATGAGAATTCATAATCGTAATCTTACTCGTAGTCGTCATCGCGTCGTTTGCTGAAACGTAGTTTCAGACGCTTCGCTTAAAGGACGAGTAAGATTACGAGTAAGATTACGATTACGAGTATTCTTCGAAGGAGAAATCACCGCATGACACGCAAAGCCAAGACGTTGTTCCTCTTCCTGTCGTTCCCTGTCGTTACCAGTCTCCTGTTACTGCTCACTGCTCAACCCTCACTGCTCATCGCTCACCGCGTCTTCGCCGCCGCCGCCCCAGAGAAACAGACCTTCATGGTCGCCATGCGCGACGGGAAAAAATTGGCGACGGACGTTTATCTACCGTCGGCGTCGGGGGCGTTCCCCATTATCTTCATCCGCACGCCTTACAACAAGAACGCGGTCGCGGGATTGGCAGGAGAAGCAACAAAGCGCGGCTATGCGCTTGTGTCGCAGGACACGCGGGGGCGGTTCGCGTCCGAAGGCGAAAACCTTCCGTTTGAAGGCGACGGCTGGTGGGAAAATCGTGCAGATGGTTACGACTCTTTGGAGTGGATTGCCCAGCAGAGTTGGTGTAACGGCAAAATCGGAACGTGGGGCGGTTCGGCGGTGGGCATCACGCAGTTGGGCGAAGCGGGCGCAGGTTCGAACCGTTTGACCTGCCAGCACATCACCGTCGCCGCGCCGGGCATGTATCATCACGGCGTCTTCCCCGGCGGCGTGTTCAAAAAGGCGATGATTGAGGACTGGCTGAAAGCCACGAACCACAGCCCCGATTCGCTGAAGATGTGGACAACTCACGCCGATTACGACGACTTCTGGCGCGAGCGGGATTTGACGTGGCGTTACGAAAAAGCCAACGCGCCCGCCGTCCACATCGGCGGATGGTACGACATCTTCGCGCAGGGAACGATTGACGCCTTCAACGGTTATCAAACGAAAGGCGGACCGAACGCGCGCGGCAAACAGAAACTCCTCATGGGACCGTGGACGCACGGCGTCCTGACCAATCGGGCGGGCGAACTGACTTACCCCAACGCGAACAAACCGCCCAACAACGTCCACGACCTGTGGCGGTGGTTCGACCATCACCTCAAAGGCGAAGCCAACGGCATTGACAAAGAACCCGCCGTGACCTACTACGTCATGGGCGACGTCAGTGACCCCAACGCGCCGGGCAATACGTGGCGAACCGCCGACAAGTGGCCCTCCGTGGAAGCCAAGATGACGCCGTTCTACTTTCACGACACCTGCAAGTTATCCACCGAGAAACCGCGCAAAGACGGCAACCCCATCACTTACAATTACGACCCGAAAAACCCCGTGCCCACCGTCGGCGGTCCGCACCTGACGCTGCCCGCCGGTCCGAAAGACCAGCGCAGCATCGAAAGCCGCCCCGACGTCATCGTGTTCACCAGCGAACCGCTGACCGAGCCGCTGGAAGTCACCGGGCGCGTGCGCGTGAAACTGTATGCGTCCAGCGACGCGCCCGACACCGACTTCGCGGCGAAACTGTGCGACGTGTACCCCGACGGTCGCTCCCTCAACGTCTGCGACGGCATCCTCCGCGCCCGCTTCCGCAAATCGTTCAGCCGCGAGGAACTGATGCAGCCGGGCAAGGTTTATGGATTCGACGTTGATTTGTGGTCGACGAGCATCATCTTCAACAAAGGACACCGCCTCCGCGTTCACGTCACCTCCAGCAACGCGCCCGGCTACGACCCCAACCCCAACACCGGCGAACCCTTCCGCGCCAGCGACAAGACGCAGGTGGCGCGCAACACGATTTACGTGGACAGCAGGCATCCGTCGCACGTTTTGCTGCCGGTGGTGAAGGTGAGAAGTTAAGGATGGTGGAGCGGTGGAGTTTAGTGCTTCATCGAGCGAACCAACTTGCCGCTCTCTACTTCCCACAACTTTACGTTACCGTCATATCCGACTGAACCCAATAACTTCCCATCAGGGGTGAAGTCAACCGCCATTGCGAATCCGCTGTGAGGCAGAGTTCGTAAAGGTCTACCTTCAGGCTGCTGCCACAACACAACATCTTGCGTTATGGCAGCAGCCGCTAACATCTTTCCATCGGGACTGAAACAAACCACACGCGCTCCGGCGTTCATTGTCTTCACGACTTTCCCACTGGCAACGTCCCACACCCACGTCTTGATTACTCCATCGCCGACCACTAACAACTTCCCATCCAGACTGAAGGCGGCACCGAAGGCGTTGTGCATACCGTCTGCTTTGAAAGCGCGTAAGAGTTTCCCGCTGTTGACATCCCAGAGTTTGACACTGCCAAAACTGTCCAGCAACGCACCGTCCTCGCCGGTAGAAGCAAGCACTTTTCCGTCCGGGCTGAAGGCAACCCCGTTGGACTCCTGCTGATGCCCTTTCAACTGGTGTCTCCGCTTGCCGCTGGAGACCTCCCATATCTCTATACTGCTGGCGGAACCTTTGCCCCCCGCACAAGCCAGCCACTTGCCATCGGGACTGAAGGCGACGGCTTTCCATCGGGGGAAGGGAGCAGGCAGGGTGCGCACGACTTTTCCGGTGGATGCCTCCCACAATTTAAGAGTAGTTCCTGCTGAAGCCAGCAGTTTCCCGTCTGGACTGAAGCGAACGGACATGAACGACCCCTTCGCCGTCCATTGCACCGCGCCGCTGGCGACGTTCCACACCTTCAGCACTCCATCCTCGCGCCCTAACAGGCTTTCGCAAGTTCCTGCACAGACCAGTTTGCCATCTGGGCTGAAGGCAATTGTCTGGAGCGGAGTACCCTGTTTGCCTCCGCCTGTTCCTGCTTGGCTTTGATGTATCCAGTCCGACATTCCCAGAGGCAATGCTACAGCGAGGATGAGCAGCCAAGGTCGTCTTTGCATGGTCCTTTCCTCCTCTTATCGAATTGACTATTTGGAGTCATCAAATTCATAAGGGTAGCCCAAGAAGATGAACGCCCCGCCGTTCGGCAGTTCTTCAATCCGCTGTACGCCGTAGCCTTGCAAGTGTGGAAATCGTTCGATGGCTTCGACAGATAGATTGGGCAGGTGGGGTTTGCTGGCTTCGTAGCGTTCACAGCTGAGTAGGTAGAATGATGCAGGTACATATGCCTCCGGACCGCCCCAGGGGAACTGCCCTCCCCATCGATCAGAAGGCTGAAGCCATTCTTCAATTTCATCTTCTGTTAGATTAGGGAAGAGTTGTCGCAATATTTGAAGTTGATAGTGGACAGAACCAGGCAATGTAGGAAGATAGGTTAGTGCCTTTTGCCCTCTAAATATCTCCAGATGGCGAGTCAGCATGTCCTCAAAGCAGGCAAATCCGAAATCAGCAGATAGTGACACAAATAGCATCTTTGATAAATCTATGATGCGCTCCCAAAATGATGAATATTTGCGGATACGGTAAAAGGAACAATTTATCTGAACGTGATACGCCCACGGTATCTCTGGAGGCAACTTCGTTATCCACAAATCATTTGGCCCAATCTTACCCTCCCAATCTTCCACCCAAGGATTGGTGATCCATACATAGTTCTGACAGGTCAGAAATTTTTCCCTCGCAATATTTTCCCACTCATGAGGTGTCATAGCGGCAGTTGGATGACGCTGCTCTAATTGCTTAAATACATCCAATGTGCTATCTGCTGAAACAGCAAAACTGCTGTCTTCACAGAAACCGGGTCGGAAAAAGATTTGATGCTCAGACAGTGCGTTACGTAGCCGATCCCAAAAGGATTCTGGCTCTAAACCTTGCCGAATATAAAAGACGACCTCTTCGTATGGCTGACTCATGTCATGTCATCTCCCCATATTTTATTTACGGTAACGGGATAGGAATGAACTGTTTAGTCCCATCAGCAAGGATTTTTATCTTTTGAACCGTTAAAGAAACACCTGCGGTGTTGGCCTCATTTGCGAGTGTCTTCAATCCGCTACTTCCTAAGGAGGCATTTTCAGCAAGTACGATGATTGCTTTTCCATTACCTTCTAAACCTTTGGCTGCTGCAAGTAGTGCAAGCCTTTCGCCGGGTTTTGGTAGTTTCGCTGACACTGATACAACTGTTTTATCAGTAAGTAAAATATCTATATCTCTACCACTTAGCCCCCTCCTCATTGCCTTGACTCCTTGGCTATCCTCAACAAACTTTGCTGCTGTTTGAAGTTCAAGCAGTGCCCCTTCTAAATTACCAAGGTTCTTGGCTGCTAGCCCTGGTGCAGACCCCTCAACTCCCTTCTCAGCCAATATCTTACCCAATCCTTCTGCATCTGCAATCTTTGCTAAGTCTGACAATACCATTGAGCGAGTATAGGTTGCGCCAGAGGGAAACAGTAACCCGTTCGCTAACGCCTTGCTCAAATCATCTATGGATTTGATCTTGTTACCCTTGACTATGCGCGCTATGTCCTCCACCGCCGTTGGCGAATTAAGCAGTTCCTTGACCGCATCGGTACCACTGCGTCGCAACACGACCAAAACCCGACGAGCCGCAGCCACGCCATGTGCTGCTTCTACTGCTTTAAGTCGCTGCAATAATGTTGCAAACGCTCCGTCGCCCAGATCCTCAGCCAGTTTCTCTAACGCCTCAAAGGTATGTTTGCCATTGGCAATGCGGCTGATAGAACCAATATGCTCCTCCCCTTGAGTCACCATCGTCTTCATCAGCCGCAAGACTCTCTGTCCCTTGGCAGATGACCATAACTTATTGCGCCAAATCGTCCGCAAGGCATCTATCAAAAGACCCGCAAAGTGTTTTGCAGACGCGCCCAGTTTGCGAAGAATTTTGAAGAGCACCTTTCTCGCTGCGACAAAGGGGTCTGCCTCTGGAAACAAAGTGCTCACGATACCGACAGCCGCGAAACCAAACACGATCCAATCGGTGTCGTCCCCACCGGGCAAAATGCCCTTCCCTAATTCCTTGATAACGTCCCGAACGTCTCCGTAAATCAAAAAAGCGGCAGCGATATCCGCTCCCCTTCCCGCCAAACCCGGCTGCTCGCCCCACAGGAAGCCCAAGGTGACGTTCTTTTGATACGTAATGTAGGCTTCAATCGCCAACCGAATTTTGGACTTCGCTTGTCGCTGCGTCGGAGGTGCGTCCGATCCAGAGAAAGAGTCGCCTCCAGAGAAGGAATCGCCCGTTGGGGGAGGAGAGTCACCCGGTGGCAGTGATGGATCGCCGGAGGGCGGAGGGGGCGGAGGCGGATCACCTGTCGGAGGGGGTGGTGGAGGAGGGTCACCGGAGGGCGGAGGTGGGTCGCCAGCAGGGGGAGGCATCGTGGAATTTCCTGATGTGGCAGTGATGACAATATCGGCTTGGAGGTCCGTGAGTTGCCCCCGTGAGACGACTTTAACCCAGCCGTATCCGTTTTGATCCAGTGTGAGGGTCAGATTTTCATGCTGAATCTCATCTGGGTCATTCGGAGCCACCAATGCCGCCAGTGAACTGGGGGTGACACTGACCGTGACTGTCTCGTTCGGCGCACCCCAGATGTCAGCAATGGTCGTTGCTTCATAGGGGATAGGTTTGAAGGTCTCATCAATCTGTTCAATGGAGACCACGCCATCCGCCACCGCATCGCCCGCCAGCCAGCGATGGCGTGGGCGAATGGTCAGTAGGTTGGGGTCGCGCTCGAAGCGGACGTAAGTGCTGCCGACAAAGTTGCCGGGCACGGTCGCTGTCACCAACACGTCTCCCACCCATTCATGGAGCGGTGTTGGTTCTCCTGTGGCAGCGTCATAAGAGGAAGTGCGCAGCGTCGCCATCGCTACACCTGTGGCATCGGTCAAGGATTGACGAGGTTCTACGCTGCCCGCACTGCTGAACCAGTTGACAGGAGCGTAAGGTACGGGACGCCCCAGAGCATCAGTCACTATCGTCGTCACCATCGCCATCTGTCCTGAAGAGACGGTCAGCGTGGACGAAGAGACCGACACAGAGACGTTAATAGACTCAAGGCTGGGAGTCAGTGTTTGTTCGATACCGTCTAATGTGACAGTCAAAGTCTCGCTGCCCGCTAAGAAACCGGCTTGGAGGTGGTGGGATGCCGAGCCGTTCGTGGTCGAGGCAAAATCCCCCTCCAATAGGGTGCTTAAACCTTCCAGCGAGAGGTGAACAGGAGAGCCGTCAGCCACAGGGTTGCCATAACTATCCCAAATCTCCACTTGTATTGAGGTTTGAGACTGCTCATCGGCAGGCAACTGTTCCTGATCCATTGTGAGGTTCATCAAGGCAGCCCGCCCGGGCACAACAGTAATTCCAGCGGTTGTGGCAGACAGTCTATAATCCGTACGCGAACTGCCTCTGAAAACCAATCGAGTGACGGTCCCCTTGACCTTATAAGTCACCCCTGCCTGTCGGGGCGTGATCAGTTTCGTGACCGCAAAGCCACCTTGTGTCGTCGAAGTCGCTGCCGACAGGCTGCCGCCCTCGCCAGACACGATCTCCCACTGAATCTCCGTGCCGTCGTCGGCTTCGAGCCATTCACTCGGGTTATCGGGGTTTCGCACCTGGACCCCCATGACGATGGTCGCTTCGCCGTCGTCCGCGCTGAGTTGGGAAGGCTCGTCAGGGTAAATGGAGACTCGCACCTCTGGCGCGAAGACAAAATAAGTGAGGGGTGTGCATAAATCCCTTGCCTAAATGAGCTGGTTGGGGCAACATAGACAGATGAATCCTTACCATCAAGGAGGTCTGC